>WNGK01001131.1_pt1 | contig 29708 bp, 21 predicted proteins | sample 5400601 | NCBI WGS metagenome assembly WNGK01 (sample SAMN13153376, study PRJNA577476) | soil metagenome | isolation source: 60 cm soil or saprolite under Garry oak tree replicate 1 | place: USA:California | collected 2016-06-15 | reverse complement strand
TTACCACGCCCAGGCGAGGATAGACACCGATGGGCAGTTCGCGCGTGCGTGGGTTCTGTCCGAGGGCCATTGCGACATCAGCCGCCAATGTATCATCGGCAACCAGGTTGTTCTTAATTTCCAGGAGACCCTCAACACCATAAACCTGATCTTGCGCGATGTCAGCGCGCAGGGAACTTGAAATGTTTCCATCCAGATACAACACTCCATCCAGCACACGAACCGTAATTCCTTTGAGGTCAATATGCATGGGAGTGACATCGAACAGAATTGACTCAACCTCCTGCTGCAACTCAGCATCTGAATGATAGGGAGGAAGCGCATTGAAGGCATCGTCCGCGACCGATACAGTTATTTGATCTTTTGCGATGCCGCTCACATATTCTGCTCGTAAGAGTATATCCCGACCCGGATGCAAATGATGAGCGACGATATAGGCCAATTCGCCGTTCCCAGGTTGTACCGCCACCAGGCGTAATGTACCTCTGGTAGAAGTGCCCGCGCGTTCAACTACGCTTTTGTGATCGAGATATGCCCCGCTCACCTCTGGATTGCTGGCAACCAGTTCAGCCCGTTTCACACTTACAGTAACACCTTCACCTGTGGCATCTACGACGGCACCAAATGGAAGATGAACGGTCTTCCCAAAAAAACGTCCCAACTTCACGCCGATATACTGCATGCGGCGTGTCGCGGGATCAAATATGACATCCGATAGGGTACCGTCTTCGCCATCCGTACAAACGATTTTGTTCCCAAAATGAAACTTGAGCATTTCGGAAATAAGTGTAGCCTTACTCATACGACCACCTCGTGCTGCAAAAAATAAAATGAAAGACACAAGCTCCTGCTCTGTCCTTAATAAAAGTGTAGCACGTTAGCCGTATGTATAACAAGCGAGTTAATGCTGCATCAGAACCCCTGTCACTACTCCCATCGTTGCTCCCCATACAACATGGGCGGCAATCATCATGAGATTACGGCGCATTGGCTCCTGAAGGAGTAAAGTACAAACTTGACACCTTTCATGCAGAGGGATATCATGCACTCTGTTAAAACTGGCAGGAAGGCAACCTGTCTATGACAACAGAAAACGAGAAGAACGCTATGGCCGAATGCTACATCGAACAGTTCCCGCATGCGCTACCACACCGAGACGAGGCAGAACTGCGCCCCTGCGGCCATGATGCCTGCGCGCCGCATACTATCACCTATTATGGTACAGGCGAAGATGAGGAGCTAGTGGGGGTCGCCTGGAAGCCACACTAGACGGAGAGTTGACGGACGGCATCTTGCGGCACGCCGAAGATGTTCTCCATGGCGTCGGGGGCGTAGCGTTCGACGATCCTTTCGGTGATGGCGTTGGCGCGGCAGATTTCACCGAACATACTGGCGCTGCTGCGCGGTGTGCGTTCCTGGGTCAATGGATCGAGTTCAATCAGGCCAAAACGCACACCCCATCCCTCAGTCCACTCGAAATTGTCTGCTAACGTCCAGTACAGGTAGCCGCGAACAGGGATACCATCGTTGATGGCCCGGTGTACCATCGCCAGGTGCTCTAAAATCGCGCGTGGACGGCGATCATCAAGCGCGTCACTAAACCCGTTTTCGGTAATGTATAGGGGCTTATTACCGCGTGTGCGCTGGTACACCGCTTTTAGTACGCGATAGAGTCCGAGTGGATAAATCTCACCGAAGTTATTATCCATTCCTGGGTCGTTTCGCACCGTTCCAGGCAGTGTAAAGCGTCGCCCAAACATTTCGGCAGGTTTCCTCGGGTCGAAGCGCACCATGTCACGCGTGTAGTAGTTGATGCCGTGAAAATCACGCGCACCCGCTGCATGCGAAATGGGTGCAAGCAGGAGATTGAAAGGAAACATGAAACGGCCAGTCTCTCCGGCGCGCAACATTGCCCAGTTAAAGAAGGTATCCTGCAATCTGGCAGCGCCTCGATCAAGAGGTGAAATTGGGCTGGCAGGATCAAAGAGACGATAGTGCAGGCAGTTGCCAATTTCCGCCTGCGGTTGAATGCCCCGCATGGCGTAGAATGCTTCGACGTGTGCCTGCACCAGGTTGCGCAGCACCCGCATCGCGCGCATTAAATCTTGATCTCCGGGGGGATATGTACCGAGTAAATAGCCGAGTACGGCATAAATATTTGGCTCGTTGATAGTAATCCAGAAATCGCAGAGGTCTTGCAGGTTCTTTACCACATGTGCTACATAGCGCACAAAGAAGCGCAGATTTTCGACCTTTGCAAAGCCACCGCGGTCCGCGAACCATAAGGGGTCAGTGAAATGATGAAGTGTGACCAGAGGTTTGATATGACGCCGGTGCAAATCCGTCAACATCTGCCGGTAGCGATCAATTGCCGCGCTATTCCAGTAGCCCTCCGATGGCTCGATACGGCTCCACTCGATGCTCAAGCGCAGCGCATTATTTTCCATCTGTTCGGCCAGGGCAAAATCGTCCTCCGCCTCCCTCCACCAGTTCGCGGCATCAAGACAATGTTCGCCCGTGCGTATATGCCCTGCTTCTTCCCAGCGATACCATTGATTGTTGTTGTTCCCACCCTCACATTGATGAGAAGAGGATGCCGTTCCCCACAAAAATCCTTCTGGAAAGCGGAGGCTACGCTGCCTTAGCAATGCCATAACTGAGACTCCTCGACTTTGAAAGATGTAATGGATATAGTTATTGTACCATACAAATTTGGCGCCTTTAGTCCTGGATATGAGAAAGAATTCCTGGCAGGGGCAAGCCCAGCCACTACTATATACGACAAAATGAATCCCGTGAGAGTATAGTAGTGGCTGGGCTTGCCCCTGCCAGGAAAATTGCCCTGGATAAAAACCAGGGCAATCACATTGCTTCTGTGATCACCCTGGTTTCGGTTGACGATAATAAGCGACTACTCGCGGATACCACGCGCAGGTAATGGCCTTACCAACGGACTCATCACAGGTACATCCTTCTTTCCGCGCGGTAGACGCTGGCGCACCAGGTAGTTTGGCGCAACGGCCAGATCGCCTTTCTCCAGGGTGACATCCGGGCCGAAACGGTTGAAGAAGGACAGCTCGAAGTTCGGAGTTTCGCCGAGTGCACCGTGTGGGCAGACCTCTACACAGTCGCCACAGAAGATACAGCGATCCAGGGCGAAGGCGTAGCGTTTCAGCGTGCGCTCGGCCATCATCAACGAACCGGTTGGGCAGACCTGGACGCAGGCGCCGCAGGAGACACAGTCAGTATCGTGCAGGCTGACGTTGAACGGCGTGGAAACGATGGTATCGAATCCTTTGCCAAACATGCCGTAGCAGTCGGGGCCGATCACATCGTGGCAGACGCGCACACACTGCGTGCAGTTGATGCACTTGTTGGGATCGCGCAGGATGAAGCTGTGCGAAAGGTCAAGTTCGTAATCGTGATAATCGCTCGGTTCGCCATCGTGGAAGCGGTTATCGGACAGCCCATGCTCGATACTGTACTTTTGCAGATCACACTGACCGGCCGCGGGACACGCGCACTGCAAACAACGGGCAGATTCGCGCTCGGCCTGTTCTTTCAGATAACCCAACTCGATCAGGTGGAAGTTGCGCTTGCGCTTCTCATACGGCAGCATTGGCATTTTGACTTTCGGCTCGACAGGCTTATACGGCACAATGTCGAACAGGTCGGGTTTGCGCTCTTCCAATTCCAGGCGGTGTGCCGCTGCTTTCATATCTTCGCCACTGAGAAAGGCATTAATGGAACGAGCGCCGAGTTTGCCCTGGGCAACACCTTCGATAATGGTCTTCGCGCCCATCTGCGCATCACCACCGGCAAAGACGGCGTAGCGATCGGTCATGTAGTTATGCGGATCCGTCTGGATAGTATTCCATTTCGTCCACTTCACACCCGACTTCTCGTCAATCACCCTGGTATCTACGGCCTGACCAATGGCCGGGATGACGGTATCACATTTGATGACAAACTCTGAACCGGGGATTGGTATGGGACGACGGCGACCTTTCGCATCTGGTTCGCCCAGTTTGTTGCGCTGGAGTTCGATGCCCACCACTTTGTTATCTTCAGTAATGATTCTAGTTGGACTGACATAGAACTGCAGATCCGTTCCTTCAGCTTCACCGTCCTCGGCCTCTTCCTGCGTCGCGCCCATTTCCAAACGCGAGCGGCGGTACATGGTATGCACTTTCGCTCCCAGGCGCAGCGAAGTACGTGTGCAGTCGAACGCGGTAAAACCCCCGCCGATGACAACTACTTCCATGCCTTCTTTCACGGGTACAGGCTTGCCCTCAACTTTTTCACCCAGGTAGGCGATAGCATTGACCACTCCTTCAGCATCATCACCTGGCAGATTCGGGTCGTTGCTGATCCAACAGCCAATGCCCAGGTAGACGGCATCAAAGCCCTGGGCGAACAGGTCATCGATAGTGAAGTCTTTGCCAAGCTTGACATTGCACTGGAGATCCACGCCAAGCTCCCAAACATGATCGATTTCGCGGTCCATCATATCTTTTTGCAGGCGATATTCGGGGATACCGTAGCGCAGCATGCCACCTGGCTGCGGCTGCATGTCAAAGATTTTACAGTAATGGCCTTTTAGAGCCAGGTAATAGGCGCAGGTGAGTCCTGCCGGGCCAGCGCCGACAATGGCAACTCTCTTGCCCGTTGGCGGGTCTTTCGGATAGGGATGCGGCGGGTCGAGCAGACACATCTCAGCAGCATGACCATGCATACGGCAGATGGCGATTTCTTCCTCGACCAGCGCACGCCGACACGCTTTCTGGCAGGGCGCCGGGCAAGTCAGGCCCAGGATGTATGGAAATGGCAGCACTTCTTTGACCAGGCGCGCCGCCTCTTTCATCGAGCCTTTGGCAATCAGCTCCAGGTAGCCAGGAATGTCGATGTGCGTTGGGCAATCGATCTGGCAAGGGGGCTGGCAGTAGGCGTTGTGGTCTGATAGCAGCATCTCCAGGTTGGTGCGGCGAATGTGGAACAACTCATCTGAATTGGTCGTCACCACCATCCCTGGAATGGCCGGAGTGGTACACGCGGGAAGTGGCTGCTTCACGCCTTCGACATGCACCAGGCACATGCGACAGGTGGCGGTTGGCTCCAACTTTTCGTCATCACACATATTGGGAATGTCGGGAATGTCGTTGTCGGTTGCTACACTCAGGAGCGTTTGATTTTCATAGGCCTGCACAGTTTTGCCGTCGATGGTCAGCGTGAAGCTGGGATGCCCAGTTTCATTGCGCACCATAACGGCCTGTGCATCATGCACAATGGGAGAGAGATTATCTCGGATTGATATTGCCATATATTACCCCTCTGTAGGAGCGCAAGCAACCGCGCTCTCAGATGTAGATGGGCGCAGCGTATGCGCTCCTACAAACATTTATGGTAAGACATGTTTTGTGACAAAACGATGTGAACGTAAGGGAATACAGGTGCCAGTTGGACATTCCTGTTCCTGGATATGTTTCTGGAAATGATCGGGCCAGTAACGCCTGGCCGTCTTCAGCGCGTTCGGTGCGTGTACCCCGAAGCCACATAATGAGCCGTCTGGGACGTATCCCGCAAACTCATCCAACATATCGCCATCTGAATTAACTCCGAGATCGCTGATAATGCCTTCGAGTATTCCAGTAATTCGTTTCATGCCGATACGACACGGAACACACTTCCCGCACGATTCTTTGCTGAGATAGCGGCTGCGTTCCATCGCCCACGCCACCATACAGGTATTGGCGGGCAGCAATTCGAGAATGCCGGAACCGACAATCGCGCCAGCCTCTTCCAATGGGTCATAGTCAAAGGGCGTGTCAAGCAGTGAGGTCGGCAGCGCGCCACCCTCTGCACCGCCAACGACAATGGCGCGCAGTTCGCCTTCCGCGCGGCTATATCCCGCGTGGCGCAGTATCTCACGCAGCGTTATCCCGAATGGCACCTCGACCACCTTTGGTTCGCTATCAGGCACATAATCGTAGACCGTCAAGACCTTTGTGCCGCCAGTGACGGATGTGCCTACGCTCGCGAACGCCTGCGCGCCATTGCGTACGATGACCGGGACATTGGCAAGCGTCTCAATCGAGTTGATCGCGGTGGGCTTATCCCACAGGCCGTACTGCGCAGGATACGGGGGACGCTGCTCGGGCATGCCGCGTCGGCCCTTAATCATGGCGATTTGCACGGTCTCCTCGCCGCCCATAAAGCCGATATCGACGCCCAGTACGTTGATGGTGCAGCTAAACTCGGTTCCCAAAATATCGCGCCCAACAAGATTGGCGTCCAGGGCCTCTTCCAGGGCCTTCTGTACGGAGGCTAGCCCTTCGAGATACAGGCTGCGGGTGAAGAGATAGGCTTCCGATGCACCTACAGCATAGGCCGCGAGCACAATGCCTTCAATGACCTGGTGGGGATTACGCTCCAACATAGTGCGCGCAGCCCACGAACGCGGGTCGGCATCATAGGCATTACAGATCACATATTTGATGTTGTCATCCTGGCGACGCACAATGCGCCATTTTTCTGCGGTTGGACGACCAGCCCCGCCACGCCCGCGCAGCCTGGCATCAAGAACTTGCTGGATGACCTGCTCTGGCATCTGTTCGCGTATAGCTTTCTCCAGAGCAACGTAGCCACCAGCGCGGCGGTATGATTCGAGTGAGCGAATATCAGGCTCACCTCGTCGCCGGATTACACGATAAGCATCAAACTCAGGCATTGGGCTGCCTCACATGATTAATATTGCCGTACACGCCTCGTGTAGCGGGGGATAGTCCACGTCTTGGTTGATCGTCGCGTCGAACTCCCGCCACGGCGGGTGCCGGCTTGAATTTTGGACTCATGGTCGCGATGCCAAAGATATCGCTCAGATCCACGCCGCGCACCTGTACAATGCGCTTTGCCGCCTGCAGGGGCAGATAGCCGTAGATGTCCATGACGGCATCCAGCAGCGAGGATAAAGCGCCTGCTTCCTGCGGCCAGGTCTCAAGCAATTCGTCAACTTTGCTGAGATCTATTTCTGGCTCAAGGTAATCTTTGACAGGCATGGCAACGCAGGGAGCGACCGGTTTGTTGTGATATTCAGTCGCGTATTCTGAAATGCGCTGTGCGTAGTAACCAGCTTTCGACGCCCCTGACGCGGGCGGAATCTTGTGCGAGGTGTATTTGTCAGCGCCCTCACGCACATAGGAGACGAACCAGGGGCGTTCCTTCCAGCGGTGCATTGGTTCAAAATTGATGGTGATTGCGCGCGGCGGGCAGGCTTTTTCGCAGAGCAGGCAGGATTCGCACTTGAGATTGTATTCGGTTTTCAGTCCTTCTTCAGCGATCAGTTGTATCAGGCCGCGGCTACGCGGCGGAAGTTTTGGCTTTTCATAAGGATATAACCGGGTTACCTTTGGTCGGAAAAGGTGGCTAAAGGTCAGGCCCATTCCTTCAAGTATTCCACGCATACGCTACACCTCTATCTCCTTCTCGCCACGTACTTTCAAGCCTTGTTTCAAGATTTTCTCACGCAGCTTGAGAATGCCTTCGATCAACGCCTCCGGACGCGGTGGGCAGCCAGGCACATAGATGTCTACCGGGACGATGGTATCGACTCCCTGGACGGTGTAGTAGCTATCGTAAAATTCGCCGCCGGAGTTCGCGCACTGGCCCATACTGAGTACCCATTTCGGTTCGGGCATTTGCTCCCACAGAAGACGCAGGCGCGGACCCATCTTCACCGAGACGGTACCCGCGACAATCATGAGGTCGGCCTGTCGCGGGCTGGAGCGGAAGACCTCCGACCCAAAACGCGAGAGGTCATAGTGCGCCTGTGCGCTCGCCATCATTTCGATAGCGCAGCAGGCCAGGCCGTAGCCAAGCGGCCAGACAGATTTCGAACGCGCCCAGTTCTGCGCCCATTGCAGCATATCCGCAAGGCTGGTGAGTTGAACTGGCAATTCCTGATCGCCAGGAACGTACTCATGGGGTCCTGATGCCATAACAATTGGCACAGGTTTGCGCCGCCCACCAACAAGCGTACTCCCATTTCCTTTATTTTCGCTGCTCATACTAGTAAACTCCCATGCAAAGGTCTAGCAGCACCTGTTGCTCGGTTGATATTTTCGCTGAGTGTAATGAGTGAAAGGAGTGCGGTATACCCGTCTCCCAACCTTACCTAATTATAGCACGTGAGGCCATACGTTGCCATACGATGAGAAGCGGGGCTTTAGGGCTTATCTTGCCCCAGGTCATACCTTTTTGACGGATTTAAGGGACATCGTATATAATTCTGGCAATGGAGAAGCCCAAGCAGCAAACAGGAGATGGCCTTACCATGAGGGATCCAACTGAGCAACTATATCGCATTCAGAACGCCATCATAAAAATCACAGAGTATGTCAACAAGGGACGACGAAGATTTGATGTAGAAGAAGAAACACAGCAATTCAAGCAATCATTGACGCAGAATCATAGTTAAGGAGCTAGAGATAATGGGAACTTACACCATCACCGTACTCCCGGGAGACGGGATCGGGCCAGAGGTCATTGAACAGGCAGTGCGCGTGCTGCAAAGCGCCGCTGATCGATTTGGGCATACATTTAAGACGCAGCACGCATTGGTAGGGGTCGCGGCAATTGAGGCTGAGGGAGAAGCTATTTCTGATGCGACCATGGCGATGTGCCAGCAGAGTGACGCGGTACTTTTTGGTGCGGTCGGCGGTATCCCCCGTTATGAGGGGCCAAACGCAAAGAAACAGCCCGAACGCGCCCTCTTCCGTCTACGCAAAGACCTCGCGCTGTTCGCTAATCTGCGCCCTGTGCGTCCTTTCAAGGCGCTGCTCAACGCCTCGAGCATTAAACCAGAGGTGCTGCAAGGCACGGATCTATTGGTGGTACGCGAATTGACCGGGGGATTGTATTATGGCAAGCCCAGCGAGATTCGCGAGACGCCGCAGGGATTGGAAGCCGTCGATACGCTGATTTATACCGAACAAGAGATTGATCGCATTGTGCGCACAGCATTTGAGTTAGCGCGCGGCAGACGGAAGAAAGTTACATCGGTAGACAAGGCTAATGTCCTCAGCTCGTCGAGACTCTGGCGACATATAGCAGACCCGATAGCCAGCGATTACCCGGATGTGACGCTCGAACATTTGCTGGTAGATACGTGTTCGATGCAACTGGTACGGCGACCTGCCAGCTTTGATGTGATTGTGACAGAGAACATGTTTGGAGACATTCTGACCGACGAGGCCTCGATGCTGGCCGGTTCGATGGGTATGCTGCCCTCCGCCAGCCTGGGCACGCGCAAGACGGAACATGGACTGTTCGGTCTCTATGAGCCTATTCACGGCTCCGCTCCAGATATTGCCGGGCTGGGAAAAGCGAATCCTATCGCGGCGATTCTGACTGTCGCGCTTATGTTGCGCTATTCATTTGGGTTGCAACACGAGGCCAACACGATTGAGGCTGCCGTCGAGCGCGTAATTGATGCAGGTTACCGCACGGAAGATTTGCAGGAGGCTGGGAAAGAGAGCGTGGGAACGCAGGAGATGGGAAGATTGATTGTGGAAGCACTCACGGTGTAACCCACGCTAGCCCATCATGGCTTTGGGGCATGAACCCGCTAAACGGAGTTTCTCCCGCGCCCCGGCAAGCTGTCGCCGGATTGCCGCGAGCTCTTCGCTCTCAGATTGTTTCGTGGCCTGTATTTGTTGCAGCTTTGCCTCTAGCGAGGCGATTTCGTAGAGTATCATCTGTCGCTGCACATACCAGCGCGTCACTGCGCGTTCGACACCCATGAATTGCTCTCCGTCTATGATTTTATAGGGACGATGGGCGACCATAAGGATACCCAACCCTCCACCACACCAACAATCGCCCCTACATTATACTCACACCGTTGCGCCGTAAACCAGCGATTTGAGGAGGTTGAGTAATTCTTCATCCTGATAGGGTTTGACCACGTAAGCGTTCGCGCCTAGCTGCATGGCGCGCTGCTGGTGTTTCGCGGCGGCGCGCGAGGTCAATATCACCAATGGCAGTGTGCGATATTGCTCCTGGGCGCGTACGGTCGCCATCAATTCGTAGCCATCCATACGAGGCATTTCAATGTCGAGCAAAACGGCTGCCGGTGTTTCGCGGGTAATCATTTCCAACGCTTCCACACCATCACGGGCTAATTGCACGTCCCATCCATTTTGCTTGAGCATGTTGCCCACGACGCGGCGTACGCTCGGACTATCATCTACTACAAGCACATGTTTGCCACTGGGGGGAACAGGCGCTTGTTTAGGATGAGTCGCAACAGTCGTGCTACGCGCGGCAGGGGCAAGCGCGACAGGTGGTGCGGCCTCGGCACGGGCAACCGCAGCTTGAATGGCTGGAGCGCCCTCACGGCGCACCGGAGCGGTAGCCGCGGAGGATGCGCCTGGGCGCGGCGATAGTAGCTCGACCAGTTCAAGGATCAGTACTACACGACCATTACCAAGCACGGTACCACCCGCAACTCCATGCACATGGCGCAGGTGTGGTCCCAGGTTCTTCATCACTACATCCATCTTCCCCCTGATGCTATCCACAATCAGCGCAACGCGATGGCGATCAGTATGTACCAGCAACACAGGCGCTTTCTCATCTGGTGGGTTTACCGGAAAACCCAACAATTGCGAGAGCAAGATGAGCGGATACAATTCATTCTGCACCATAATAGCGGGACGTCCAGCAAACATGGCTTGTTTGAAGTTGTCCAGGCGGCCTATGGCTTCGACCATGACTGTCGGGATAGCAAACTGCTGCTCGCCGACAATCACCATCATGGCGCTCTGAATTGCCAGGCTGGTCGGGAACTTCATGGTAAATGCCGTTCCCTGACCTGGGGTGGACTCCACTTCAAGGGTTCCGCGCAGGCGTGAGACGCTATCACGTACGACATCCAGACCTACACCGCGACCACTCTCTTCACTCAAAACCTCCGCGGTTGAGAAGCCGGGACGGAAGATCAATTCAATGATATCCGCGTCGCTCAAGGCCTGATCGGGGCCAATGAAGTTGTGCGCCAGGGCTGCATTACGCACGCGCTGCGGGTCGATGCCTGTGCCATCATCACGCACAGTGATAACCACCTGGTTGCCTTCGTAGGCTGCCGAGAGTCTGATTTGTCCGATAGAGGGTTTCCCACGTTGCAGGCGTACCTCCGGCGTTTCTATAGCATGGTTGACCGCATTACGCATGAGGTGCAGTAATGGCCCGGCAATCTCTTCGATTACGGTTCGATCTACTTCGGTCTCCTGGCCCTCCAACACAAACTCGAATTCTTTATGCTGCTTCAGAGCAACGGCACGCGCTGTGCGGTACAGTCGCGGAATCATAGTTGACAACGGCACCAGGCGCGCCTTCATCAGCCGATCCTGGAACGTGGTGTTTAAGCGATTTTCACGGCTAAAGACACTTTCACAGTCACGGATGATCGCTTCCATCTCATTACTGAGAGTGGTCATGTCCGAGATACCTTCACTCAGACCACGAGCAAGTTGATGAAATTCTGTGTAGCGGTCGAGTTCCAGTTCGTCAAACTCAGCCAGGTGTGCAGGTTCCATCCGTGAATTGGGATTCTTACCGTTGGCAAATCCATTCTGGTTGCCCTGTCCCGGCATCACCTGCACGGAACGCCCGCTCGGCAGAGTCGCGGCTTCAAAGCGGCTCTCCAGCTTCTGACCAACATCGCGCAGGCGATTGCTGCTGACTCCCGCGTCTGAGACCAGGCGCATCAAACGCTGCAGTCGCTCTTCCAGGACACTACGATTGACCAGTACTTCACCAAAGAGGTTGACGAGTTCGTCAAGTTTGGTCAGTGGCACACGTACACTGAGGTCGCCACGAACCATATGTTGCAGGTCAGCCCCACCCTGGTGCTCACCGACAAGATTGGTAACCACCGCCTCCTCCATTATCACAGTCTCGCTCGCCTCGATCTCAGCTTCTAACTCTTCTTCGATGACGCCGACCAGGGCCGGCTGCTCGCCCAGTAGTTCGGTATAACGCACGCGCAGGGCCTTCACAGCCGCATCGCTCTCGCCGCCGGTTCCCTTTCCATTGACGAGCATATCCAGCGCTTCAGCCGTATCCAGAATGATACTTAGCACGGTTGGCGAGATTGCGATGGTTCCTTCCATCACACTATCCAGGAGGTCTTCCGAGATATGGCAGAGATCGGCAATAGCGCGGAACCCCATCATGGCCGCCGCGCCCTTGAGCGTATGCGTCGCACGGCGTATACCTTGAATGGGATCGCGGTCGGTAGGAGCATTTTCCAGGGCAGCGACAAACATGCTGATGGTTTGCAGATGCTCTTCAGCCTCAAGGCGGAAAATCTCGGCTGCTTCCTCACCAAAATCACCTGTCAGCGATGGCGTACTTGCAGGAAATTGCGCAGTTTGAGAAGAAGCAGGCGTCATTGGCATCACTGTTGGCGACCAGGTAGGCGCAGGTGCGGGAGAGGGCTGTACCACAGGTCGTGCTGACGCGGTCGATGCAAGGTGGGATGATTCCTCGACCTCTCCGGTAAGCTGGCTGAGAAATTCACGGCGCACTTCAATTTCAATCTCACTACGCAAGCGCGCCTCAATCTCCTGCAGCGATTCCTGCGATTCTACACCGACAACACTTTCCTGTAATTTCCTCTTGGCCTCAAACTCCTCACGTACCTCATTGCGTATCTGCTGTTCCAATTCCGAGCGGGTTGCCAGAGTCATGGGACGATACTCGTACTCCTGGCGCAATTCCTCACGCAGTCCGGCTTCGATCTCTGCGCGTAGTGAAGCGACATCGCCTCGGCGTTCAAACGTCACGCGTTCGCGCAAGGCATCACGAGCGACTTGTATCTCCCAGGGAGTCCAGCCTTGATCCTGTATAAACATTTGTCCTGATGAAGAGGTCTGCAATTGCTCGATGACATCACCGCATGCTTCTATAGATGTCTGTAATTGCTGCATGCTGAAGTGCATCTGCTCATCGGTCAATTCGACGCTACTGGTCATCTGTGTCAGCAAATCCAGGACTTTCTTGAGTTTGGAGTTTGCTACCCACATGACAGACAGTGGCAGATAGCGCCTCACCTGCTCTGGACTGTTGCGCAGGTTCAGCCCCATCGCCTTTCCTGCCCATTCCTCCATACGGTCAAGCGCATCCTTAGAGCCGTCCAGGAAGCCTTTAAATTCGGTACGCTGAGCTTCGACGATTGAGGCGGCCAGACGTAACTGGGTGAGAGTTCTCTTCAACGATGCAGCCTGCTCTTCTAAAACTTGCCCATCTTGCTGCATCTTGTGATAAATCTCTGCAACCGACCCATCCTGCTGAAGTGGCGCAAGCGCACCCTGCCCTGCAGAGGCCACTACAGGTTCCGCTGGGTGCGCGGCAGATTGTTTCGTCGCACTAACAGGGGCAGGTGCTGGAATAGTGACCGGCGGAGCAACTATAGTGCTCTCATCCTCCACGGGAAAGAGTGGAGTAACAGGGGGAAGCTCTGGCGCACGGCTTGATGCCACTGCCAGCATCTCCAGAGCGCTGGGCTGCGCTGTTTGCATTGGTTCAGGAGGTTGCTGAGCTGCCGGGGCCACCGGGGTTGGTGGGACAGGCTGCCTGGGCTGGGTATCCTGCTGAGCGCGTACATCAGCGCTCGACAGAGGAAGCGGTTCCTCTGGCCACGAAATTTCCTCTCCTACAGAAACACTGGGCGTACGGAATGAAGCTAACATCTCATCCAACGAAGGTATCGTTGAGGAGGAAGCGAGCGGAGATGTAGTTGCTACAACCTGCTCCTGCTGCTCAAGCGCGGCATTCCTTTCTGCCTCGTTTATCCCCTGAACGCCTCTAGCTGACGCTTCCATAAGCGAGCGATACTGTGTATAGTCTGCATCATCTTCGGCGATAATGGCATCCTCGTCAATGCCGTTGCGGATGCCATCTATGAGACGGTGAATACGTTGGAGAGAACGGTGTAACAGGCCAAGAGTGGGAGGATCGAGCGTAGCCAGGTTGTCTAACACATCACCAAGGATATCTTCCATACCATGGGCAACATGCGCCAATCCCGGAAAATCCATCATGGATGCAGAGCCACCGATGGTATGGGCGCGGCGATACGTCTCTTCAAGTGCCTCCATGTCATCAGTTGACAGCGCCAATCGTCCGAGATTCGCTTCGATTTCGGGCAAATAACTATTGACCTCTTCGATAAACGAATCGAGGACTGAGAGTTTATCAAATGTGTTCGACATGCTTCGCGCACCCACTCATTCTAGTTCCACGTCAAAGGTTGTAGGGTAAGCCTGGGGATTATTTCCTCTTCCCTCCTTGAGATCGAGACCTCCAGGATAGACTTCCCCGGCCTGACTTACAGAACACCCTACAAAAATTCCCATCGACAGAAACTTGGATTGCTATTGACCCAGATGCCCATTATTTGGGAAAGGCACCTGGTCCTGACTATACGATGATTGATTCTGCTGAGGGTTTCTCATATGTGAGCGAGGGCCAGATTGAGAGCCAAAGCCCTGCTGCGGAACCCTGGGTGTCTGGTTAGCACCTGGGAAAAACGATTGATTCTGGTTCCCAAATCCCTCGGCGGCAAAATCAAATTGTGACTGCCCCTCAAAACTTTGCTGGTGATCAAATCCACCCCGATCACCGGAATTTTGATCTGATCCCCCACTATACTGATGAAATCCCTGCTGGTTTGCAAACGCCTGATTGCCATATTGCTGGGCATCAAACCCTTGTTGGCCTCCAAAGCCAAACTGCTGGGCATCAAACCCCTGCTGACTTCCAAATGCCTGGTTGCCAGACTGAGGAGCAAAACCCGCCTGAGGCCCAAAGTCCTGCTGGTTACTGAACGCATACTGGAGTGTGCCATCAGGCTCTTGTGGTTGCGGCAGCGACAGGAAATCCGAAGAGAAGCCCTGGTTCCAGTCGTTATACATGCCCATATCTTGCTGGTAATACTGGTCGCTATCACCACCGGGCAAGGCAGGAACGCCAGCCATACTTGGATAGACATCTACCATTTCATTCGCACGCTCAGGTAAACGGAAGGTCGAGACCGAAGTGCGCAACTGATCGGCAAGCTCCGCGAGATAACTTACGCTCATCGAAGCCTCTTGCGTACCAGTATTCGTCTGGCGCGTGATTTCTGAGATTTGACCCATGGCAACCGCGACGCTCTCCGAAACCTGGGCCTGTTCATTGGCGGCTCGTGCGATACTTTCGATCATTTGCGCCTGCCGTTCCACAGCAGTGTAGATGGAGTTCAGCGCCCGACCAGCATCATCAGCGAGTTGGGAACCTTTTACCACTTCCTGCGTGCTATCTTCCATAGCAACAACTGCTTCGTAGGTATCACCTTGAATACTCTTGACGAGGGTCGCAATACGCTTGGTAGACTCAGTAGAACGTTCCGCAAGAAGACGAATTTCATCCGCGACGACGGCGAAGCCGCGTCCGTGTTCACCCGCCATTGCCGATTGAATAGCGGCATTGAGGGCCAGGAGGTTTGTCTGATCGGCAATATCCTCAATGATGCGCACGATTTCACCAATCTCATTAGATCGCTCACCCAGGCGTTTGATCTTCTTGGAGGTTTCCTGCACGTTTTCGCGAATGAGCATCATGCCTTCAATGGACTGGCGCACAGCATCCTGACCGACATTAGCGTTGCGTAATGCTTCCTGGGCAGCCTCGGCGCTTAAGCGGGCATTGCGCGCAACATTTTGAATGAAGATCGCCAGCGCTTCCACTGCCTGGGTGGTCTGAGAAATCTGCGCCACCTGCGTTTCCGAGGCCTGCGCCAGTTCAGCAGAACGATCAAGGATACGGCGGGTGGCATTCGTCACTTGAACCGCCGTGGCCTGCACTCGTCCCACGACTTTGGCCAATTCTTCAATCATATAGTTAAACGAGTCCGCCAGCACTCCTAGCGTGTCCGGAGTGACTTCTGCCTGAACACGCAGGTCGCCATCACCCACCGCGCTTACCTCTTGCAGCAGCTTCTCGATCTGCGCTTGCAGAGCCGCTGCATCACTGCCGCTACTGCTGTGAGCAGGCCCACCTGACGCGAAGTTCTGGCTGTCAAGGAGTGAATTGAGCGACATGGAAAGCATCGCGAATTCATCATCGCCCGAGACCGTAGCGCGAACAGCACGATCACCGCTTGCATAATTACGGCAGACATCCACGAGGCTTAGAAGACGGTCTTGAACCTTGCGGCGCACAAAATAATTGACCGTCAACACTCCCACCAGCACCACCAGCGCAGTCCCTACCACCGCAGATGTAAAGACCGTTTGATCGACGGATCCCCTTATCACACCCAGTATTAAAATGGCAATCTCAGGAACGGCGAGTGAAACGATAAGACCCATCAACAACAATGAGCTTATGGTCATTCCGCCTCTATCGGTGTCATTCATCCGCCAGGCCTCCTCTCAAGTGAAGCAGCATTTGTATTAAGGCACTCTACTTGAGCGCCTCTTCAAAAGAACCATGTATAAAAATGAACTCCTGTTGCAACCACGCACATGAGGGCAACATTGTACTGGTAACGACAATTAGAGCGTTTTGGCAGTCTCTCCTACGAATAGTGTTGCATCTTTTCAGAGAAGAGTATGCGAGATGCATCCATGATAATGATGTTTCTTTTCCCAACAAGAACGCTTCCTTCAGCATAAGGAGCCAACCACTGTGGAACAGGCGCCTGGCGGCTATTTGCAACGATAGCTGAAGCTGGAATCGGCGTCATCTCACTCACGCTGTCGACAACCAGACAGATAACCATCTCGTTGAATCTCACTGATAAGAGCCGTGTGCCTGGATTATGGGGGAGAACCTCCATACCAAGAAAAGACCTCAAGTCTACCACCGAAGCGATAGAGCCGCGTAAATTTATCACGCCTTTAATCCAGGAAACCACATTAGGGACAGGAGTCACATCCGCAAGGCGTTCCACTCCCTGGATATGCTCGGCTTTCAGGGCTAGCTCGCAATCCATCAACGAAAATATCAAGTACTGTTCGCCAACCACACTGGCTTCCAGGGGAACATTTGCCAGGTCTTTCGGATTGACTAGATTAGCAGGAGAAACGCGCGGGGTATTAAGCGCACCACTTCCTCCCGTTGTGGAGGAAGCGGTGCCATCTACACGCCGCAATGCGCCCGGCGGTGATTGTGACTCAAACCCTGCATTGCGTTGCAACATGTTCAGGCTCCTACAACTATACGAGACGTCGAACGTTATTTACCAGTTCATCATCATTGAACGGCTTGGTCATATACATATCTGCGCCTTGCCGTAAACCCCAGGATTTATCCAGTGGAGTACTTTTACTCGTCAACAGGATAATGGGTATATGTTTACTTGCGTCGAGGCTTTTGAGCTTACGACACAATTGAAACCCATTTTGTTTGGGTAAGACCACATCGAGTACAATACACTGTGGTTGTTCCCTGAAAACCTTCTCAAGCGCCTCGTCGCCATCGACGGCTGTGACTACATCAAAGCCGCTATTGCGCAGTGGTGCTGCGATCATGGTTAACTCTGTCCAACTATCATCTACAACGAGTACCTTCTGCCCTGGCATATCAGTATACCTTTCCTGTGAAATGGTGCAATACATTGCACCTGACCAATGGGAAAGAAAGGCTATTTCGTGCATGTGAGGACACGATACATCGAGTCCCTACAGGTTCCGTTCTGCCAACGCGGGGCGATACCCATCTTGCCAACCTGGACGCGATAGATCGCATCCGAACGGCCTGCCGGTCGTGGAATCAGTTGATACAGGACAAGTTTTACCCACGACGTCGTAGTCGTGTTCGCATCCCCTCATGTTGCAGCGGCATGCGCTGCTGCCAGCCGACAAGATGCTTTTTCACGGTCTGAACCAGTTCCGCCGAGTCGAACGGCTTGGTTAAGTATTCCGTTGAACCGGCCAATCGACCACGCATCTTGTCGAACAAACCATCCTTCCCACTCAGCATAATAATAGGTATTACGCGAAACTGCAAGTTTTTCCGTACTATTTGGCAAATAGTGTACCCGTCCATGCGAGGAAGCTGAATATCTAAGAGGATAAGAGCAGGCATTTCATCCGCCACAGAGGTGAGAGCACTTAGACCATCTCCAGCAGTTATCACTCGAATACGCTCACGTTGCAGAGTCATTTGAACAATTTTCCGCACGGTAGGACTATCGTCCACAACCAAAACAGTCGGTATTGGCTCGATCATCTAGATTAACCTCCTTTGCGATTCAGACAACCAAAGAGGGTTGCTGTCACTGTAAGGCATGGTATTCCAACCGGCATCGCTCTGATACGAAGATTCAGCGGAGCGACCGCGGTTGTTCTGGGCATTCTGACGCGCGCGGTAGATCTGGTACTGTTGTACCTCCTGGTCAATTTCCGTCAAGAACGCTTTCCAGACGATATTCAGTTGACGGCCCGTATGCGAATTACCAACTTCGTCATTCAGCAGGGTCGTAAATACCGTCCGCAGAAATACTGCCAGTCCCCGTACTGCTTCCCAGTAAAACTCCTCTAACTGCTCACCTTTCACCAATTTATCCAGGTGAAATATTTCGCTGCAATCAAGTTGCCCGTTGATGAAGGTGGTCGTTTCCAGGATGGGGAACTGTTGTTTTGCCATCAGTTGTAACGGTTGAGCGAAGCGTCGCTCGAGGTAACGCACAATATCTGCAATAGGTAGCTGACCGCGCCCGCGTAAACTCTTTGCGTAGGTGCCATGATGGATCAGTAGACCATTGATACACTGAGAGAGAGTTTTAATAAGCCCGAGGAGATGCTGTTCCGGGGCGAGATTCTGTCGCTGTTGTGCCAGCGTGTGCTGAGACATGATAATAATGTTGGTCAGGTCCTGTTGGAGTTCAGCTTCTAAAGCGGTATCGACCACTTCAATCAGGCGCAATTGGAGGAGTCGCATCATAACACGCGCGATACGCGCTTCCGGGGTCATCAGCACCATCGCCATTGCTTGCAACGGTACTTCCCCATTGGCAAGGCATAACACTTCGATATGTTCCTGACTGAGGCCCAGGCTGCGCACATCATTACTCACTTCGGGTAGCCAACGAGCCATTGTGCTGCGAGTGAGAGAGATTTCGCCCATCTCTTCCCACTCATCCGCCTGGCGCAGGGCCTCCAACAGTACACTATCGACATCAAGTGGCTGCATTTTACCTTCCATAGAAACTAGTTGGCGATGGAAAGAGAAGCGGCCATCTACCCATCTCAATGCATGGCTGATCGACTGGGTGATGGCAAATTCCAGGCGCTGTTGCATCTCTGCCGGACTCATCCAGCCCTGCTGAACCAACATAGCTAATGCCACTTGCAAATTTCCCTGCGAGACCTCACGAACTGCTTGCGCTCGTGGAGGGTCGAGTTTATTAATCAGGCAAAGCATCGTGAGTAAATCGGGCTGGCTAACTCCCTCCTCACGTAAGGCAATAATCTGACCCTTACGCAGGCTGATAGAAAGCGTCTCCCGGCCAGAATGTATAAACAGGGTGCCGGTTTTTCCACTCAGTGCGAGCATTTTCAGTATGGATTGGAGACCAAGCGTTTGTAAGTCTCCATCCATGATGAGGTCTTGCGACTCCATTGATTCACGATTCCTTTTTCATTACGCCTTGCTTCCTTTGATCTTCAAAGGAGGCTGCTGGGACCCAGCTCGCTATCCATTGTACTGCCAATGGATGCCTATCTTCAACTCTTAATTTGCTCGGCCGCGATTGCAATCACTGTGTTAATGCTTGCTTAACGGCATCGAGCAAATGGTCAATATGAAACGGCTTGTTCACAAACACAACCACTTTTCCCTGCAAGTAGGCACGATTTACCGGTAACTCGTACTGTGTCAGTGCACTCATTACCACGAATACAGGCATGTGCCGCGAGATAGCTACTGAAAGACTGCGCATGACTTGAAAGCCATTCATCCAGGGCATCAGCAGGTCCGTTACGATGCAATCGGGCCTCCAGGAAATATACTGTTCCAATGCCTCCAACCCATCATTCGCAATCTTCACCTGGTATGCCGGTTCACATTCTAAGCATTGCCGGATGGTATCGGCTACCTCTACATGATCGTCCACCACCAGAATACGAACCATTTTCCTGGTTCCCGTAGGCATTGTATCACCCCTCAACAAAGAGGTCGCTGCCAACGGTACTGGAAGACTAAATGCCTGCTCTACAAACCCACGTTCAGATTCTAGCGACGATTCATCCAGTAAAACTTTGTCAAACACTCGCAAGTAACGCTGTAACCGACCAATTTCAAATGGTTTGTGGATCAACGCCACCGCGCCAATCTGTTCGAGCCTCGAACGCGAAATAGACTGACTACTCAACGCGATCATAAGACGAACACGAGGTTGCCACTCCTCGCTACCTGTCAAAGCAAATGGCAAAGCTGTATTGAGGCCAGACAGCCGAGATGGATCATCCAGGTCATACAGCAACACATCCCCCTGTATCTCATCCTGCCTGCCCTTTCCTGGTACAATACCGGCAGTGAGGATACGCGCTTCGTACCCCCACCGCTGAATATTTGCGGCCAGTATCTGGTGAAAATGATCTTGCTGACCCACCATCCCCCAAATCAGCACCAGCAAACTTCTCCCACTCTGGATTCCAGCACCAGGATTCCGCAAGTGATCTCCTGCTACCGGACTCTGGATACCTCCACAAAACGGCTGATTCATTTCGTCCTACCCTTACAATAAATAACCACAAACAAACCCGTATTGCAGTGTACGACAAAACTACGAGAATACACCATAAAAAACCCGTTAAGACCCGTTAAGATTGTATTAAAATCCCCTGGTCTTCAACAAATTTGCCCGAATTTCTCACTCCGTTGCGTTTCTAATGGTTTCTGTTGCTGGTGACAGCATCCGAGCCAGACTCTCCCCTCACCACCTGAACGTTAAACACATATCCCACGCCTGGTTCAGTCAAAATATAGTGGGGCAATGAGGGCTTTACCTCCACTTTGCGTCGCAGCTGCCGCACATAGACACGCAAGTAATCTGCCTCTTCGCCGTATTCTGGACCCCAGACGGAACGGAGTAGCACGCGGTGGGTCATGACTTTGCCTGCATGGAGCATCAACTGGAGCAATAGCTCGTACTCGGTCGGAGTTAGCTTGACTTCTTGCCCGCCGACAATCACCTGATGCCGGGCAAGATTCATCTTCAGGTAGCCATCAATGGTCTGCATTGTTTCGGGCAGCGATGAGCCTTCTGTTTCTTGACTTGCTGCTCTTCGAAGGCAGACTCGCACCCGCGCCAACAACTCTTCGTTACTGAAAGGTTTGGTCAGATAATCGTCTGCTCCTAAATCGAGGGCCTGCACTTTTTGCTGCTCATCGGTACGGGCAGAGACGACAATAATTGGAATCTGCGACCATTGGCGCACCTGGACGCACACCCCCAGGCCATCTATCTCTCCCGGTAAACTGAGATCCAGTAATATCAGGTCGGGTTGCTGTTCGCGCACCAGCTCTACTGCTTGCCTGCCATTATCCACTACCAGGACTTCATAGCCACTGATCGTCAGGCTTCGTCGCAAGGCACGTTGAATTGATGCTTCATCTTCAACAACAAGTATACGTTTCCCTTTAGTTTTCACGAAGCCTGTACTCCTTCACATGGCACCTGGCTGTCCTTCCAACATGGGGCGCCATACGTTCCTTGCAGCCCTGCTGACGGCGAAGCCGTAGCACGCAGTGCGTTGCAGGGCTGGCTATCAAGAGGTCCGCCACATAGAGCCTCTACGCGGAAACAGGAAGAACAATGACAAAGCACGCTCCTCCACCTGGGGCCGATTCTACCCAGATGCGACCATGATGAGCTTCAATAATTCCCCGGCAGATGGTCAGGCCCAGGCCTGTATGACCATCCAGGCTGTAAAATGATTTGAAGATGCGTTCGCGTTCCTCTTCAGGCACCCCCTTTCCATGATCGATCACCTGGACACGTAAGTAGCGCGGCGCATCATCAGGTACTGTATCGCCTGGCATTTCCCATGCCACTGTATGAGCAGTGATGAGAATTCCACTCTCTTTCGTGGTATGACGAACAGCATTCTCAAGCAGATTATAAAATACGCGCTTCAATTGTAAATAATCAACCTGGATGAGCGGTAAAGACGGTTGAAATTCTGTACGGACGTGGTATCCCTGAAAGGCGTGCTCGAATCGCGAGAGGGAGCTATGCACTATCTCAACCAGGTCGCACCACTCTTTTTCCAGCGCCAGCGCCCCCATCTCGATACGTGACATCTCGACCATCGAGTTAATCAATACATTCAGATGATCGGCTTCAGCATCGATATCTTCAAGCATCTCACGGCGCGTTTTCTCATCCCATTCAACGTCAGGCTGTAACAAGCCGCTAACCGCCGCTTTAATGGAGGTCAGCGGAGTACGCAGATCATGGGAAACCGACGAGAGGAGCGCTGATTTATTTTTCTCATCGCGCACCTGCTCGGTAATATCGTGAATTTGCAAGGCATGCGCGATCAACTCGTTATCCTGGTCATACAAAGCGTAGCGCATGAATTGATAATGACGATCGGAGGGCGCATTATCAAGCAGCATGGCTGGCGATTTTGTATGAAGTGGATGAGAGGGGGGGACGCGATACATCGAGTCCCTACCGGTCGGCGTGATGGAGGTTTCCATGCGCTGTCCATCGCTGAGACCACCCGTTTCATCCTGGAGTGGAGTATCTCTTTGTAGCGGCTCGGCGGCGATGACACAACGCAGGGTATTCCTGGGCAAAGGATGGAGCCGTGGTATGGACTCCGAATCCTCACCTATATGCTGCAACATCTCAGCGCTACGCTCATTCGACATATCCGCGTATACAAATTCCTGAAGATAGTCAAGCACATCATCCAGTTTGCGTATGCGCGGCAGTAATCGGACCAACGCTTCGGGTAATGTCAATCCTTGCGTAAATTGTAACGGTGATTCAACGTGTGGCTCAAAAAATGATGCTTCCAATGCCACGTTTCCAAGCGTATCCAGATCTAAACGCATACCACACAGGGCTTCTGCGGCAGGGTTCACATAAATACAATGTCCCAGAAGATCAACAATAAACCAGGGGTCTTGAACGCCACGCGTTACTCGTTCATACAGACGCGGCATATCGGATGTTCCCTTGACTGTTCGATCGGGATCAAGCATGGCGGTAAATGCGGCGCCCACATCTCCAAGAAGCCCCGCGCGCGCAAGAGCGGCTTCCGCCGAACGCATAAGTGTTGTGGCGCTTCCCTCATTTGAGGATGAATCCTCGCTTGCTGGGACGTTCGTTGCCTTGAGCGGCTTCTCTAGTGAGGATATACTTTTCTGTTGATTGAGCAGCGCAATGCCAGTGTCATCTGCTTCGACCACAGAACCATTTTCGTGCTCCGTCTCAATGGCATATAACATGGATTGCAGGTCGCGTTCACTGCGCGTTAATAGATTACTGCTGATGAAGCGCAACAGGCTCGTGAAACTGACACCAAAGTTGCGTTCGGTCTCCTTGCGCACAATCCTCAACATCGCCTGTTCATCCTCAACAGCAAGAGTATTTTGAGTAGTTTTCTCCAATTGCTCGATAGCATCCTGAAAACGTCGACGTTCCCGCACCGATTCGAGGAGCATGCCATTGTGAATAGCAATCATGGCCTGACTTGCGAAGAGTGAGAGAATATCGGTTTTGAGCGGTGTAAATCCGCCTGGCTCAGGTGAAAAGAGGAGGAGAGCGCCAGAGACCGTTGAACCGACAACAAGGGGATAGCTAAAAATCGAGTGCATGCCAAGTTCTATAGCGAAGACCTGGCTTCCGGGAAAGCGTTCATCCTGGGCAATGTCGTTCGAGACGGTTGGTTGACCACGACGCAGAGTAAAACCGATAATGGAGTTATCGGTCAGCATCAGTTTGAGGTTCACCAGCTTTTGTAAAGCTTCGGGAGCCAGGCCATGCTGGGCATCCAGCCGTAATCGGCCCGTATGCCGGTCAATCATGACAATGGCGGATGCCACATTCAGTGCCTTTGCGATACCATCCACGATGCGATACAAAATGGTGGCCAGGTCCATTTTCGAGGTCAGCGCACTGGAGACTTTGTGCAGTTCCTGGCGCTGTCGGTCTTGAATTTCAAGATTACCACCAACCTGGGCGTTTTCAATGGCAGCAGCCAGGACACGCGCGACGGCCGGGATCAAGCGCACCACGCGCTCATCGTTGTAGACCCCCTTTTCAATACTGCCCAGTTCAAGCGAGCCAAGCACGCGATTCCCAACTATTAAAGGCGCAATCAAGGTCGAGTGGAGGTGAGGGTATCCGCTCAGTGCATCTCCACATTCGGAAGGGGTGCCATCGAGGCCGTCTGGATAGGTGTGTATTGCCATTTCGAGGGCATCCTCGGCTGATGAGGCGTGTGTAGGAACGGGATTGAGCGCATCCTCGTCCGGTTCTGTTCTTACGTCGGTATGCAAGATGCGTTCGAGCATCGAGTCCGCCAATGGATGCTGGTGATAGTGTGAGACCCATTCGCCTGTCTCGCGGGTGCAGACAACGACGCGAACTGCCTGACGATCATGACGTAACAACACGATGCCGAAAAGATCGAATGGGATGATTGGCGCTAATTCTGTCGCTAAAAGGGCATAGTCAGACTTTGTTCCACGCACACTCGAGACTATGCGTACAACACGATCTACAAGCGAAATGATATCTTCTTGTTGTGGTGGCGCCTGTATCTTCGCCTCCATCAAAACCCCCTGCTCGGACGCAATAAAAGGACCCTTACACAGCCTGACCATACTCTCTGACAAACCAGAGGCTTAAACACATCAACACACAGTATAACATTGTAGCACAGAATGCATTACAATGTTAGTACATACGCGAAATTCTATCAGGGTTTAGGGGTTCAATAGCCAAAAGGTACTTGAAGAGTATAGCACAAGAGGGCAAGGGCGTAACAGCTTCCCACCCTGTTTCTCGTATCATTATTCAGTCTCTGGGATGTACCTGCGACAACGCGATAATCGCATCCCTACGACGATGCATAGCCTGTCAATTCAACGTAGCCCTCGCCATTTATATTGCTTCCACCACTCTGGCCCTGGATGCTCACAGCACCCTCCCAATAGCTATTGCCCGTTGATTGATAGGCCACCAGCTCCTGGTTCTTCAGTTCAGGTAAGAGGGTCAGCGAAGCATGCAATTGTGGATCATTGATGGTGAGTCTCCAGCCAGAGGGATAATTCGCTCGCGTAGCCTGGCTCCGCCAGTGATCAAGTATCGATACGTGCAGTGCATTTGTCGGCAACAACACCTCTCGCGCATCGGGTTGGATATAGCCAATATAGGTTGAGATGATGTTCCCAGTGGCATCGCGAATGAGGTATAACATCAATTCGGTGTTGTTATTGAGTTGGATACTGAACCAGTCCCATCCTCCGCCGCCAAGTGTGATGAAATTCCCCCATTGATGATCCATCCAGGCCTCACCTGTAACGGTTTCGGGCTGACCATGATCGTTGAGCATGCCGGAGAGGGCCATCCTTGTGCGCGAATAGTAATAGGAGAAACCGCCCAGCCCATATGTAATTAAGCCGTTTCCATTGTGCAGCGCAGGCGGCTTGAGGCCACGCAAATCTACGCGCATGCTATAATTTGCCATACTGGCTGCCAGGTGATCCAGCCCATTCACACCTCGAATTGACCAATCGCCGATATGTACATCGATCCCGGTAGTTGAGGTACCATTGGGAAGCTTTGCGTCAGGTTCCGTCTGGCGGCGTTGGTCAAAATGGAAGGCTCCGCCGGTGACATCGCTGATAGCGAAATGCGCGGCGTAGACGGGTGGGAAATCCGCGCGCAAGGCTTGAAAGAAGACCAGCTCAAAGCCGTAGTGATGCGTCTGGCCATTGACTATGGCACTTAGATGCCCGGTATAGTACCACCACTCGGTCAAATCGCGGTGCGCCGCCTCATCCTGGGGAAAACGGACGGGTGGTAATGGCGTAGGTGTCGCGGTCGTTTTGACGACGGGCAACTGGGCAGAAGTAGAAACCGTGCCGGGAAATCCACAGGAAGCCAGCAGTATGGTGAGCAAGGCGCATAGTGTAACAAGTCGGCTCATTCTCTTCATTGCTTCACTCCCACCTTTGCGTCGCTACTGGTGCTATCTCCACTTACCTCATCCATTTGGAGATCGCCACTTTCATACTCTTCCATAAAAGCAGGTCGCCTGCGTTGCACTCCAACGAATGGAAGCCACCAGTTGAGATTACCCAGCAAGCGCATAGTAGCGGGGACGAGCAATCCACGCACCAATGTGGCATCGAGTGCGACGGCTAACGCCATCCCCAGGCCCAGCGCCTTGACCAGAATCATGTCAGCCGTAGCAAAACATGCGCTTACCACAATCACAATGATAGCAGCGCTGGTGATGATACCGCCGCTGCGCTGCAGGCCAAGCGCTACCGCCTGGGTATTATCCCCTGTCTGCCAGTATGCCTCCTGCACGCGCGAAAGCAGGAAGACCTCGTAGTCCATCGAGAGACCAAAAAGCGAACAGAATAGGAGAATTGGACTGGACGCTTCAACAAACTGCAGCGGAGTAAAGCCGAGCAACTGGTGCAGGAAACCATCCTGGAAAATGATCACTAAAGCTCCATAGCTCGCCAGGATCGAAAGCGTATTCATGAGAATGGCCTTCAGGGGCAGTACGAGCGAACGGAAGAACAGGAGTAAAACAATATAAGTCGTGATAGCTACTATAAGAATGGCTATCGGAAAGTCCGTGTACAATGTATGCACATAATCGATGTTACCAGCCGTGCCGCCATCAACGAGCACGGTCATACCATTGCCGGGAGGCGTGTTGCGTATGGTCTGGACAAGATCAAGGGAATGCTGATCGAGCATGGTGAATTTGCTAATGACCTGGATCATGGTAGTATCGCCTGCTACCGACGTTTTCAGAAAAGCCGCCAGGTAGGGATCGGTCACGAGTTGAGGGTGCGTGTACAGTAGCTCGTACTGATCGAGGGTGAAGCGGGGATCGGCGCTGACGATGCTATCCACACGCGCAACGCGAGGATCGGCCTCTATACGCTGCACATAGGCATAGAGATTACGAATATTGTCGGGTGTGAGTACATCCCCGTGCGTCTGTACCGCCAGAAGAATAGGTGTGGTATCCTGCGCGTTAAAACGGCTATTGAGCAGATCATATGCCGCGCGCGATGGGACAGTCGATGGCAGGATAGAAGCATCCGGCGCGGAGAAGCGTACACCTAAGAACGGTAATCCCAATGAGATCATGAGCAGCAAGACGGGAACCAGCACCCGCACAGGATAGCGCATCACCAAATGGGAGAGGCGATACCAGAATCCACGGTGTACTTCGGCGGGCTCTGGAGCAGTTGCCTGTTTCGCGCTTCGCTTGCGAAATCTCGGAAGGCGAACAGGGAAGGCATTTACGCGTGTGCCCAGAATAGCCAGCGCCGCGGGCAAGAGGGTAAGCGCGGCCATCACTGCCAGAAGCACAACCAGTACGCCACCTATACCAACGGAGCGCAAAAAACTGACGCGGAAGAAGATCAGGCCTACCAGTCCGATCGAGACTGTGAAGCCTGAAAAGGTGACGGCGCGCCCGGCGGTAGCTACGGTGATGGCTACCGCCTCTTCGATACTGCGTCCACGCGCGAGTTCCTCACGGAAGCGACTCACCATGAACAGCGAATAATCGACGCCTAGCCCCAGTCCGAATAGAGTAGTGATGTTCAACACAAAAATGGAGAATTCGGTGAGATGTCCCAACACAAAAATGAGGGCCAGCGAGACGATAACCGCGCCTCCACCGACAAGGGCGGGAAGTATAGCAGCAACAACTGAACGAAAAACGAGCAGCAAGGCAATGATGGCGAACGGAAAGGCCAGCAGTTCTGCGCGCCGCAGGTCGCTTTCACTGACTGACTGGATGTCTTCATAGAAAACCGGGCCGCCGCCGATACTTGTATGCAGGTCGGGCACCGGCTGCAAACGCCGTTCAAGTTCCGGCAAGAGCCTGGGCGCGCTATCGGGATCAGGCTTGAGCAGGACATTGACGTAGGCGGCGCGGCGATCTAACGAAATCTGACGCGGATTATCTACAAAACTAACGACGCCGGAGACCTCCGGCATAGTCCGCACTCTGGCCAGTGCTTGCTGAGACTCTTGTATAAATTGCGGGCTATCGGCGGTATAATGCTGGCTGGTAAAGATGACCTGCACAACCGTCAGGTCCAGGTGCAGCTTTTGCGCCAGGAGCGTGACGGCACGCTCCGACTCTATATCCGGTGTGACGAATCCGCCCGAGTGCAATATGCTGTTGGCTTGCGGCGCAAATGGCAGTGCCACGGCGATTGCGACCATCCAGAAACCCACGATCAACCAGCGATAGCGGGTGGCTAACTTGCCTAGATGGTAAAACATGCTCAAACCTTTCTTTTCACACCCCTCGACGCACGCACCAGGTTGTAGTATGATGTTGGCACCCAGGGTACTGATAAACTGTTCAAACACTTCTATCATACCAATAGGGCTAATCTGGCGGTATGTCAAGGGGAAAGGCAGCCTTTTTATGGCAAAACCAACAAGTAACCCATCGAGCAAAGCCCCGCCGAAGGATGAGCCGATCAAGATGATTGCGGTCAACCGGCAGGCGTATCACGATTACTTCGTCGAGCGCACTATCGAGGCGGGCGTCTCACTGGTCGGCACTGAGGTTAAATCGATACGTGATGGCAAGGTCAATCTGCGCGGCTCCTATGCGATAGCGCGCAACGGGGAACTATGGCTGGAAAACGCGCATATCGCCGTCTATGAACATGGCAACCGCTACAATCACGATCCTATGCGCAACCGCAAATTACTGCTGCACCGGCGCGAAATCGAACAGCTTCAGGCAAAGGTCGCCACCAAAGGACTGACGCTCGTCCCGCTCAAGCTGTATCTCAAGGGGGGCAAGGTCAAGATTGAACTGGGCCTGTGTCGTGGTAAGAAGCTCTACGATAAACGAGAAGCGATTGCCGAGCGCGATGTGAAACGTGAAATCGAGCGCGTCATTCGGAAAGGCTAATGCTTCTAGCTTGTAACTGGAAATAGATTGAACCCAATACTACCCCGAAGAGCAGGTCGATGGGAAAAGTTGCCAGGAACTCTCCAAAAGAAAGAGAGAAAGGCGACGGGGCGTGCTTCATGATATTCGTCAGCAGCAGCGAGAAGACGAGCCACCAGATAAAACCGAGTAGGAGGCCTGAGAGGAGCGCGCGATTGTTGGTGACACTCCTCTCTCTTTGAAGCGCCCCAAAGATGAGGCCAAACACGCCCCCTAATATGATGAGCAGAAAAAAGCCGGCGAAGCGGCTGACTATCGGGTCTGCAATGGTGATGCCAAACCAGCGCAATGCATCGGGCAGGGTGCGCCCTGGCATTCCATCTGTTACAAAGTTAAGTGTTGCCAGGACGAGGCCCGCCGCAAGTCCTGCCAGCAAGCCTCTACGAATGTTGTTCATGCGCTCTTCTCCCTGGTGCCTTACACGAACCAACTCAGCAATCGGGCGACGCGATTGTTATTTGCCGC
>WNGK01004916.1_pt1 | contig 29714 bp, 16 predicted proteins | sample 5400601 | NCBI WGS metagenome assembly WNGK01 (sample SAMN13153376, study PRJNA577476) | soil metagenome | isolation source: 60 cm soil or saprolite under Garry oak tree replicate 1 | place: USA:California | collected 2016-06-15 | reverse complement strand
AGCTCGTTTGTTGTCGTGCATGAAAGTCAACGCCGATATATATTGTGTTCATAGCGCCTCCTTTCAGTCTCATGACTGTGAGCAACGTGAGTTTACTACTCACGTAAAGGAGGCGCTTGCTTCATAACATCAACCTTTAAGTTGTCTTTCTATTTACAAGCTAGAGCTTGATGAACTCTGAACTATCCTATCCGTGGTGCGAAAGGGGGGACTCGAACCCCCACACCTTTCGGTACCAGATCCTAAGTCTGGCGCGTCTGCCAATTCCGCCACTTTCGCAATTCTAACGAGGCGAAACTGAGAATAACATACGAAACAAGCGAGTGCATTAACGCGGCAAGACGAATAACCTCACCATCAGGTAGGCAGGATAACTCATCGCCAAAAGGGCCAAAGCGCGCAGACTGTCTCGCTGATAGTTGGCGATATCACTGATCACGGCGCCGACAAGAAAAGCAATCGATCCGGCCAACACAATCAGCGTGGTCCAGGGATAACCCCAAACGCGATACGGTCGCGGCAGGTTGGGCTCGCGCCGGCGCAGTACAATCACTGAGATGAATGCCATCGTATAATAGGAAACGAAAAAGAAAGCCACAACGGCCAGAACTTTCTCGAACGTTCCTGTCACAATGAACAGCACCGCCGCGATTGTGCTGACCAGTAGAGTCATTGTCGGCGTCCCCCCTTTGTTCACCTTTGTCCCGCGATGGGCAAACAGGCGGTCACAACTCATCGCATAGAGAGTTCGCGGCGCGCTCAGAGTGTACGCGTTGATTGTGCTCAACATCGAGACAATTGCCAGAACTCGGATCACGGTATCGCCGTAACGGCCAAAGATGACGCCAGCTGCTGCGCCGACAGCGAGTTTTTCGCCGGCGAGCTGAGACATCGGCAGTACGTGCAGCAATGCGAGATTTACGAGTACGTAAATGGCTATCACCGACAACACGCCGCCGAACATCGATACCGTTACATCGCGTTGAGGATTACGAATCTCTTCACCGAAGTAAACCACCCCATACCACCCGTCATAGGTATACAAGACGCCTTGCAATGCCAGCACGATCGCAGCTAACAGGGCGAAGCCACGCGGTACGCTTAAAGCTGAAGCAGCTGGCGGCGCGCCTGGATGGTACATAAAGGCCACCACGACAAATGCTGCAAAAGCGAGCACCTTTATCACGCTGGTCAGGTTTTGCGTGAAACTTCCCCAGCGAACGCCGCGCCACTGTAATGCTGCGAAGAAGATAGTAACCGCAAGCGCAATCGCTTTGGTTTGATTTGCCAACGGCGCGATCAAAACGCTCGCATACTCGCCGACTACCATCGAGATCACAGCGATCGTGCCACAGGTCGAAAGCCAATCGCTCCAACCTACGACGAAACCCGCGTAGTTACCCAGCGCGCGATGCGCAAAGACATAGAAGCCTCCTGAGCGCGGAATCATCGCTCCCAATTCCGCAACCGAAATTGCTCCCAGCAAGGCGTAGACGCCACCCGCGATCCAGATGCCGATGAAAAGCGCAGGCGTTGGGAGCTGCTTTGCGACCTCACCGGGCGTGCGCAGGATGCCCATGCCGATTGTTCCGCCAATGGTTACAGCCAGTCCGAAACCGACGCCCAGGACACGCAAGAGAGTGCCGTGGGATTGATGTGCGGTTAGGATGTTGGTTGATTCAGCAGTATCTTTCATCGGTTCTTGATTCGCGACAGTAGCCTGACCGTACGGTAGGCCGCCTAATCTCGAACACTTCCAAAACGACGGCCGCCTTAACAGTCGGGCGACTGCACTGGACTACAACGTCCGGGTGACCTTCGAAAGCGACCTTGGCTGATCAGGATCAAGACCTTTGGCTTCGGCGAGCAGCGCCGCAAAAAGTTGCGCCGGAATAATGTAAGGTATGGGCGCGAGAAACTCATCAATGTCACGGGGCATTATGATCGCACGCGAACACATCGAGGCGGCGTCTAAATCGCCGGTGATCGCCAGCGTATCTGCTCGAAGTTCCCGCAGTCGATTAATCAAATCCTTTGTGCCGGCGAGCATAGCGCCGGCTGGCGCAAATAGAATCACCGGAAAGTGGCGTTCGATCATAGCCACAGGGCCGTGCAGAAAATCCGCAGATGAAAAGCGCTCGGCTACTACATAACAAGTCTCCATCAGCTTCAGTGCGAGCTCGTAGGCATTGGCATAAGCCAGCCCACGACCGACCACCACGCAATTCTCCATGAATACGTAACGTTGGACCAGTTCGATGATCGCCGTCTTTTGTTCCAGCGCACGCGCCGTCAAGTCTGGAATTGCCTGGTAATCGATCGTGCGGCCGTCCTTCGCGAGCCCGGCAGAGAGCATATAAAAGAGTAACATCTGCCCGGTAAAAGTCTTGGTAGCCGCCACTGAACCCTCGCGCCCGCCGTGCATTAATAGTGTTTCGTCCACGAGCTTGGTCATCGACGAAACGGCTTCATTGGTGATGCCAATCGTAAACGCGCCGCTTTCGCGAGCGTTTTCCAGCACCCGATTGATGTCTTCGCCTTCACCGGATTGCGACACGCCAATTACCAAAGCATGTTTGAGATCGAGCCTCGCCTTGTAGATTGTGTGCACCGATGGCGCGGAAAGAGAGACCGGAATGCCTGTAGTAATTTCCAAAAGATAGCGCCCGAACAAAGCAGCGTTGTCCGAACTGCCACGCGCGGCCAGCACAATTAGATTGATTTCTCGCCCCTTCAGAGACTCGCCCAGTTGCGCGATCTTCGATTGCTCTTCCTGGATCGTTCGCGCGAGTGTGCGCTGGCTGATCAAGAGAAATTATGGCGCCCATAAGCGTCTCGACTAAATGAGAATAACTCTAACACGAACTTTGATGTTGTGGTTGGCGATTGTTTGCGGCTTTGCCTTCGCTTCCAGTCTTGCGAAGGCACAATCGCCGAAAGTGCACGTCATACCGCAACCAAAAGAGTTGAATGAGACGCAGGAACCGTTTCACCTCCGACGTGAAACACGCATCATCCTGGCTGACCCGCGATCCGAAGACGATCGCTTTGCCGCGCAGGATCTCATCGACGATGTAAAGGCCACTGGCGGCTTGACCTTAAGCATGGGCAAAGGCCGCATGTCACACGCAATCTTGATCGGCCGCGTCGATCTTCCCCTGATTCAGGAAGCTTTGAAGCGAGTTGGCACCGAATGGCCGGCGACATTGCCTGACGAAGGATACGTGCTTGTCGCTAACGAAAAAGGAGTCATCGTTGCAGGCAAGACTTCCGCCGGCACGTTCTACGGAGTACAGACTTTAAAGCAACTAATGCGTGGCGAGGGCCCGAACGGATTCGTTTCCGGCGTGAAGATCGTTGACTGGCCCACGATGCGCTGGCGCGCTGTCTCAGACGACATCAGCCGCGGCCCGGTCCCGACAGTCGATTATATCAAGCGTCAGATTCGCACCGAGGCGTTCTTTAAGCTGAATCTGCACTCGTTTTATATGGAGCACACGTTCGCCAGCGAAACGCAGCCACTGATTGGGCCTGCCGGTGGTTCCCTCACGCCCGATGAGATTCGCGAGTTGGTGGTATATGCGCGCCGCTATCATGTTGAGCTGGTCCCTGAACAGCAAACTTTTGGTCATTTGCACAAGGCTTTACGTTTGGAGAAATACGCTGAACTTGCCGAGACGCCCTACGGCGATGTCTTATCACCACAGCGAGAAGGAACCTACAAGCTAATTGCTGATTGGTATCGGGAACTCAATGAACTTTTTCCCGGCCAATTTTTCCACATCGGTGAGGATGAGACATTTGAACTTGGCGAAGGTCAGAGCAAAGCCGAAGCACAAGCAAAGGGAGTCGGCGCAGTTTATTTCGCGCACCTTAATCGCGTGCGGGATCTCTTGAAGCCTTACAACCGGCGCTTGATGTTCTGGGGCGACATCGCACTGCATCATCCCGAACTCATCGGCAACATTCCGAAAGACATGATTGTGATGAACTGGCAATACGGTGCCCGCGACGATTATTGGTCCTTTATCAAACCGTTCAAACAGGCCGGCCTGGAACAGTTTGTGTGCCCGGGAGCGCACAACTGGAACCAGATCTTTCCCGACCTCGCTGGAGCTACGAAGAACATCGTCAATTTTGTGCGCGATGGCCAGAAAGCAAATGCGCTCGGAATGATGAACACGACCTGGGACGACGACGGGGAATCGTTATTTGAAGCGACCTGGTACGCAATCGTGCTCGGTGCCGCAGCATCATGGCAGGAAGGCGAAGTTAACCTGCAAATCTTTGATGGTGATTTTGACTGGGCCTGCTTTCGCAACGATGGCGAACAATTCGTGAAAGCGACTCGTGCGCTGGGAAGCATCGATAACATGCTTGGCGCGGGTACCACCGACGAGCTGTTCTGGCGCGATCCATTTACAACGCAGTTTCAGAACCAGGCCCGCAATCTTTCTGAGCGAACTCGCACGATGCGCCTAACGGTGGAAGAGGCAGCTGAGTCATTATCACGAAACGGAAACCGTGCCCGCCGTAATCGCTCGGCGATTGCGGTGATGCTTTTGGCAGCCCAGCGATTCGATCATCTGGGACGACGGATGGAAGTCACGCAAAAATTCAGCGATGAATATTGGAACGCTTACTTGAATCTCGGTGATCGAACAAAAGTACGAAAGCTGCGTTATTATAGTGGCGCGATCTACAACAACCTGCGCGAGATGGCCGAGGAGCTTTCAATTCTGAAGGCGAACTATCGTGAGCAGTGGCTGGCTGAGAACCGGCCGTACTGGCTCGATAGCGTTTTGACTCGTTACGATCAAATGATCTCGATATGGTTGGCAAAAAGCCGCCAGATGGATGAGACATTGCGCAAGTACGAAACAACTTCAACTCTGCCGAACCCGGAAGAGTTTGGTTTGGGTACGAGGCCACCAGCGCCACGGTAAAAACCGAATGTCCTTAGTGCCGTTAGGCGCGAAATGTTTATAACCAGAAACTTCTAATGTTGTAGAGCCCATTCGTGGGCATTTGCAATTTCATCTATTCGTGGTTATTCGTGATATGGCTGCTATTCGAAAGAACGTCATTATCAAAGTTTAGAGGCGGGCGTTGCCCGCTCCGGCCGGCAAGATGCCGGCGTTCCGCAGGCAGGATGCCTGCGCTCCAAAGGAGATACAAACAATGCCAACTTACATTGCGCTGCTCAACTGGACGCAGCAGGGTACGTCGAAAATCAGCGATAGCCCAAAACGGCTCGACGCTGGGCGTAAGGCGTTCAAAAAAGCCGGAGCTGAAATCAAGGATGTTTACATGACCCTGGGGCAATATGATCTGGTGTGCGTTATTGAAGCTCCCGATGACGAAGCTTATGCGAAGGCAATACTCGGGCTGGCTTCGCAAGGAAACGTCAGCACCCAGACGCTCAAAGCTTTCACTGAGGATCAGTACCGGAAGATCACCGGCTCGTTGTAAGAAGACGAAGCCACAGATTTACACGGATGAACACCGATTGGAACAAACGATAACTTTGGTTTTTCGATCGGTGTCAATCAGTGTTCATCTGTGGCCGTTGTAGCCCGATCCGCGGAGCACGCGCCCGGCGAGCGCCGGGGTGCGCTGTCCGTTATCAACCTCAATCTGCCCATTCACAATTACATAGTTGATGCCGACCGGATACTGGTTGGGCTCCTCGAAGGTAGCGCGATCGATTACCGTTTTGGGATCGAAGATCGTGATGTCTGCAAAGTAACCTTCGCGAAGCAAGCCGCGAGTCTTCAGACTAATATTCGACGCTGGCAATCCGGTCATCTTGTGAATTGCGAATTCGAGCGGCATTAAGTGTTCGTCGCGAACATAATGACCGAGAATCCGCGGATATGTTCCCCACCCGCGCGGGTGTGACTTTGATCCTGCCAACGGGCCATCGGTCGCGCGCGCGCCATTGTCGGTGCAGATGCTGACCAATGGCGATTTCAAGGCGGCGCGCATGTCATCCTCGCTCATCATGAAAAAGATGGCGCCGGTCTGACCGTGATCCGCAATAATGAAATCAAAGAGCGCGTCCAGCGGATCTTTGTTTTGCGCCGACGCAATTTCCGAGAGGCGCTTACCCTGAGAGCTTTCCAGATCGCGATTCACCACGGAAGCGATTTGAATCCCGCCCGGACCACCGCTGCCGAGATAGATGTTCTCCCAATCTTTGGAATCTGTAGTTACTTCCTTTTTCAGTCGCTCTCGAGCTTGCGGATCCTTCAAGCGCGCGATCATTCGATCCGTTCCACCCTCGAGGGCCCATGGCGGCAGACAAGCACTCAGTGAAGTGCTGCCGGCCACGTAAGGGTAAACATCGGCGGTAATTTTCAAACCCTGTCGGCGCGCGGCAGCAATGCGGCGAAGCATTTCCGGCATGCGGCCCCAGTTTTTCTTGTAGGCCGTCTTGAAGTGCCAAATTTCAACGGGAATTTTGGCGCCGCGCGCAATCTGGAAAACTTCCTTCATTGAATCGTCAATCGCATTTGCTTCACTGCGTTGATGAGTGATGTAGATGCCGCCGTACTGGTGCGCGACTTTTGCCAGTTCGACAATCTCATCGGTCCTGGCGAAGCGCGCCGGCACGTACTGAAGCGAAGTAGAAACGCCAAGCGCGCCGTCTTCCATCGCACCGGCGACAAGCTTTTTCATTTGCTCGAGCTCAGCCGCCATGGGCGGGCGGTCGTCATAGCCGATCACGTATTCGCGCACCTGCGTGGCACCGACAAATGTGCCCAGGTTCACGCCCGCGCCTTGCTTCTGGAGTCGCGTGAAATATTCGCCCAGCGTGCGCCAATCAACGGTAAGGTTAAAGCGTCGATTGAAATCTTCCTGCTCTTTGAGGATGCGATCGTTCAGAGGCGCGATCGATTCGCCTTCGCCGGTGATTTCAGTTGTGACGCCCATCATCACCTTGCTCATCGCGCGCGGATCAATCAGCAGAAAAGTTTCCGACTGTCCCAGCATGTCGATGAATCCGGGCGCGACAACTTGTCCGCGCGCGTCGATGGTGCGCTTCGCTTGAGCACGGCCCAGATTGCCGATTCGAGCGATGCGATCACCCTTGATCGCTACATCAGCATTGAAGGCTGGCCCTCCCGAACCATCAACCACCCGACCGTTCCTGATAATCAGATCGTAATCGGGCGCTTTGCTTGAGACCGAAGGCAGATTGCTTATGCTCGCCAGGGCCAATGTCAAAACAAGTAAGATTCTGACTGTCATGGAATTCACGCCTCCAGTTAGGATTCAGGACGTTGCATCGTAAACTCGTCCGCTGATTTATGTCTAGATCAGCACGAAGTCTAACGTCTCATCAGGTATGCTGAACATCTATCATCCCGAATACGAAGCATGGTCCATCCCGTAACCATAAGAATTGAAAAGCCTTTCGCTTTCTTGTAGTATTCGCCTCTAATGAAGTGTCCATTGCGTTAACCGGGCGGCCATGCCCTCTGAGACCTGCGGCAATACCGTTTCTTTAGGCCAAACATTCACTCCAAACCGGTGCTGAATCGAGTCTCATGATTGGGAAAGTCATTTCACATTATCGGATTGTGGCCCGCCTCGGTGAAGGTGGCATGGGCGAAGTCTATGTGGCCGAAGACACGAATCTGGGCCGCCGCGTAGCCATCAAGTTTCCCATACTCAAGTCCCACGAACGCGATTATCGAGCGCGTTTCTTGCGCGAGGCGCGCGCGATTTCCGAGTTGAACAATCCGCATATTGCCACGCTTTATGATTATGGCGAGACGAGCGATGGACGTCCTTTTCTGGTGATGGAACTGGTCCGGGGAGAAACGCTCGGCGACATGATGCTCAAAGGTGAACTGACCTTGCCGCGTGCGTTACAAATTATAGAGGCAGTTGCTACGGCCCTGACCGAAGCTCACGCGCGAGGCATTATTCATCGCGACATAAAGCCGTCGAACATCATGGTTGATGATCGAGGTCAGATTAAAGTTCTCGACTTCGGACTGGCCAAGCAACTGAATGCAGACTCGATTCAAGTTTCGGAACCTGAAGCGCAAACGTTGCTTAACCTCCGTACGCGCAGCGGTGCGGTTCTCGGCACGGCGGCGTATCTGTCTCCCGAGCAGGCAATGGGAGGCAACGTGGATGCCCGCAGCGATCTCTTCGCGCTTGGTGGCGTGCTATACGAATGCGTGACGGGTCAACCGGCGTTTCCCGGTTCCAGCCTGATCGAGATCGCGGCCAACGTGATTCACGTTGAACCCGAAGCCCCGTCGAAAGTCAGTCCAAATATCCCGCCTGAGCTGGATTCAATCATTCTCAAAGCGCTCGCGAAAGAGCCTGACAAGAGATATCAGTCGAGTGATGCGCTGATTTCAGATCTTCGTTCCCTTCGGGGCTTGCTGCAAGATGATTCGAGTCATACGCTCATCAGGCCGCGTTCATCAATCTTCGAGGCGCGATACAGAACGTTAACGAACCTTTCGCAAATTCTGAGTCGTCCACGCGTACCCGTTTGGCACATCATCGTGGGATTGCTAGTCGTCGCCGGCATAGCGATGATCTTGTGGCGCTTGTGGCGACCTCCCTTGCACGTCGCGCCGGCGGAAGCCCAGAACTGGTACAACGTGGGAACGAATGCCTTGCGAGATGGTGCCTATTATCAGGCGAGTAAAGCCCTGGAACGCGCGATTGCAGTTGATGATAAGTATGTTCTGGCGTACGCGCGCCTGGCCGAAGCGCTGGTTGAGTTGGATGCTGTCGACAAAGCAAAGGATGAGTTGTTGCGGGCTACTTCGCTTGCCGGCGATCGCTCGCTCCTGCCAAAAGTGGACGCACTCTACGTCGAAGGAATTTCCGCTATTGTGAGGCATGACTTCCCGGCGGCGATCAATACGTACGCGGCGATCGCCAAACAGGCTTCGGATGCCGAGAAGCCGAGCGTGCTTGTCGATCTGGGACGCGTCTATGAAAAGAATGAATCGCTGAAGCAAGCTATCCAGAGTTACACGGAAGCGACGAATCGAAATCCACAGTATGCAACCGCGTTCCTGAGACTCGGCGTACTGTATGGCCGCCAGCGAGACCTTCCGAACGCGCTCGCCTCATTTGACAAAGCAGACGGGATCTTTCAAGCCATGGGAAATCTTGAAGGACGAACAGAAGTCGCCTACCAGCGTGGCGCCTTGTTCGGCCAACTCGAGAAATTATCTGAAGCCAGGACACAGTTGGAGCAGGCGCTCACCCTCGCCGCCGCCAGCGACAATACCTCACAGAAGGTAAGAACTCTATTGCAACTGAGCCTGGTGTCGGTAGATGCGGCTGAAACTGCGCGCGCTACCCAGTATGCGCAGCAAGCAGTAGAGCTGGCGCAGCGCAGTGGGATGGAGAATCTTAGCGCGCAGGGTTTAATCGAGCTCGGTTATAGTTTCCTGGTTCGTGGCGATTATGGCGATGCAGAGAAATATTTTCTGCAAGCGCTCGACACAGCGCAGAGAGCTAAAGCGCGCAGCAATGAAGCGAGGGCCCGCGGTGCGATGGCCAGCTTGCGCCAGCAGCAACACAAACCCGATGAAGTAGTTAGCTATCTTGAGCCAGCGCTGGCGTTCTATCAGCAGGGTGGCTATCGATCTTCAGCTTCATCCTGTCTCGCTTTGCTGGCACGCGCAAACCTCCAGAAGGGGGATTATGCGGCCGCGCAAAAAGCTCAGGAACAACTGTTGGAACTTGCCCGGCAAACGAATGACCAATCAATGTTGGCGCTAGCTCTTTCAGAGCGGGCGTCGGCGTTATCACGGGAAGAGAAATTTGCTGAGGCCCTGGACTATTACACGCAGGCGTATCAGATCTACAACTCGCAGGGAATTCAGAGAAGCGTTGGTTACATTTTGACCGGTCGCGCCGAGGTACTTGCGCGACTCGGTCGCTACAGCGAAGTCCAATCTCTTTTGGATCAGGCGGCGGCGATCGCAGAGAAGCCCGGAAGCGAAATCAAACGACTTTCCGCCGACGTGAAACTAATTACGGCTGACGTCGCTTTGGGTCAGGGCGCGTTTTCCAATGCGAAAGATAAAGCCGAGCAAGCACTCGCGATCGCGGGCACGCAGTTTCCCGAAGCAGCATTGAATGGCAGGAACATCCTGGGATTGGCCCAGGCGTATGGCGGAGCTGCCACTGCTGGAAGGGCGAAGTCTGCTGAAGCTGTGCATCTTGCAAAGCAACTCAACGACCCCTGGGAATTGGCCAAGGCGCAACTGGCGCTGGCGGAAACAATGCTTCTCTCTGGGGATTTACAGGGTGCGTCCAGCAACGCATTGCAGGCGCAAGAGGTGTTTGCCCGGTTCGGCCAACCAGCATCCGAATGGCGAGCCCTGGCGATTGCAGCATTGGCCCGTGCAAAGCTAGGCGACAAAACTGAGGCACGAGAGTATGCTTTGCGGGCAAGCGATTCGCTCTCGAAGCTGGAACAGCGATGGGGTAAGGAAAACTATAATAGTTTTCTTGGTCGTCCGGACATTCAGCGCTTGCGCAAGCAACTTGAACAACTTGCAAGCTAGTTGACTTAAGTTCGGTTATCGTCTTGTTCATTCGAAGTCCTGGTATCTTGCGTCTCGTAGTCGGCTCTTCAGGCGTGCGGCTTTCGCTGCCGCGAAAATCTTTGATCCGGCGCACCAGCCGGCGATCGAAGTAACTTACAAGTAGTCCTTCAGAAAATGACAATTAGCGGAGTCGCCAAAGCAATTGGCGCAAGCGTTATTGGCGACGGCAGCGCTTCCGTGACCGAAGTGACGCATGACTCGCGTCAAGCCGGGAAGGGAAGTCTGTTCGTCGCCGTGCGCGGCGAACTATACGATGCGCACAAGTTCATTCCGCAGGTGATCGCACAGGGCGCAGTCGGCGTGATTTCGGAGCTTGCGCCGGCGGATTGGCGTTTCTTAGGAGAATCGCAGTCAGGAAACCGCCTTGCCCCAGCCTGGCTTCAGGTCGAGGATGTCCGGCGCGCCATGGCCCTGGCCGCTGCCGAAGTTCATCACCATCCGTCGCGTGAGCTGCAACTGGTGGGCATTACCGGGACGAATGGGAAAACGACGACAGCGTATCTCGTAGCTTCAATTCCCGAAGCCGCGGGCGAGCCGGTCGCGATGACCGGCACCGTTGAATATCGCCTTGGCAAAGAACGAAAGAAGGCCAGCCGCACTACTCCTGAGGCGACCGACATGCAACGCTTGTTGCGCCAGGCGGTCGAAATCGGGTGCAAGACTGCCGTCATGGAATGCTCTTCGCAGGCGATGGATTTCCATCGTTGTGACGCGCTCGAATTTGCCGTCGCCGTATTCACAAATCTCACGCGCGACCATCTCGATTATCACAAGACGATGGAGAACTATTGGTACGCGAAACAGGGTCTATTTGATGGCCGGCTGGGATCGAGGCCGAAGACTTCCGTTATCAATGTGGACGATCCTCACGGTCTTGAATTAGCGAGCAAACTCGAGAAAGAAGGCCTGCGAGTAGTTCGTTACGCAGCGAGATCGAACGGCGACATCACGGCGCGTGATCCAGAGTTTTCGTTAGCTGGAATGCGCTTTCACTTGCGCACCCCAGAAGGCGAACGCGATTTTCATTCACCGCTGGTGGGACCGCCGCACATTTATAACACGCTCGCTGCGGTCGCGAGTGGCCTGGCGCTTGGTTATAACCTGGACGTCATTATGAAGGCGCTGGAAAAATGCACCGGCGCGCCTGGACGATTTGAGCGCGTGCCGCATGATGGTGACTTCGCGGTTGTCGTTGATTATGCGCATTCAGACGATGCATTAATGAATGTGCTTCGCACCGCACGCGAGGTGACTAAAGGCAGAATCATTACCATATTTGGCTGCGGCGGTGATCGTGATCGCTCCAAGCGGGCGCCGATGGGCGAAGCCGCGGGCTCTTTAAGCGACATCGTGATTTTGACATCCGACAATCCTCGCACGGAAGATCCGGACCAGATTCTGGCAGATGTCGAAGTTGGAATTCAGAAAACCCGAAAGCCTTACCAAAAGATCTCGGACCGCCGCGAAGCTATCCATGAAGCCATCTCGAAAGCCCGGACCGGCGACCTGGTTCTAATCGCCGGCAAAGGTCATGAGGATTATCAGATCCTCGGTCGCGAGACGATCCACTTCGATGACAAGGAAGTCGCGCGCGAGGCGCTAGCTGCGCGCGGAGCGGAAGCCTGACGATAATGGAAGGCTCAAGAGCGGGCAGGATGCCCGCGAACCGCCGACAGGATGTCGACGCTCCATTTCGTAACGCTCGCTAAGGCAAGCGGTCCCGCATTCTAGACTAATGAAAACCGCTCATCCGAAAACCTCAGACGAAGGCCTGATACGCGGTATACGCAAGTGGGACCTGATTGCGGTCGCCATTAACGGAATCATCGGGGCTGGGATCTTCGGATTGCCTGCCAAAGTTTACTCGCTGATCGGGACATACAGCCTCATCGCCTTCGTTGCCTGTGCTGTAGTCGTTACGCTCATCATTCTCTGCTTTGCTGAAGTCAGCAGCCGCTTTGACGAGACTGGCGGGCCTTACCTGTACGCGCGTACAGCTTTCGGGCCGATCGTAGGGTTCGAGGTTGGTTGGCTGACTTGGCTGGCCCGTCTGACTGCTTTCGCCGCGAACTGCAATCTGATGATCAGCTATCTTGGTTTCTTCTATCCTGCGGCCAATTCACCGGTTGGACGCACAGTAATAATCGTGGGTGTGGTCGTCTCTCTGGCTGTGATCAATCTCACGGGTGTGCGACAAGCGGCGATCACCAGCGATCTTTTTACGATCGGCAAGTTACTTCCGATGGTGCTCTTCATTATTGCGGGGCTGTTCTTTCTGAATCACGAAGCGTTTACTTTCGGCCCGCGACCATCGACCGGAGCTTTCTCGCAGTCGGTGCTTCTGCTCATCTATGCATTCACCGGATTTGAGATGGCTGTAATTCCCGCGGGCGAGATTCGTGACCCGCAGCGAAACCTACCGAGAGCTTTGCTTATAGCGAGCGGGGTCGTCGCGGTCATTTATGTTTTTATTCAGGTAGTTTGCATCGGTACTTTGCCGGAGTTAGCAGGCTCGTCGAAACCACTTGCCGATGCCGGGCAACGATTTCTGGGGACGGCGGGGGGAGCAATTATTTCTGCGGGCGCAATTATTTCGATCGCCGGTAACTTAAACATCCTGGTGCTTTCAGGTTCGCGCGTTCCATTTGCGATCGCCGAGCAAAAACAGTTGCCCGAGTTCCTCGCGCGAGTCCATCAACGGTTCTTCACTCCACACGTCTCGATCATAATCACAGCGGTCTTGATGCTGGTCTTAACGCTGAAGAGTTCGTTTGTTGCCGCATTAACGATTAGCGCGATTGCTCGGTTGGTTACGTACGGCGTCTCGTGCGCGGCGCTGCCTGTGCTGCGGCGTCGGTCAGGTGTGCCAGCGGCGGCGTTCATGCTCCCAGGCGGAACAATCGTTGCGATTTCCGCGCTTATTTTGGCAGCCTGGTTGCTACTCCACAGTACTTTGCACGAAGCAGTGGTGGCCGCAGTTGTGGCAGTGATTGGGTTGCTGATTTACTTGGGCTATCGACTTTATTTCGCGCATACTTCACGAAATCCTCCCTTAGCTTCCAGGTCTTATTGACATGGCCCAGAATGTCATCAGGATGGCCGACATGAAAAAAGAGCTGCTGCAGCGCACGATTAACTCGATAGAGTTTTTCCTGAATCCAAAGATCTCTTCAAATAGTGAGCTTGAGCGGCAGATTCGCGATCATCTCATAAACGGAGATCTCGTCGTGATAAGGGATGCCCTGCAGGAAGGTTTTGCTGAACGGATGTTTGCCTGTCTCGATCGGTTTTCGGACTGGAGAGTCTACGAGGGCTACGAGGAACATTTCCATTACCACCACCACAATATCTACGATGACAAACTTTTCCCGCCTGATCTCCTTTGGTGTCGCGAAATTGTCCGGAGTGATGCGACAAAGAATTTTATTCAAAGGCTTTCGCAAAGAGAGTGTGCAGGCGAAACCATTTTCTCTGCCAGCCTGTATTTACCTGGCGATCACTCACTTCCCCATGATGATTTCTTAGGTCATAGGGACGAACATCGGCAAGTGGCGTTTGTCTGGCATCTCACAAAACACTGGCAATCAGCCTGGGGAGGTGAATTTTTCTGGTGCAGAAAAAATCGATACGTTTCACCGAGCTTTAACACCCTGCTTCTCTTTCGTGTTCAACCGACCATCATGCATTTTGTAACTAACGTCTCGCCCTACGCACAGGGTAAACGACTGGCCATCAGTGGCTGGTGGACTGGCAAAATGGAATCGGAACACGATGAGACCACTGCTGACGATCAAAGGAATGAGGAGAAACGATTGGTGGAAATTATCTAGCCAGAGAAGGGAGATAGCGCATTAAGATCTTTTCACGACGCGCTACAGGCCTTCATCGGCTCTCATACACGACCCGCCCATCCATGATAGTCACTACGACCTTGGTATTTTTGATCTCTGTCGGATCGATCTTGAAGATGTCGCGCGTCAGAATTACCAGGTCTGCAAGCTTACCTGGCGAGATCGTGCCTTTCTCTTTTTCCTGGAACTCTGCAAAGGCGGAGCCAATCGTATAACCACGCACTGTTTCTTCTACTGAGATCTTCTGTTCCGAAATCCAGCCATCCGGATGTTTACCATCCAGGGTTCGCCGTGTCGCTGCAGCGTAAATTGTAAGCATTGGGTCGAGCGGAGCGACGGTCCAATCTGTCCCGAACGCCAGCGTCGCGCCTGAATCGAGTAACGAACGAAACGCGTATGTGGTCCGCGCTCGTTCATGGCCTATTCGCTTTTCGGCCCAACGCCCATCATCGATCGCGTGATATGGCTGCATCGAAGCGATGACCTTGCCGCGCGCGAAGCGTGGAATGTCTTGCGATCGCAGATGTTGAGCATGCTCGATGCGGAAGCGTCGATCGCGGTCGCCGTCTTCTCGTTCAACCTGTTCGTAGATGGAAAGAATGTTGTCGTTCGCGCGATCACCGATAGCGTGAATAATTACTTGCAACCCGGCGCGATCAGCGCCACGAACGCGTTCGAGCATGGCGCCTTCGGGAAACATCTCGTCGCTCGAAATGCCGCTGGTGTCCGGCGCATCGGCGTAAGGCTCGAAGAAAAGCGCCGTCGTCGAACCGAGACTGCCATCTGCAAATCCCTTCAAGCCGCCAGTGCGCAACATCGCGTTGCCAAAATGCGCTCGGACACCTGTCTGTGCCAGGCACTCCCAGCGTGGCAGCGGCCACACCGCATAAATGCGAGTTTTGAGTTCTCCATGATCAAGCAAGGCTTGATAGATCGAAACATCCGCTCCCGCCGACATGTCTTGCACGCTGGTCACACCCAAACTTGCCGCATGATTAGTGGCTGCCCGAGCAGCGGCGAGTTTTTCTTCAAAGCTGGATGCGGGAATAACTTTCCAAACAAAACTCTGCGCGGCGTCCTTCAGGATTCCGGTAGGCTCGCCCGTTTGTGGATCGCGCACGATTACCCCGCCCGGTGGGTCTTTGCTTTCGCGAGTGACGCCGGCGAGTTTCAGTGCGACGCTGTTTGCCAAAGCCATATGACCGTCCAACCGATTGACGAAGACCGGAGTGTTCGGCGTGTATCGATCGATTAGTTCTCTTGTCGGCAATTTGGCATCGGGCCAACGTTCGTGATCCCAGTCACCGCCGGTCATCCATCTTCCCGGCGGCAGTTTTGCGGCGAAGGTACGGACACGATCGGCGAATTCCTGCGGCGTGTTGGCATCGCGCAAATCGACGCTCGAGAGTTGAAAGCCGCCGCTCATGAAGTGTACGTGCGCATCGTTAAAGCCGGGCAGCATCAGCTGGGCATGGGCATCGATCACACGCGTGTTCGAACCACCGAGTTTTTTGATTTCCTGGCTCGAACCAACTGCCACAATTCGATTTCCGTGAATAGCAACTGCTTCGGCGCTCGGTTGTGCCGAATTCATCGTGTGAATGCTTGCGTTAACGATTATCAAATCAGCAGCAAAGGGCGGGTTGCCGGCATGGTTTGAAGAGTTTCTAGTCATTAGAAAGAGAGGGAACAAGATTATGAAAAGAATTCTAGTCATGATCTTTGTATTTTGTTCCCCACCTCAGATGAAGGTGTCAGTCAGCCGCGCTCCCAGTGGATTGGGCGGGTAGTGTATCATCACGTCATTCACCGCGGTAGAAGAAAGATTTCCGGATCTCACGATGACAGCCAGTTCCAACCGGATTGATAAAGTCGATGCACTCGTCGAAGAGTTGCGCGAAATCGTCGGCACCGAAAACGTCCTCTCAGAGCCGTCAGAGTTGCTGGTTTATGAATGCGATGGCTTGCCACAACACAAACATCCTCCTCGAGCTGTGGTCTTTCCAAATTCGACCGAAGAAACCTCCGACGTCCTGCGGTTGCTTTCACACCAAGGGGTAAGTTTTGCGCCGCGGGGAGCAGGCACCGGACTTTCCGGCGGGGCGCTGGCAATCAATCAGGGACTAGTGATCGAACTGGCGCGGATGCGAAAGATTCTGAACATTGATACCGAAAATCGTTTGGCGGTCGTGCAGACGGGGCTGGTGAACGCACACCTTTCGCGCGCAGTCGCTCCGTTTGGGCTCTATTATGTGCCTGATCCATCGAGCCAGCCGACATGCACCATCGGCGGCAACATCGCTGAGAATGCCGGCGGTATTCACTGTTTGAAATACGGCACCACCACCGATCACGTCGTCGGCGCGCGGGTCGTTTTGTCCGACGGAACAATCGTCGATCTTGGCGGCAACTCACCTGGCTACGATCTGGTGTTTGTCGGCTCAGAAGGAACGTTTGGAATCGCGACTGAAGCAACGGTGAAACTCGCGCCTGTTCCACCGGCGGTGCGCACGTTGCTGGCCGACTTTTGGACGTTGATGACGCGAGCCGCGCGGTCTCGGCGGTCATCGCTGCCGGCATGCTGCCGGCTGCATTGGAGATGATGGACAACGCGATCATCCGCGCCGTAGAGGCAAGCGTCTTTGCCGCCGGCTTGCCGGTCGATGCGCAAGCAGTCTTGCTCGTTGAACTCGATGGCGTTGAAGCGGGCATTGACGATGAAGCCGAAAAAGCCGAAGCGATTTTGAAACAATATGGTGCTCGTTCGGTACGAGCCGCCGCAGATGAAAATGAAAGAAAGAAGCTGTGGGCAGCGCGCAAAGGAGCTTTCGGCGCTGTCGGTCGCTTATTGCCGGACGTGATGATTCAGGACGCAGTTGTGCCGCGCTCGCGACTGCCCGAAGTTTTGGCCGAAACTTATCGCATCGGCGCGAAATACAATATACAACTGGCGAATGTCTTTCACGCGGGTGACGGTAATTTGCATCCGCTCATTTGTTTTGATCTTCGCCGCGGCGATGACCTGAAACGGGTCCGGCAAGCCGGCCGCGAAATCATGGAAACATGCGTTCGCGCGGGTGGCTCGATAACCGGTGAGCACGGCGTCGGCCTCGACAAGAGTGGTTACTTGCCGCTGATTTTCAGCGAAGACGATATGACCGCAATGCTGCAAGTGCGTGCGGCCTTTGATCCTTTCGGTATTTGCAATCCCGGCAAAATCATTCCCGCGCCGGGCGGTTGTGGTGAAGGGCGCGCTGTAGCGACGGTGGAACCGCAACCTTTGGAAGCCGCGAACGTGCGGCTGGGAGCGCGGACATCTCCTCCGCATCAGCCAAGCGAACCGACAACATTCAATGTGTCAAAGGCTACTTCATCGTCACCGCCGTTCGATCGCGCGGCGCAGAAACGAGCGATCTTTGCTTCCAAACTGGAGCAGGCGCGCATCCGGCGCGAAGTTTCCCGCGTCGTGGGCGAAGACAATGTTCGTCGCATTCCCAACGCCCACTTAGTCGCTCCATCTGCGAACGAAGAATTCGAAGTTGACCACGTGATCGAGTTGTCTCCGGCTTCAGCGGAAGAAGCAGCCGAAGTAATGAAAACCGCAAGCCAAGAGAATTTGTCTGTGATTCCGGCCGGTGCAGGCACCTGGCTCGATACCGGTAATCCAATGACGCGCGCGGATTTGATTCTCAGCGCGCGCCGTCTTAATCGACTCATTCGTCACGAACCTGCCGACCTCGTCGCCACAGCCGAAGCAGGCATGACCCTTCGTGACTTTCAAGCGCGACTTGCGCAAGCCGGTCAATGGCTGCCGATCGATCCGCCTGACGATGGTCAGAGTACCCTCGGCGGAGTCGTTGCCACTGGATTCAGCGGCGCACATAGTTTTGGCTTCGGTTTGCTCCGATCATTTGTCATCGGCTTACGCGTCGTATTCGCAGACGGACGTACGATTAAGGCTGGCGGTACTGTCGTCAAGAATGTTGCGGGCTATGATCTGTGCAAGCTCTTTACCGGCAGTTACGGGACTCTGGGTTTGATAACAGAAGTGACTTTCAAGCTCCGCCCACGACCGGCTGAAACACGCACCGTAATAGCTTCAGGATCGCTCGAATCGTTGATTACCGCTGGACGCGAGATTTCAAAACAACTTTTTCCGGTTGCGGTCGAGTTGCTTTCGCCGCGCATGGCGAGACATCTGGAAATCGAAGCGCCGCCAAAGCGGTACGGCCTTTTGGTCCGGTTCGCGGGCTCGGCACGATCAGTTGTTTCGCAGACTGCGCATGCGCTTAAGATTTCGCGTTACGATTCCAATAACCAGTGCGCTACGATCGACGAGGATGAGGGCCTCTGGATCAGGTTGAGCGCCGCCCCCGTACAATCTGCCGATGACTTGAGCTGGCGCGTCGGTTTGAAACCCACCGATCTGGTTTCTTTTTTGAACAATATGACCGCGCTTGAGAACGATGAAGCGTCGCATGCGTCTTTGCGTTGGCACGCTGGTTTGGGTGATGGCCGCTTGCGAGCGCTGGCTCGCGCGCCGGTGTATCATCGCGAAGCCGTTCGCGCGTTTGAGCGTTTGCGTCGGACAGTGGAGACTCTCGGCGGCCACCTGGTCGTGGAAAGATCGCCGCTGGAAATCAAGAGCGAGTTTGATGCGTGGGGCGATTTTGGATCCGCGGCGGACTTGATGAAACGAGTGAAGCGGCAACTCGATCCGCAGAACTTGTTGTCGCCCGGACGGTTTGGCAAGGGAATTTGAGGTTTATGCTTGCGACTTTGCCGCGACGATGTGCGGAAAGGCTCCGGTTTTCCGTCAAGTCATTGATAAAGGATTTGGCGGCTACGCCTCCGCACGAGGCGTAGCCTCGAAAACATCATAAGGAAGCGGCACGGAAAGGCAGACCCTTTCCGCACATCGTCGCGGCAGAGCCGCCAGACTGCCTTTGAAAGAGCGAGTCATACCATGAGAGACAAAAAAATCTTCCAAACAATTCGGGTAATTACAGCAGTTTCACTCTCTTTTGCGCTGACAGCATTACTTGCTTTTCTGCCCCGTGGTTCCAACGCGACTGTTGTCGCTGCTTCGCGCGAACCGGTGCGCGCGCGCCACGGTATTGTGGCTTCCACGAACGAGATCGCTTCGAAGGTCGGCGTGGACATCATGAAACGCGGCGGCAATGCGGTTGACGCTGCGATCGCGGTGGCCTTTACCCTGGCAGTGACGCATCCGGCCGCGGGAAATCTGGGCGGCGGCGGCTTCATGATGATTCGTTTGAAAGACGGACGCACGACGGCGATCGACTATCGCGAGATGGCTCCGGCGACCGCGACACGAAACATCTATCTCGACAAGGATGGCAAAGTAATCGAAGGCGAAGGTGGCTCGATCGAAGGCTATCGCGCTGCCGGTGTGCCGGGCACCGTGCGCGGGATGGAACTGGCGCTGAAGAAATACGGCTCGCACCGGCTGAGCTGGACTCAGTTGATCGAGCCGGCGCGACGTCTGGCTGCCGAAGGCTTCACAGTGAATTACACACTCGCGCGAGGCTTGCGCGGCAACCGAGAGTACCTTTCGAAATATCCGGAGACAAAGCGGATCTATCTCAAAGGCGGCAACCTATACAACGAAGGGGACATCTTTGTGCAGCCGGATCTCGCCGCGACTTTTGTACGGTTACAACAGCGTGGACCGAACGAGTTTTATGAAGGCCAGACAGCGCGTTTGATAGCGGATGACATGAAACGCCACAACGGTCTGATCACGATGGATGACATGCGCGGTTATGTGGCCAAAGAGCGTGAGCCTTTGCGCGGGAACTATCGTGGCTATGAGGTTATTTCGATGCCGCCGCCTTCATCTGGCGGCGCCGTGCTAATCGAAATGCTGAACATCCTCGAAGGCTACGACCTTAAGAATATGGATTGGGCCTCTTCGGATCGCTATCACTTGATGACTGAAGCCATGCGCCGCGCGTTTGCAGATCGCGCCGAGTACATGGGCGACAGCGATTTCGTCAAAGTACCGCTGGCCGGATTAGTCGATAAAAAGTATGCCGCGCAACTGCGTAAAACAATCAATCCCGGGCGCGCTTCGTCAAGCGAACAAGTACGCGCGGGCAAACCGGCCGGTTACGAATCGGAAGAGACGACGCACTTCACAGTGGTTGATGCTGAAGGCAACGCCGTAGCGAACACTTACACCTTGAACAATTCGTACGGCTCCGCGGTCGTGGCGAAAGGCACTGGCATAATCATGAACGACGAGATGGATGATTTCGCCGCCAAGCCGGGCACGCCGAATCTTTACGGATTGATTCAGGGCGAGCGCAACGCGGTGGCGCCCCGAAAGCGGCCGCTATCGGCGATGACCCCGACCTTTGTGCTCCGCAAAGATGGCAGCCTCTGGTTCACTGTCGGCAGTCCCGGCGGTCCGACAATCATTAATACCGTGCTCGACGTGATCACGAACGTGATCGATTACGGCATGAACATCCAGCAGGCGATCGATGCGCCACGCATTCATCATCAATGGCTGCCGGATGAGCTCGTGTTCGAACCTTATGGATTGTCTGGCGACACACAAAAGGCTTTAGCTGCCCGCGGCCATAAACTCGCGAACCCGCGTTACCTCGGCGACGCCGAAGGAATCATGATCGAGGAAAAGACCGGGATGCGTCTGGGCGCGACTGATCCGCGCAGGAGTGATGGGTTGGCGATTGGGTATTAGGTCGTTCCCAGAAGTCTTGCGACCTGCGAAAAGATGATTGACCTTACCGAAATAAGCACCCACCTAAGGAAATAGAGAGTTCCATAGATATTGCGACCTTGAAGTCTTCTTTATGAGATTGCGTGGCGCAATGAACTTTCTTGCTGACCTCGCTTATTAGCCCTGCAACTCCTGTTTCCCTGAACCTTGGCTCAAATGCAGCTTGTACCACTCAACGAGCCAGCGAAGCTGGCGGCGGAGGGTAGCCCAGGCAAGCGCAGCGGAACGAAGTGGAGCGGAGCGCCGCCCTGGGTAAGAGCCGACAAGATCTCTCAAGCCCGCTTTAGGAGTCTGTCGGAAAAAAGCTTCTCCGTGATCTCCGTGCCTCCGTGGTGCATTCTTTTCTTAGGAATTTCAACACGGAGACACGGAGAACACGGAGTTTACACGGAGAAATGTGATTATTCCGACAGACTCCTTAAGCGGGCTCCATTAGATAAGGAGTCGTGAACCCGGGGTTCCGCTCGCTATGCTCGCTGCACCCCGGGCTAAACTCTGCCGCCAGCTTCGCTGGCTCGTTGAGTTTCATCCCTTCCCTCCCGCTGTTCGAGACGTTGATCTTGCTATAATCGAGCACGACTGATAAAGAATTCATCTTGGACATCAAAGCGAACAACTCAAGTCTAACTACCACTCTCGCGCGCGAAGAAAACAAAATCCTAGCCTGCGTTCACTGCGGCCTTTGTCTGGAAGCATGCCCGACTTATGTTGCCACGGGTGATGAGAATGACGGCCCGCGCGGCCGCATTTATCTCATGCGCGCAGTTGAAGAAGGCCGGCTGTCAGTTGAGTCGCCGTCATTTGAAAGGCACATCGATCGCTGTCTGGGCTGTCGCGCTTGCGAAGCCGTGTGTCCGGCAGGCGTCGAGTACGGTCAGCTTCTGGAAGCAGCGCGCGCAGAACTTGCGCAAGCGCGCGCCAAGTCCGGCATCGCCTATTCACTCTTGAGATTTGTGTTGCGTCACGTGTGGCTGAAGCCGAAGCGGTTGGCGGCTGCGTTTCGTTTTGCACGTTTTGTTCGAGATGCCGGCGTGACCAACTTTCTGCTGAAAACCAAACTCGCGCGCGTCGTCTCGTCGCAGTTTGAGTTCGCACTAATGTTGCTCGAGAGTTCAAAAGATAGCCGAACCGTTCGCAGCAGCGAACAAGCATCAAGCGCAGGCAAGATGCCTGCGAACCGCCGACAACACGGCACCCCAGCGCGGCTGCCGCGCCGGGGACCCCGCGATGTCGGCGCTCCTGTGCCTGCGAACCGCCGACAAGATGTCGGCGCTCCTGTGCCTGCGAACCGCCGACAAGATATCGGCGCTCCTGTAATTGGCGACAATGAAAAAAATCAGAAAGTGGCCCTGCTCTTCAAAGGTTGCGTCACTGAGGGTCTTTTTCAGAGAGTAAATGAAGCAACCACACGCGTGTTGGACGTCAATGCCTGCAAGGTTCAAGTGCCCTCCGGCCAGGTTTGCTGCGGTGCACTTCATGCGCATGCTGGTGACCTGGAGGGTGCACGTAAACTGGCGAGCCAAAACATTGATGCCTTTGGCCAGAATTTAAACGGCGACAGGGCAGCGCCGATCATTACCAACGCGGGCGGGTGCGGTGCGATGCTGGCTTCATACTCGCATCTGCTTGCGGATGATAAACAGTACGCGAAACTGTCTCGGGAGTTCAGTACGCGCGTCCGTGACATTGGCCAACAACTCCGGGCGAATGGTTTTCGCAGTGGCGCAGCGATTGGACCTGAGCGGACGACTTATGATGCTTCGTGTCATTTGCTTCATGGGCAGCACGGGGCCGAGGATTCTTTGCAAATGCTCAGGGCTATTCCTGATTTGAACTTCGCGTTCTTGAAAGACAGCGATGTCTGCTGTGGTGGCGCGGGAGTCTATAACTTGCTGGAGCCTGAATTGTCAGAGCGAGTACTGGCCGAAAAGCTAAGACACATTGAAGCAACGGGCGCCAGGGTTTTAGCGACCGGCAATCCCGGCTGTCAAATGCAAATCGGCGCGGGAGCGCGTTTGGCGGGAATCCCTTTGCGAGTTTGCCATCCGGTTGAGTTGTTGGATGAATCTTACCGTCGCGCGGGGTTCTACGACCAGGACTGATTCTCATTGACACCCGGGCTTCAGAGGGTGTGTCAAAAGGGAGGAAGTGTGATTGTTAAGAGCCAATCTTAACGCAGAGGACGCGAAGGTTTTCGCAAAGCACGCAGAGAAATGCTGTCCTTTGCGTTCCTCTGCGAATTCCTCAGCGCCCTCTGCGTTTAAGAAAGTGGTTTGGTTAAGCTCAATGCCCGACTTTTGACACAGACTCTGAGACCAGGTGCGACTGAGACCAGGTGCGACTGAGAGACGAGCATTCCTGGTTTTAGCGCACGGCTACTTCCTGTCACTCTCGGAAGTCAGCTATCTCTCCGCCAATGATCGTCAACCCAACGTTCAGAGTCCCATCCAGCGCCACCAGATCCGCCCGTTTTCCTTCTTCAATTGAGCCATGATCCTGATCAATTCGCAGCAATCGGGCGGGATTCAAGGCAGCCATGCGTGCTGCTTCGAACTCGGAAATCCCGAGCGAAAGCATCATGCGGACTGCCTCCAGCATCGTTATGACCGAACCGGCGATGCTGCCGTGCGCGTTTTGCGTGCGACCATCATTGACGACAATTTTTTCACCCCAGATGTGATATTCGCCATCGCCAAGGCCGGCAGCAGCGATAGCGTCGCTGATCAAGGAAATGCGATCCGCACTCTTCATGCGAAGGATCAGTTTCAGTATCGATGGATCGAGATGGACTCCGTCGGCGATCAAGTCGCAGGTTACGTCGTCGTGCATCAAGCCCCACCCGACCGGGCCAGGCGCGCGGTGATGAAGCGGCGTCATGGCATTCATAAAGTGCGTCAGGTGACGTGCGCCCGCTTGCAGGGCCCGATCCAGGACGTCGCCTGTTGCACGGGTATGTCCGAGGGAAACGAGCCAACCTCTTGTGTTAAGTTCGCCAACCAGATGAATTCCACCGTCAATCTCAGGAGCAAGCGTCATCATGTGTATGGCGTGTTCGTTCTCGATTGTCGGCAGTGCATCAAGGTCGGCTGCATCTGTGAAAGTCCGAAAATACTCGCGATGAAGCGCACCACACTGCTGGCTGTTAACGAATGGACCTTCGTAGTGAACGCCCAAAACGCGCGCGGCTTTTGCTGGGAGCGCGGACGTCCCGTCCGCACTGAGGGCCGAAGGCGCGAACTCTGCCTTTTGTTTCCGCATCAAGTCGCTGATTGAATCAACCGCTCGGTTGTATTGATCGTCGGGTGATGGAACCAGAGTCGGCAGCCAGGCCGTTACGCCATTGCGCCCGAGAAACTCAGCAACGCGATGCAAATCGGTTGCGCTTGCCGCCATTGTGTCCACGCCGATGGCGCCATGAATGTGAATGTCGATGAATCCGGGAAAGACCGTGAACCCGTCGAGATTAACTACCGAATTGGTTTTGACAGATTGAACTGATGACGAGTCAAGTATCCGCGCGATGCGACCGTCTTCAACGAGGATGCTGGCAGACTCAGCGGTTCGTTCCGGTAGGACTATGCGAGCGTTGCGAAGTAACACAGTGTTTGCCAAAATTCATCTGTCCTTCATTGTTGCTTTTCATGACACGGCCCGGCTGCGGGCACGGGGGCAGGCGGGTCAACGTCGCCAGTCTCGCGCCTCAGCTCCGCAAGCTTGGCTTTTAACTCACGCACGCGCCCGGTCTGCTCCCGTTGTGCATAAAGATTCTTCGTCTCGTTGGGATCGGAATGGAGATCGTAAAGCTCCCATTCTTCCGGCTGCTCCCAGAATTGAATCAGCTTCCAGCGCGCGGTGCGCACGCCACGGTTCTTTCTGGCACAGTGCTCCGCCGGGTATTCATAGTATTCGTACAGAAATGCTTCGCGCCAGGGCGTCTCGCGACCTTCGAGCAGCGGCACAAAGCTGTGGCCCTGCATCCAGCCGGGCACCGTCACGCCGGCCAATTCCAGGAAGGTCGGCGCAAAGTCGATGTTCAGGATCATTTGCAGTGAATTAACCTGTCCCGGTTTTATTCGCGCCGGAAAGCGCACAACCAGCGGGACACGAATCGACGCCTCATACATCAGGCGCTTGTCAAACAACCCATGCTCGCCAAGAAAGAAACCATTGTCCGATGAATAAACGACTACGGTATCTTTCGCCAATCCATTCTTGTCCAAATAGTCCAATACCCGTCCGACGTTCTCATCCACGCTGAGCAGCGTGCGGTAATAATTCTTCGCCATCAGTTGAAAGTTCTGTCGCTTTCGCTCTTCGCGCGGCAGAGACGGCGGCAAACCGCGCTTCTCAAAATCCGGCATGTCAGCAACGGCCATCTCGGTGATGCGAAGGGCTTCGGGCCGCCCCGCGAAATTGTCGTTGAACGCAGGCGGAATCGGAATTTCAACGTCTTCGAATACTTTTTCAAAACGCGCCGCTGGCACCCAGTTGCGATGTGGCGACTTGAAATTGTAAAGCAGACAAAATGGTCGATCCTTCGGTCGTTGACTGAGAAACGCAAGTGTCTGATCCCCACACACGTCGTCAGCATGTCCGCGAAACTTCACCGGCATACCGTTGGCGGTCATCACAGGATCCATGTAGGGCCCGCCGCCTCCGGGGAAAACAATCCACTCGTCAAATCCCGTAGGCTGCGTATGCAGATGCCATTTGCCAATTAGCACTGTATGGTAACCGGCGCGCCGCAGTAGACTCACAAAGGTTTCCTGGTCTTCTTTCAGTCCGGGCTGGTTACGGAATATAGAATCTGCTGCTCCGTTAGTCGTTACTCCATGCGTGTGCGAATAGAGACCGGTGAGAAATGAAGCGCGGCTCGGGGCGCACAGCGAATTCGTGACAAACATCTCCGTGAAGCGAATGCCGTCAGCGCCGATCCGATCCATGTTAGGAGTTTTAAGGATCGTGTTGCCATAGGCGCTCATTGCCTTCTGCTGCTGATCATCGGTGAGGATGAAGATGATGTTTGGCGCGTTGCCTGGCGTCGGCCTGCTCTGAGCCGAGCCTTCCAGACGAGACAGTTTTGTTAACGGCAAACTCGCAACCGCTCCGCAGAGAATCTTTAGTGTTTCGCGACGATTCATAGCTTCCCGTCCTTGCAATCTAGACGAGCTTTTGGTGAGTGACTATTCGTTTCGTGAAACACCAAACTTTTTTCAACCAGCTTCTTCAGCGTTTTGATTTACACCTCAAACGCGTGGGCAAATTGGTATGGGCAAAGTTCATTTCGGCGCCGGCTGCAAATCAAACGCCGCGCGACGCACGCGCTCGAGATAATCACCCTGCGGGTTTAGTGCACTCGGGGTCGCGGTGAAATCGTAAGAGAAAAGAATTATGCCATCGGCGCCGATTGTTCGCGCCACATTGATTTTTTCCACTGTCGATTCCGCTGGAATCCGATATGCGCCTATGCCCGCCCAAACGCGTCGCCCTGCGCCATGGGCTGTTGAGGTAGCAATTTCGATCTGCTTTTGAAAGATGGCGGTATCCGGGCTATAGGCCATTGGACAGGCAACGTCAAGAATGCCCATTTTCAACCAGCGCCGCCAGTCCTGAAAGCGCCTCGTATAGGCGTTTTCATCGTTCGCAAAAACGGCCGCGGAAACGATTACCTCCGGACGCCGCTCTTTGACACCTCGATAAATGCGCTCGACCAAATTTGTGATCTGTTCGCGCTGGAAATCAGCAAACCTGTCCGGATACATCTCGGTCGCCGCCAAAGGATTCGCCGGCAATAATTTCTTCAACGCGCGCCGTTCGGCTGGCAACAACTGCGGCTCCAACCACTTGCGAAAAGTCTTGAGCGAAGTCCGGCTGTAATCGAAGTCAGGGCTGGCGAGCCGCACGTAATCGAAGTGCATGCCGTCGACCTGGTACTTTTCGAGCACGTCCATCCAGATGCGATAGATATGGTCACGCACCTTCGGATTCGCCGGACCCGTGTAAATGCCTTCGAGCTCACCGCGATTGGCTCTAGACCATTCCACGATGCGCTCACGATAACGCGCATCGCGAGGTGACATAGAATACAGGTCTGGGCCAACTGAGCGCGGGACGGCCAGCCATTCTGGATGTGCGTTGTAGACATGCTTTGGATTGTCGGGCAGCGCGTCAAGGTTAGCCAGCAGACTGGTATTCAGCCACGCGTGAACTTTCAAGCCGCGGCGATGTGCTTCCGCAATCGTAATCGCCAGCGGATCGAAATCCATTGGCTGATCTTTCAGTTCAACTGCGCGTGGCTCCCAGCGCGACCGGTAGTAAGCATCGCCGCGTCCACGCACCTGAACAATCAGAGTGTTGAATCCGGCCGCCGCCGCGCTTTCGACCATCTTTTGAATCTTTTCCTGGCTGGTAAGCGTGTTACGCACCACCCACAGCGCGCGCACTTCGTTCCCGGGTGAGCGATTTGTCTCGCCTCCCTCCCGCGCATCCGCACCGGGCTGCGCAAAAGTGACGAAAACTAGTGCAATGACGCCGAGCCAGCGCATTAGGTTAGATCGATCTCTTGTCGAAGGCCCTTCCTCAAAATCGCAGCGCCAGAGATCCACTCTTCTATTCCCTTTACACCATGGTTTGGTTATAGGCCAAGTAACTAAACGCTCATTTTAGCTTTCGAGACCGCAGCGCACAGCGAAAAGAACGGGCGGAGACACTCCTCCGCCCACCAGGGGAAACGTCAAAATGTGTAGCGCAAGGCGAACTGTATGATTCGCGGATTGTACTGCGTGGCGGTGCCCGTGATACGAGCAAAGGTTGACGACGTGAAGTCAGTCACAGGAAATCCGAATTGCACGTGGTTGAAAGCGTTATAGAGTTCCATCCGAAGCGTGATCTTTTGTCCCTCAAACGGCAGGTCGAAGTTTTTATAGATCCCAAGGTCGAAGTTCTTCACACCATCGGTATAGAACGTGTTGCGACCAAGTATGCAACATTCAAGATCGGCGGGGGTCGGGAAGCGGAAGGCGGACGCCGGAAGCAGTTGCCGTGAAGTGTCGGGATGATCGATACCGCGACCGAGGACGGAGGGATCAACTAAGGCAGCGCGTTCGGCGAATCCGTCGAAGTTCAAATCAGTTGCGCCACCAGTGACGGTAAATGGCGTGCCCGAGGCAAGTTTCATCACCATCGAAATCTGCCAGCCGCCTAGTGCTTCTCCCAGAAAGTTTCTCTTGTTGTGAAAGAATGGAAGTAAGTAGCTGCCGTTAATTGTGAAGCGATGACGCGTATCGAATCGCGAGTTAGCACGTCCCTGTTTTACGTTCGGCCCATTGAAGTTCGAATCACCGGTGCCAACAAATGTGGCTTCCGAATTCGTATCAATAGCGTGGCTCCATGTGTAAGCCATCTTGAACTGAAGCCCACGACTCACATTCTTTTCCCACTCTGCTTGAAGGCCGTGGTAATAGCTCCAGGCGCCATTGCCGACGAGCAGGTTGGTGGTAAAGAGACCGTTGGGACGCCGCTCGTTAGTGCGCGGGAGCCGGACGCTGATCTCATTGACTCCGATGGGAACAGCGACCGGGCATTGCGTCGTAATGGGAATTGAAGCGAGCCCTGTTCCGGCACAAAGCGCGTCCTTCGCAACAACGAGCGTCATGCCCCGTACGTCCACGCCACGCGGATCGCCAGGCCCTCGTAGATTGGCAGCATAAAGAACCGCGGGCGCATTGTTCGGATGGTTGGCGACAATGACTGTTCCAAAAAGTGGTGAAAGCGGCAAGTTATCCTGAACATAGCGCAACAGCCCAATACCCCGATTGCCCGTATAACTGACCCGGACTGCAGAACTGAACGGCAGTTGACGCTCAAAAGTCAGATTCCACTGCTGCGTATAGGGCATTTCAAGACTCGGATCAACCAGCGTTTCCGGATGGCGGGTGGTCTGTGGACCGGGGATAAAGACGAAGCCGTTGGTTGGATCGGCGAGATTGGTGCTATTTGTAGGAGTCAACGTGAGGGCGTTCGGCGGGTTGAAACGCACAGTCGCGCCGTTCTGTGAAAAGACCGACTGGAAGAGCCGACCATGAAAGATGCCATACCCGCCGCGAATTGAAGAATTACCGGGACCGCCGGTCAGCCTCGCCAGCAAGCCACTATTCCAACCGGGGCTGTAGGCGAAGCCAAAGCGCGGCTCGATATTGTTTTTATCGGCGTCAAAAGCGTAGTCGATACGTTTCTTGATTTCGCGCGGAGCGCCCACGTATTCGTAGCGCGCACCAAGATTAAAGGTGAGGTTAGGTCTTACCTTCCAGTTATCCTCTCCATAGAAGTTAGATTCATTGATTCGGTTCTCAAGAAAGAATGGGCCATACCCTTTTGTGAAGGTACTCACGCAGCCGTTGAGGAAAGCCTCGTATGAAGAAGCGAAGGTAGTGCCGGCGCAGGTAATTCCGAAACTCCAGGATCCGCGCGAATTACTATCGGCCAGGTCATCCA
>WNGK01003367.1_pt1 | contig 29730 bp, 27 predicted proteins | sample 5400601 | NCBI WGS metagenome assembly WNGK01 (sample SAMN13153376, study PRJNA577476) | soil metagenome | isolation source: 60 cm soil or saprolite under Garry oak tree replicate 1 | place: USA:California | collected 2016-06-15 | reverse complement strand
GTCCGGGTCAATGCCATCGCTCCCGGGCCAGTGCTGACCAACGGGGCCGCGCCCGACCGCATCGAGGCCCTCGGCGCCACCACCCTGCTGGCCCGGGCCGCCCAGCCTGGCGAGATCGCCAACGTGATCGCCTTCCTCGCCTCACCCAAGGCCAGCTACGTCACCGGCGCTGTCTTCGCCGCCGACGGCGGCCGCACCGCCGTCTAACGTGCCACGGCCGACGGGCGGGTAGCCCGCGCCGGGCACACGCTCCCGCACGAGATCTCATTAGGGGACATCGACCATGAGTAACTCCCTCTTCGGCATCGCCATCGACTGCGCCGATGCGGCCGCACTGGCCCGGTTCTGGGGCGCCGTCCTGGGCCGGCAGGTGGCAGCCGATGCCACCGCCGAAAACGCCGTCCTGCTCGCCGCCGACGAGGCGATCAGCGGACCACGCCTGGCCTTCCACCAGGTGCCAGAGGCGAAGGTCGTCAAGAACCGTCTCCACCTCGACCTCATCAGCGATACCTTCGACCTCGAGACCGAGCGCCTGCTGAGCCTGGGCGCCCGCAGGCTCCGCGACTTGCAGGGAGACAAGGTCCGCTGGACGACCTTCGCCGACATCGAAGGCAACGAGTTCGACCTGATCGCTGGATAGACCCCAGGCCAAACTGCTCTCGGGGCTAGCGCAACGCGCGCTTACGAGCATGCCGGCCATGCGGTCGTTCAAGTCGGCAACTTCCAGATGTCTGGAAGCTGCCGGTGATTCGTTGACTGCCGGGTGCGCTGGCCTGCATCCTCGGTGACGGGGACCGACGAATCGGCCATCGGACGTGCGACGGAGGAGTCAAGGACAGGTCAATGGACGGTGCTCGATGACTGGAGACAGGGAAGCGGCGCGTCGGCGGGCGCGCGCCCCGCTGCGGCAGCGAAGCCGCAGGCGGTGGGCGATCACGGGCGGCATCGCGGCGTGCTGGCTGGTTCTGGAGGTCGTGACGGGTTCGGTCCTCTCCGCCACCGTGCTGCTGGTGGTTATCGCGGGACTCGGTGCCGCGAGCGTGGGCGGCCTCCGGGCCTTGGGCATCACGAGGGATCATCCGTGGATACGGAAGATGGCCTCCCGGCCGTGGCGCGACGGACAGGACGTGCTGAAGGTCGCCATGCGGCACCTGCCTGACGTGTTCGTGGTCACGCCCGGTGGGTCGCTGCTCGCGCCGAATGTCGTCGAACTGCAGCTGAACCACGATGATCTCATCTCCTTGTGCGAGCAGATGGAACTAGGCGTGATCAGCGCGAGCATGACCGAGGTCTACGAAGAGCAGGTAGCCGCGTACGGGGCCCGCTTCGCCGGGTCGGGCCGGGCCGATGTCTACGTCACCGCCGGGTCCGTCCCGCCGGGCCGCTATCGCTTGCGGCAGGGAGATCAGGTAAGTGTCGATGCCCAGCCCGACATGCCCGATATCCAGTACGCGGGCGCCGCGCCAGAGTTCGCGTACGCCGCCCCGAAGCATGCCAACCCAGAGCCGCGCGGCCACGTATGGCACGGACATGACCCGGATCTGACGGTCCGCAGCGGCATGGTCACGATGATGGAACCGAGCCTTCCTGCCGTCCCTGTGCTGCGGCTGGTCACGGGCTCCTCGGTGGCGGAAACGCGGATGTCCGGCGCCAGTGCCGGGCGTGGGTCCGTCGAGCTGGTGCTCCCCGACGTGCCTACGGTGTCCAGGGAGCATGCGAAATTTACGTTCTCCGACGGTCGCTGGTGGATGACGAACCAGGGCAGGAACGGGCTCACCCTCAACGGTGCCTCCGTGGTGGGTGAGCAGCCGCTCAGTGATGGCGATGCGATCCGCTGGGGGACAAGGCCTGATGCGCTGCTGTCCCGCGTTGAGATCAGCTGACGCCCCCGGAAGTGCGACAATTGTCATCCCAGACATGGCAAGACTGGATGGCCGCGCCGGTGGCGCGCCGTCGTTCGGGAGTAGCGACGCAGTGGCGACGGGTCGGCTTTTCGTGTGGTCAGCGGCGCGCGGTGAGTGGGTGAGCTGTCCGCGCGATGAAATTACCTGGCTGGACAGGCGCACGCTCAGCGGCGACGAGGATCTCACGCTGCACCGCGCCCCGCGTTGCGCGGGTCTTCGCTACGTCCACCACCGCTGGGAGTTGTTCAGCCGTGACACGACCTACCGGGTTTATCTAGCGCCGGAAGCAGCGCAGACACCGCTGCGCGCTGAGGCCGTGCAGCGGACGGCGCGCCATGTGCTGCCGGTTGCCCCGGCCCGCTACGAGGCGCTGCCGGTAATTCTCTCGGAGGGCGCGTGGCTGGTAAGCGTCGCCACCTGGGTGCTGCGACTGCGGCTCGACGCGCCGGCACGCCCGCGCGCCGATCCGGCCGTCCCGGACGGCGGCAAGCAGTTGACCACCCGGGCCGGGACAATCGTGCGGCGGAGCGGCGAGCCCGGTGAAGACGCGGTGGCCCGCGTGCGCGGTTACTTCGAGCGCAACGCAACGGCGCGTCTGACGATGGCCTACTACTACCAGGAGTTCATCCTCGGCCTGGCCGCCCCGCAGACAGTGCCGATGATGAATGTGGTCATCGCCCTGGACCTGAGCGGAGAGGGCGCGGTATCCGACTATAAGAAGCTGCTTCAGGGCTTCATCTGGAAAGAACGCGGTCACGCGCGTGATCTCGCCGATTTCCTGCTCGCCAATGGCCTGCTGACCCCGGCCGATCTTGATGAGGCCAGGCAGGCCGCGGCGGAAAACGAACGCAGTGGCGTCTGCGCGATGGCGCGGCAGCGGCTTCAGTACCGCCCGAAAGGCAACTGAGCGGCGCAGTGCAGCGGAACGCCTGCGCCACAACGGCAGATTCGGGCGTCCCGGGATCGCGCGGGTTGAAGCCGGTCAGGCCGGCGGGGTGAGTTCGTGCCGTTTAGACAGCCAGTCGATGATCTCGGTGGCGGCCATTTCGTTGCCCGTGGGCTCCCCCTGGGCGATGGGTCCGCCGAAATGCAGGCCCCGCACGGTGGCGGTGGTGAGATCCTCCGCGCCTAGCGCGTCGATCATCCGGCGTGAGTCGCCGTGGAAGGCTGCCTGGTCGCCGGTGAGTTCTATGAACAGGGTCGGAGCAGTGACCCCGGGCGCGCATCGCATGAAGCCTGCGTTGGAGCTGAGTCCGGACCAGGTCGACAGCCAGGCTTCCGGGGTGGTCAGCCGGCCGAATCCGGTCAGGCCGTAGTTGATGAGGTCGGGGCGCTTGCCGAACAGCGAGCCGTAGGGCCGGTCGCTTGGGTCGAGCGACAGGTCGACGTTGCGCGGGTCGGCGTCGGTACGGAAGACGGTCATGATCCGCGGAGCCAGCGACTGACGGCGGTCGAGCGCGTTGCCGCTGTTGTTGAAGGCGGCGCGCGCTTCCCCCGTCCGGGTCAGGTGCTGACGCGCGACGGCGTCGATCCGTGCGATGCGGTCACGCTGCGCCGCGCGGTAGCGGCCGAGGAATTCCCCGGCGTAGGCCGAGCTCGCGGGCGGCTCGGCGAACCCGTTGGCCGGACTGAACGGGTCGAGTTCCGGCACCACCGACATCGGGTCCTGCTCGTCGGCCACCGACGGGTCGATGCAGGCGAGCAGCAGCCGGCCCGGCCCGGGGTGCGGAGCCAGGAAGATCACGCCGTCGGCCAGTGGCATCTCGGCGTCGGCCAGCCTCGTCGGGCGGCCGCCCGGGGTGGCCGCGATGCGGCCGGCCGGCGCCAGTCCGGCTTGTTCGAGGTAGAACGCGTAGAGAGAGCCGCCCCCGGAGTGCCCGAGGGTGATGATCGAGGTGAACTCCCGCTCACGAAGGAACACGAGCCCGGCGGCGACGTCGAGGAGCGCCTGCTCGTGGACGAGGGTGAGGTCGTTGTTGACCGAGCGCGTGTGCTGGGTCCACACCGCGGCCCCGGCCTGCAGCAGCGCCGGGACCAGCGGATGGTGCGTGAGGTCCTGGCGCGGATGCATCAGGCCCACGACCGTCCTGGCTCCCGGCACCATGGCCAGCACGCCGCGGACGGTCGCCCCGTCCGCGGTGGTCAGCTCGTGCACCGAGGTGACGGCGGACTCCGGCCGGCTCCCGGCGGCGAGGTACCTGCCCGCGCCGAGGCGCTCCGTCGAGGTCGTGCTCACGCGGGCTCCACGCGAAGGGCGTCCTTGTCGTGCTGGATGATGCGGCTGTCTCGCGCGACGCCGCCGACAGCGCTGTACCAGACCGCGTGCCGGCACCCGGTGGCGCGGCGGTCGATCATGATCGCGCCGCTCGCGGTGATCTCGAAGTACGGGCCGATCCGGCCGACCGTCACCCCGGAGACCTCGGCGGCCACCTTAGCCAGCGGCGTGTTCTCCGGGACGTCGAGGACGTACAGCGTGGTCACCGCCCGGCCGCCTGCCCGGCTCGCGCCAGCTCCCAGGCCGCCGCGCGGTCGACGATCAGCTCGGCCTTACGGGCCAGGAGCTTGCCGAACGTCGGGTCGGGCTCGGCGACGACGTCGAGCAGGGCGTCGATGGTGAGGTTGGCGTCCAGGTCCTCCTGCGGCGTGACCGGCCGCAGCGGCATGGTGATCTCGATGAGGTAGCCGTTCGGGTCGTGGGTGTAAATCGACTCGATGGTCTCGTGCTTGATCTGCATCTCGACCGGCCAGGCGCTGCTGTCGAGCCGGCGCCGGTACTCGAGCAGGTCATCGGTGTTCTCGACATGAATCGCCAGGTGCCGCGACCGCACGAAGAACTCCGGGACTTCCGGCCCGAAGCCAGCGTAGGCGTCGCCGCGCTCACGAGAGTGCACCGGCTCGAAACCGAAGTAGTAGAAGAACGCGATCCGGTCGTCGTTGCCGATGTCGAAGAAGAAGTGGATGAAGTCGGGGTGATCCTCCGGCCCCCAGCCCACAGCGCAGATCGAGTGCACCACAGGGAACCCGAGGACGTCCCGGTAGAAGTGCACCGTCCCGGCCGGGTCGAAGGTGGGGAACGCGGCGTGGTCCACGCCTTTCACCCGGTGGTCCAGCTCGGTCATGTCCAGCCTCCTGCCAACCACGTCATGCTCCTACCCACGACACTATGCGTCTATTTACGGCTGAGTCAATAGTTTGACGAATGTGTTTAAGGGCGTGGACGCGCAGGCGTTGGACCGGCGGTGCCGGATGAGCTTGGCGAGATGAGCTGGGGTTTTCAGACGTCGAGGATGCGTTCGAGGTGGTCGAGATCCTGGCGGAGCATCTTCAGCGCCGCAGCGGGCCCCTCGCCTTCGGGAGTCCGGTGGCCAGCCCGCTGCAGTGCCCCGATGGCCATGTCGGCCAGCTGATCGGCGACGGCCTCGACGCTGTTGCGGCCGGGCCGGAACCACCACGCGACCCAGTTGCACATGCCCATCACGGCTAGCGCCGCGACCCGGGCGTCGACGGGCCGGAACCGGCCCGCGCGGATCCCTTCCTCGATGACACCGGTGACCGTCTTAAGCACCGCCCGGCGGCTGGCGTCGTAGGCGTCCGAGAGTTCCGCCGGTAGTTCTGCCTCGGAGCGGATGAGCAGGCGGAACCGCTCGGGCTGAGTCGCCTGCCGGACGACAGTCAGCCGGGCGATCTCGCGGAGCTTGCCGACGGCATCGAAATCGGGACGTGCAGCGAGTTCGGTGATCTGGGCCGCGGAGCCGCCTGCGACGTCCGCCGCCAGCTTGGCCAGCAGCTCATCCTTGCTCTTGACGTAGTAGTACAGCGCGGGACGGGTGATGCCGAGCGCGTCGGCTATATCCTGCAGGCTCGTCCCGGCGAAACCGCGTTCGGCGAACAGCCGGATCGCATGCTCGTATATCTCGTTCTCGACGAGCTCGCGGCGAGCCGTCGGGGCACCCGCAGGCTTGCCGCCGTTCCTCTCCGGCGGGCGCGGTGCCTGGCCGGCTTTCCTGCGCGCCGCGCCTCGCGGTGAGCTGCTGGTCATGACCGCGATTGTAGAGGGGACCCGGCAGCCCCGGCTGCGCCCGGCGGGCCGCTGCGGGCGGGCTGGTTCTCGGCGAGCTCGGCTGCGATCTTCCCGGCGATCTCGGCCTGCAGGCGCTTTTTGTCCGTCTTCCCGACCAGAGTGCGGGGGATCTCGGCGAGGTGCTCGACGCGTTCGGGCCACTTGAACTTCGCCACCTGCAGCTCGGCGAAGTGCTGCTGGACCTCGGCCATGGTGAGCGGTTCGCCCCGCACCACGATGTAGGCGCAGGTGCGCTCCCCGAGCCGCGGGTCCGGCATGGCGACGACGGCGGCCGCACTGATGCGCGGGTGGTGGAGCAGCAGCAGTTCCACCTCCTCGGCGTTGATCTTCTCGCCACCGCGGTTGATGAGGTCTTTGATCCGGCCCTCGATGGCGACGTACCGCTGGCCGTCGATCTCGCGGATCGATGCCAGGTCGCCGGTGCGGTAGAAGCCGTCGGGCGTGAATGCCCGGGCGTTGTGCGCGGCGGCATCGAAATAACCGCGCAACGTGTACGGGCCGCGGCAGCACAGCTCGCCGACCCGTCCATCGGGGAGCTCGGTGTCGGTACCTGGTTCGAGGACCGTAATCTCGTCCATCGGTGAAAGGGGGGTGCCGACCGTGGTGGCCCGGACCTCGCGGGGGGCGCCGGGACGGGTGCTGAGGAACAGCCCCTCGCCCATGCCGAACAGCTGCCCGGACCACAGTCCGCGTCGTTCCAGGTCGTCGAACAGCGCCGGCGGCACCTTCGTGCCCGAGAGGACCACTTGCGTCACCGACGCGGTCGCGGCCGCGAACCCGGCCTCGGCGACGGCCTTGAAGTGTCCGTGTCCGAGCAGGACGTGGGTGGCTCGCTCGCTGGCCATCAGCGGCAGGGAGATATCGAGGTCGGCGGTCCCGAGCACCAGGCAGGCGCCCACGCTGTGCGGTCCGTGGACCGCGCACACGATGCCTGCATTGTGGATGATCGGGATCAGGTGGGCGACGCGGGTGTCCGGTGACCAGCCCCACGAGCGCGCGTAGGCTGCGGCGTTGTACCAGTATTCGGCGTGCAGCCTGGGGATCACCTTGGGCACGCCGGTCGTGCCGCCGGAGAGCTGGAAGACCGCCACGTCGTCGGGGTCGATCCCGCGCTGGATCTCCTCGACGGTCTTGCGGGCGGTCTGCGGATCGGTGCCGGCGCCCAGCGACTCGATCGCGGCTCCGGCAGCATCGCCGGTGCCGCCGAGGACCAGGACGTGGCGCAGGGTCGGGTGATCCCGCTGCTGCTCGGCGGCGAAGCTGACGAGATCGATGCCAGGCGTCCCGGCCTCGACGAGGTGGGCGACAGCTCCGACCCGGCGGCTGATCTCGCTGATCTCGTGGCCGCGGTGCGCGGCGAGCGTGCACACCGGCACTAGTCCTGCCTTGAGCACCCCGTACCAGGCCAGGATCGCACCCAGCCGGTTGCTGACCTGGAACAGCACCGGATCACCTGGCGCCAGCCCCTGGCCGGCCAGTCCTGCGGCGAGGACGTCGGTGCGCTCGTCGAGTTCGTGGTAGGTCAGCCGGCCATCGATCGCGGCGACAGCGTCGCGCTGCGGATGCGTGGCCGCGACGGCGTGCAGCTCATCGGCGATTGTGCGAGTGCCCCACAGGCCCGCCTGCCGGTAGCGGTGCGCCTGGTCAGCGGGATAGCGCACCAGACGTCCGCCCCATCTGCTCGTGCTCATGCCGCCTCCTCGGTGAGGCAGACCAGGTCGGCGCGCGCGCTGACCAGCCCGGCGGCGAGGTCGTCGCGCAGCTCGGCCGGGCCGTCCACGACGATGAGCCCGCCGACCTCGGTCCGTACCCGTTCTGCCAGGTCCATCCTGGTCAGCACCGAAGGGCGGTCGGCCGGGCCGGTGAAGCGGAAGCCGCCCGCACTGGCCTCGCGGGCGCGGCGGGCCCGCAGGACGACGGCGTCCGCGGCCTCGCCCCACGGGTCGGCGACCACGTCGGTGATCGTGGGCAGGTCGACGCCGTCTGGGCCGGCCGCGAGGACCCGGTGCGGGAACTGCCTGCCTTGGTAGCGCAGCGGCCGATCCAGGATCCAGCTGGTGACGTCCGCGGGGATCTGCGGGGATCTGCGGGTCTTCGGGTTCAGGCCGGCATATTGGCCGAGCGCGCTCGAGACGACGCTGGGATTGGTGGTCACGAGCCGATCGAGCGGCACGTTGCCGGCCCGGGTCATGTAGGCGATCATCAGCTGTCCTGCCGGGACGTGCAGGCGCAGGGGGAACGACTCCCACCACAGCTGGCTGCGCCGGGCGAGTTCCTGCAGCCGCTCGACGGCCGGGCGGCGGGTGGCCTCGTACCGGTCGAACGCGCGGGCGGCGTCCGGCTCCGCGCCCAGCGCCTTCACCAGGCCGATCGCATCCTCCATCGCGAGCTTGGTGCCCGAGCCGATCGAGAAGTGGGCGGTGTGCGCGGCGTCGCCGAGCAGCACGGTCCGGCCGCAGGACCAGTGCTCACAGCGCACGGTGCGAAAGCGTAGCCAACGGGTCCGGTTGCCGATCAGAGAGTGGCCCTGCAATTGCCCGGCGAACGCCTCCTGCAGGTAGCGCAGGGAGGTGAGGTCGGAGCCGTCGGACGGGGTCTGCTCGGTCGAGGCCTCGAACCCGGCCCGGCGCCAGGTCTGCTCGTCGGTCTCGATGAGAAACGTGCTCCGGCCGCCCGAGTACGGGTAGGCGTGCGTGACGAACGTGCCGTGCTCCGTCTCGACCGGCGCGAACACGGCGTCGCCGAGGGCGAAGTCCGTCCCGCACCACAGGTACAGGCCGCGCCCGACCTCGACCTTCCCGCCGATCTGCGCGCTTTCCCGGGTGGCGCTGCTGATGCCGTCCGCGGCGACGACGATGTCCGCGTCCAGGTCCTCGGCCCTGCGGCGCGCGCCGTACTCGAGCCGCACACCGGCCTTGTCCGCGTGCCGCTGCAGCACGGCCAGCAACTCGGTGCGCGCGATGCCGATCAGCCGGTCGTTGTGTACCCGGACGATCTGGTCCCCGACCTGCATCGTCATGTCATGCCGGCATCCCGCGGTCAGGATGTCGCGCAACGTTTCCGGGTCCGCGAGCTCAAGGTTGCGCTGGGTGCCGGCCGCAAGTCCGACCCCGAAGCCGAACGTGGCGTCCGGTTCGCCCTGTTCGTGCACGACCACCTCGCACGACGGGTGCGCGAGCTTTAGCAGACGCGCGGCGTAGAGCCCGCCTGGCCCCCCGCCGAGCACCGCGACTCGCCGTAGTTGCATCCCGACCTCCCGGCCCCGGTGACGCTCACCATCAGGTTTGACTAACTCGTAGATTATTTGACATTAAAGACGATATCGTCAAGCCCCGGTGGGAATGTTGACTTTCAGCAGAGTCGTCAAATAGTCTACTCTCTCGTAATCACCGCAGCGCAGGTTACGGCCGGAATCTCTGGCCGAACGCTGCGGCCTGCCGATCGCGGGAAGGAGCTGCGCCATGGCCTACGTCATCGGCGTGGACGTGGGCGGCACGTTCACCGATGCCGTCCTGGACGACGACGCCGGGACCGTACTCGCCGCGAAGTCCCCGTCCACCCCGCCGGACTATTCCCGCGGGGTCCTCGACGTCCTCGTTCTGCTGGCCGAGCAGCTGGGCGTCTGTATGCAGGACATGCTCGCCGACACCCACCACATCGCCCACGGCACCACGTCGTCGCTGAACGCCCTGGTGATGGGCAACGTGCCGCCGGTCGGGTTCCTTACCACCAAGGGCCACCGCGACTCGATCTTCATCATGAATGTCGAGGGCCGCTACCTGGGCCGTTCTCCGCACGAGCTGCAGAACGTCCTCGGGCAGGCCAAGGATCACGGCCTGCTCCCCAAGCGCCACGCCCTGGAGGTCACCGAACGGATCGACCGGGACGGCACCATCGTCGTCGGACTGGACGAGGATGAGGCCCGCGCCGCCATCCGGTCGCTGCTCGACGACGGGATTAGCGCGATCGCGGTGTCGCTGCTGTGGTCCTTCCGCAACCCGGTGCACGAACAGCGGCTGCGCGAGCTGGTCGCCGAGCAGGACCCGGCGGTGTTCGTCGCGCTGTCCAGCGAGGTCAGCCCGCGCATCCGGGAGTTCTCGCGCAACGCCACCACCATCATGAGCACCCAGATCGGGCCGGGGCTTCGGGACTACCTGACCACGCTCGAGGACACCCTGCGGGAGAACCGGCTCGCCGGGCCGCTGCTGGTCATGCAGAGCAACGGCGGCGCCGTGGTCGCGAGGGAGGCGCCGGCGACGGCGATCAGCACGGTCGGCTCGGTGCTCACCGGCGGCGTCGTCGGCTCGGTCGCCCTCGGCCGCCAGCTCGGCCACCGCAACATAATCTCCACCGACGTGGGCGGCACGACGTTCCTCGTCGGCCTTGTGGTCGACGGCGAGCCCGTCCGCGACACCACGACCGTGATCAACCATCACCCGATCAACGTGCCCACGCTGCGGGTCGCCGCGATCGGTTCCGGCGGCGGCGCGATCACCTGGCTCGACGCCGGCGGCAACCTGCGGATCGGCCCGCGCAGCGCGCAGGCCGTCCCCGGCCCCGCCTGCTATGGCAACGGCGGCACCGAGCCGACCAACACCGATGCCAACCTCGTCCTGGGGATCCTCACCGAGCGGGGCCTGCTCGGCGGGCGCAAGCCGCTGTCGCGGGAGCTGGCCCGCGAGGCCATCGACACGCAGATCGCCAAGCCGCTCGGGCTGTCCGTCGAGCAGGCTGCGGCCGCGATCTATACCGTGCAGAACGCCCAGACCGGCGACCTGCTGCGCAAGACCATCGTGGAGGCCGGCCACGACCCGCGCGAGTTCGTGCTGTACGCCTTCGGCGGAGCCGGTCCCGCGCACTGCGCCGGCTACGCCGCGGAGGTCGGGGTCAGCGAGGTGGTGGTCCCGCTCGGCCCGGTCGCCTCGGCGTTCTCGGCCTTCGGCCTGGCGTCGTCGGACATCGTGCTGGCCGCGGAACTCTCCGACCCGGCGATCGTCCCGTTCGACCCCGCGCGCGCCGAGCAGAACTTCGCCGACTTGGAAAAGCTGGTCCGCGAGGGGCTGGATCGCCAGGGCGTCCGATTCGAGGCCGTCCAGCTGCACCGTGAGATCGACATGCGGTACGCGATGCAGCTGGCCGAGGTCACCGCCCCGGTGGCGGGCGGACCGCTTGATACCACGGCGATCGAGGCCGCCGCGGCCGCCTTCGAACAGCGCTACGCCACCCTCTACGGCACGGACGCGGGCTTCCGCGAGGCCGGCATCCAGGCCATTACCTTCCGGGTCCGCGGGATCGGCGTGCTGCCGTTCTCCCCGGCACTGCCCCAGGTCCGGGCCGCTTCCTCGCCGGATCCGGCGGCCGCGCAGACCGGCAGCCGCCCGGTCTGCCTCGACGCCGCGAAGGGCTATGTCGGCACGCCGGTCTACGACTACCGCGAGCTGCGGGCCGGGCATGTGATCGACGGGCCCGCGATCATCGAGGTCCCGACCACGACCGTGGTCGTCCCGGGCGGCACCACCGGCACGGTGGACGCGCTCGGCAACCTGACCATCCGCCCCGCCTCGGTCGCCGCCGGCATCGCCGCCGCCCTTGTCACCGCCGTCACCGCTGGGAGCGCGTCATGACCATGCCGATCCCCGGCTCCGAGGTCTTCTCGAGCCGACCCGTCGACCCGGACGAGCTGCAGCGCTCGCTGCCATCGATGCTGCAGACCCACACCGTCAGCCAGGAACAGGTCGACGGGCTCGACCCGCTGACCTATGAGGTCGTCCGGCACCGGCTGTGGTCGGTCACCGACGAGATGGGCGAGGCGCTCAAGCGCATGTCCGGCTCGCCGATCGTCACCGACGCCAACGACTTCGACTTCGCCATCTCCGACGAACTCGGCCAGGAGGTGCAGGTCGGGCTCTACAACACGATGCTCGTCGGCGCCGTCGACCTCGCGATCTACTGGACGCTGCGCAACCGGGCCGTCAACCCGGGCATCACCGAGGGCGACATGTTCCTGTGCAATGACCCCTGGGTCGGCGGTGGCCTGCACCAGAACGACGTGATCGTCTACCAGCCGGTCTTCCACGACGGGAAGCTGTTCGCCTGGACCAGCGCGATCGCCCACCAGCCCGACCTCGGCGGCGTCGGGCTCGGGTCGTTCTCGCCCGCCGCCCAGGACGTGTTCTCTGAGTCGCTGCCCACGCCGCCGGTCAAGGTCGTCCGTGACGGGCAGCTCCAGCGCGATGTCGCCGACCTGTGGGTGCGCCGCTCACGCGTCCCGATGCTCGTCGGGCTTGACCTCCGCGCCAAGATCGGGGCCAACAACGTCGGCCGGGAACGGCTGCTCGCGCTGATCAGTCAGTACGGCGCCGACACCGTCAAGGCCGTCATGAAACGCATGATGAGCGACGCCGAGGCCCGGCTGCGCGGCAAGCTCGCGAGCCTGCCCGACGGCAACTGGTCCGCAACCGGGTACCAGGACCAGTCCCACGAAGGCGACCGCGGCCTGCACAAGATCACGGTCACCGCCACCAAGGCCGGCGACCACCTGACGTTCGACTTCACCGGCACCGATCCCCAGGCCGGCGTCATCAACTGCACCTACGCCGGCATGCGCGGCGGCGTGATGCTCGCGCTGCTACCCATCCTCGCCGGTGATATCCCGTGGTCGGCGGGCGGGCTTATGCGCTGCTTCGACCTGATCACCGAGGAGGGCACGCTCAACAACGCCACGTTCCCGGCTGCGGTGAGCCGCGGCCCGATCGGCCCGGCCTGGCTCACCGGAAGCCTCGTCGCGGAGTGCCTGTCCCAGATGCTCGACCGGTCGCTCGAACTGGGCAAGAACGTCCAGGCCACCTGCTGCGGCACCTGGGACACCGCGGTCATCGCCGGCCTCGACGAACGCGGCGAACAACCCGCACCGTTCCTCAACATCATCATGGAGCCGATGGCCGGCGGGTACGGCGCCCGCCCGCACGCCGACGGCATCGACACCGGCGGGCTGTTCTGCATCCCGATGGGCCGCATCCCCGACGTCGAGATGACCGAGTTCCTCTACCCCGTCCTCACCCTGTGGCGGCGTGAGGTCCCTGACTCCGGCGGACCCGGCCGCCACCGCGGCGGCGTCGGAGCGTCGGTGGCGATCACCCCGCACGGGACCAGCGTGCCGATGGGCCTCGTCCTCGCCTCTGCGGGCAAGGCGGTCGCGCAGAACGCCGGGCTTTCCGGCGGTCATCCCGGCAACACCGGCCTCGATGTCATCGCCCGGCGCAGCCGCCTCGCCGAGATGCTCGTCGCCGGCCGGATGCCGAGCACGCTGCCGGAGATCAGTGACACGCTCGAGCCGGGCCAGAATTACGCATCGAGCTACCTGGCCCCGGGCGAGGTGTTCTCGATGACCTGGCAGGGCGGGGGCGGCTACGGCGACCCGCTGAGCCGCGAGCCCCACGCGGTCGCACGGGATCTGCGGGAGCAGAAGGTAACCGCGGAAGCAGCGCGTGCCGTGTACGGCGTCGTCATCGAGAACGGCGCGGTCAACGCCGCAGCCACCGCGGCGGAGCGCGACCAGCAGCGTACACGTCGCCGGGAACGGTCCCGGATCCTGGGCGACACCGGCGGCAAGGCCGATCTTGCGACGGCCAGGCGGCTCGACGACAACCTCGTCGAGACCGCGGCCCCCAGCGGGGCCGGGACCGTCGTGGCCTGCCGGCACTGCGCCGAGATCCTCGGCGGGACCGCGGCGGACGCTGAACTCGCGCTCGCCCTCCACGAGGGCCCCTCCACCGAGGCCGGGCCGCAGATCATCGCCAACCCGGCCGACTACGTGGACGCGCCCGTCGTGTTCCGCCAGTATTGCTGCCCGAAGTGCTGGACGGCGCTCTACTCGGCCGTCGTCCCGGCCGACCACCGCGACACGATGACGACCCTCGGCCGGCTGACCGCGACGGCGGGCGGCTGAACCCGCCGGATACCCGCTAGCCGGTAGCGGAGTTGACCGTCTGCCGTAACGACAAAGCGCCCCGGCGCAGCGACGTACCTAGCTGGCCTGAGCGTCGTCGGCGGGTGCGCTGAGGTCGAAGAGCTGGCGGAGGGCGTCGAGGTAGAGGGGTCCTTGCGGGCCAGCGGAGAATTCCTTGGCGCGGACGGTGGGCCGGTGCAGGACTTTGCGGAGGATGCGGTGGACGGTGGCGGCCGTCTCAGCCTGTTGCTGGTCGCTCAGGCCTGGGAGCCGGTCGTGCAGCCGGGCTAGTTCGGCGTCGGCGAGCTGCCTGATCTGGGCGTGCATCGCGGCGATGACCGGTGCCGCGGCGGCCTGGTCCTGCCGCACGGCGTACGCGGCGGCCTCGGCGGCGATGATGGCGCGGGCCTGACGGATCTGGTCCGGTACCTGGCGGTCGGCCAGGTGCTGGCCCAGTGCGGTGAGGTCGGCCAGCGTGACGCCGGCCAGCTGCCCCACGGCGGGGTCCACGTCGGGTGGCATGCCCAGGTCCAGGACGAACAACAGCCGGCCGTCGGCCTGCGCCCGGGCTGCCCGCACCGGCTCTGCGCGCACAACGGGCGCGGCGGCCCCGGTCGCGGTGACCAGCAGGTCGGTGTCGGCCAGCGCGGCGGGCACGTCGGCGGCCAGGAGGGGTCGGCCGCCCGCCGCCGCGGCCACTTCGGCGGCTCGCGCCTGGCTGCGGCTGGCCACTGACAACCGCCCGACGTCGGCTTGGCGGAGCAGTCGGGCCGCGAGCTTGCCCGTGCTGCCGGTCCCGAGCACGATCGCGTCGCGGGCGGCGAGACCGCCCAGGTGCGCGGCGGCCAGGTCCAGGCCGGCCCGGGCGAGCGAGATGCCTTCGGTGCTGATCGTGGTCTGAGTACGGGCCCGCTTGCTGGCCCGCAGCGCCGCGTCGAACAAGCTGGTGATGGCGGGACCGGTGGTTCCCGCCGCGGCGCCTGCGCGGGCCGCGGCCTTGATCTGGGCGACGATCTGGTCCTCACCGAGGGCCATCGAATCCAGCCCGCACGCGACCGAGAACAAATGCTCCGCGACCGCGCCGCCAACTCGGATGCGGGCCATTCGCAGGACCTCGCCGACCGGGAGCCGTCCCCAGGCGGCCATCAGGTTCGCGACAGCCCGGGTCACCTGTCCGGCCGGGCCCGACGCGGCCGCGTAGACCTCCACTCGGTTGCAGGTGCACAAGACGGCCACCTCATCGATGGACGGCACTCTGTGCAGCAGGGTTAGCACGTCGCCCAGCTCTGCCGAAGGCACGGCGAGCTTCTCGAGCATTTCGGCGGGAGCGAACCGGTGGGACACGCCGACGTTCATAATCGTCATCGCGATGACCGTTCAGTCTCGGGATTTTCCCGTTGGGGTCATGGTCGGAGCTCAACCCTTGACCCCACGATCAGCTCGCGAAAGCCAGCGATCGCAGGCCGGGAGTCGGGGGCATCGACGGTGCCGGATAGACCGTGTTAATTGTCGCCAGCGCCCAGCTCATCCTGGCTACCGCAGTGTCCGGGTGGTCACCGAACTCGCCGGCCACCTGTGCGGCACAGCCGCGGACTCCCAGCTGCTGCAGCGTCGCCGCGACGGCGCGACGGATCTGGTCGGGGGAGGGCGACCCGGAGGGCTGCAGGGTCGACACGAACAGCGCCTCGGCCCGGACCGCCTCGAACGTGCCCGGCATCTCGTATCCGGCAAGCGATGTCTTCGTAGCCAGAATCTCCGCCATCGTTCTTGCCTCGCTTCCTTATACCTTTGCTGCTTACTGGGGTTCGCGCCACATGTGTCCAGCTTCGCGGCCAGGTCCGCTTACGTCTTCGTGGCCAGCACCCAACTCGACTACCTGCCAGCAGGAATCAGAGGGCTCTGGTCAGCAATCGAGGATTGCGTCCGCTGGTGGTGATGCTGGTCCAAGACCGCCGACCGCCGCGTCCGGCGGGTGCGGGTCGACGTCAGTGGATCTGCAGCGGGAGCTGGACGAGGATCAACGTCCCTTGGGCCGGGCGAATAGCTCTCCAGCGTCCCCGACCCGCACCTAGGGGCCCGTCGAGTCTTCGTAGCCGAGTAGCGTCGCCGTCCCGTCCGGCTCGTATCGGATCATCCCGGCGGCGCCGCCCCCGAAATGCCGCCGCGCCTCCCTGGTCGCCGCCGCGAACACCGCCTCGGGCGGTTCGCCCCGCGCGACCAGCGTAGCCAGCCGCCGCAGCGCCGCCTGGGTGTCCGCGAGCTCGCGAAGTTCCTGCTCAGCCTGGGCGTTGGCGATCGCCATCCTGGTGAGCTCGGTGAACTCGGCCATCCGCCACTCGGTGCCGGGCGGGAGGTCCTCCCGCGAGGTCACGGCCACCGTCACGCCCCAGCGGCGTGGCCCGGTCTGTCCGGCAGGCGGCCAACCCTACGGCCGGCTAGCTGGAAACCCCTGGGCTTAGGGCCACCACCGTCGACAGCCGGGGAACGAGGACGTATGCTGCGTGCTGTTCGTCAAAGTTGAGCCCGGGTGCGCCTGAGCTACGTGCGAGATCGAACCGAGCGGCGGGAGACCGGTTCGCCGGGCTGGAACGCGGTTCTGCGCTGGGCTTTCTGCGTGGAAGTGAGAATATGGAGAGCACTGAGCACTCCCCGCAGTTTACCGGGACTGCCTTCGGCCAGCAGCGTCACATTTGCGCGTTCTTCAACAGCATCGACGAGCAGTACCGCGTGCTTCGCCCGTTCATAAGGGAAGGTTTCGACCGGGGTGACAGGGCCTATCATCTCGTTGACCCCGAGCGGCGGGAAGAACATCTCAGGCGGCTCGCCGACGCAGGCATAAATGTGCAGGAAGCGATGGGCGTCGGCCAATTGGAGGTACGGCCGTGGCAAGACGGTCCGCTCCGCGGCGGCCGCTTCGACCAGGACACCTGGCTGGCTTCGTTCGAACAAGTTCTTCAGTTACGGCAGCTGTAGTTCGTGATCGTGGTGTTGTTGGTGCAGGTCAGATGGGTGACCACGTAGGTGCGGCTGCCGCGATCATGATGGGTTTGCAAGACACGATCAAGATGCGGCAGTCGCTGCTGCCACGGTAGCGGATGATGCCCGGTCCGCGCTGCTGGCGGATCTGCTGGGGCGGGTGGCCGGGTGCTTCCCCCGGCGGGAGACCCGGCACTCCGATCGCCGAGGCGGCCGGGCATCGCGGGCCGCACCGGCTGCAGCATTTGCTGTCGCGTGCGGTCTGGGACGAACAGCACGTTGCGGATATCGCGTCGGCGTGGGCGGTCAGTCACCTCGATGACGGAGATGGGGTGCTGATCGTGGATGAGACGGCCGATGAGAAATCCTCTGGCAACGCGGCCGGCGCGGCCCGCCAGTACAGCGGCACCGTGGGCGGTATCGCGCTGTGCCAGGTGGCGGTCACCTTGACCTATGCCACCGGCCGCGGGCATGCGCTGATCGGCCGGGCTTTGTACCTGCCCGAAGGGTGCGCCGCTGATGAGGAACACCGCGAGCTGGCCGGCGTCCCGGAGGAGGTGATGTTCGCCACCAAGCCGCAGCTGGCCGGCAGCCTGATCGAACGCGCGCACTCTCGCGGGATCCGCGCCGCCTTCGTGGCAGGCGACGAAGTGTACGGCGGTCGTGAGCTGCGCCGCGGCATCCGCCAGCGCGGGATGGGGTATGTGATGGCGGTCCGCGCCAACCACACCGTTACTACAGGCTCGGGCCGCACCGTGACCGCGGCCGGCGCGGCCGGCATTATTCCCGCCCGCGCCTGGCACCGGATGCGCACCGGTTCAGAGACAAAGGGCACGCGTCACTATGACTGGGCGATGCTGGAGGTGACCAGCGACGATACTCCCGGCGGGCACGAGGACGGGCACAGCGTGCTGCTGGCCCGGCGGCACCGCTATACCGGCCAGCTGTCGTTCTACCGGTGCTGGACACCCGGGCCGGTCCCGCTGTCCCGGCTGATCGCCATCGCAGTGGCCAGATGGCGGATCGAGGAAGATCACCAGCTCGCCAAGCAGAGCACCGGCCTGGACGCTGGGCAGGTCATCCGCTGGAAGTCCTGGCACCGCTGGACCGCGATCTGCCTGCTCGCCTATATTTACCTTGCCGTCGCCGCCGCGGTCCAACGCCAGCAAGACGCCGACTCCGGCCTGGACGCCGGGCTGATCCCGGTCACCGTTCCGGAACTGCTGCGGCTCTTGCGCGACACCGTCATCCCACCACCCCGGCGAGACCGGGCCCACCGGCTGCACTGGTCGGCCTGGCGACGCCGCCACCAGCATCGCGCCCGCCAAGCCCATCAACGCTGGACCGCCTACGCCGAGACAACGCCGTGATCACAACGAACTACAGCTGCCGTATCAGTCCGGGCCGGCCGCAGGGTACGCGCAGACAAGATTCCTGCTTCAAATGGAATGGGCGCTCGTCGACTTGCCAGGCGTCGACAACCTGATCGAGTTCGAGACGCGGGTCAACTACGTGGTCCCCAAGTACGAGGATGCGGTGATCTGTGCGTATGATCTGACAAAATTTGGCGCGAGCGTGGTGATCGACGCCATGCGGACGCATCCAGTCGTGATTATCGGCGGACTGCTTCAGGAGAACCCGTTCTTCGTTTCTCCCGACCAATTGCTGCTCGAGATCCGGGAGCGGCGGTCGGCCCGCAAGAGCGCAACCACGGCGCACTGAATGTCCATCGATACCGATGCTGAGATCCGCGCGCTGCGGACCGTGCTCAGGGATCTCGTGGCGCTTTCTACCATACCGACGGCGTGGGTCGGTATGGAACCAGCTGCCGTGGCTGCCGGTTTGGCCGATGCGCTGATCGGCTTGCTGCGGCTCGATTTCGTTTTCGTTCGTTTGTGCGTTCCCAGTATCGCTGGCGTAGTCGACGTCACGCGGGGAAGGCATGGAAGACGTTTCCGGAATGGCTGGAAAGTCATCTCGCCGAGAGCGGCCGGCTCTCGGCTATGGAAGTCATTCCCGATGTCGGCGGCGACGTCGAGCCTTGTCACGGTGTTGTCATTCCTGTCGGTGTCAATGCCGAGGGCGGTATGGTTGCCGCGGCCTGCGGTCGCATCGACTTTCCCACGGAGATTGACCAGCTTCTGCTGAGCCTTGCTGGTAATCACGCTGCGACAGCATTTCAGAGCGCATGCCTCATCCACGAGCGGACGAGGGCCGAAGAAGAGCTTCGCAAGGCCCGAGACGAGCTGGAGACGAAGGTAGCGGAGCGGACAGCCGAATTGAGGAGAAGCGAAGCCTACCTGTCCGAGGCGCAGCGACTGACCCATACAGGAACTGCTGCTCTGAACGCCACCGGAGAGGTAACCCACTCCTCCGATGAACACTCCCGTTTGTACGGTTTCGATCCTGAACAAGGAATTCCCTCTTTCGAAGAGTTTCGCCAGCGCGTTCATCCGGAGGACCGTGCGAGGTGGACCGAAGCGCTCCAGAAGGGATTCATTGAAGCGACAAGAGTAGAAGGAGAGTTCCGAGTCGTTCCTCCCGAGGACCCGCTGAAACACCTCCGCGCAATCGTGCATCCCGTCTTCACCGCGTCCGGCGAGCTCGAGGAATTGATGGGAAACCGTCGTGGATGTGACCGAGCGCAGGCGTGCTAAGGAAGAACACCAGGCGCAGCTATGGTTCCTCGAAAGCATGGACGCGATCGACCGCGCCATCCAGGGGACCAGTGACCTGGAGCAGATGATGGGCGATGTTCTCGATGCCGTGCTGGTGACCTTCAGATGCGATCGAGCGTGGCTGGTTTATCCCTGTGATCCGGTAGTTGACGCCAATCGAGTGCGAATGGAGCGTACGCGGCCGGAATACATCGGCGCCTTCGGCCTCGGCGTGGACATCCCGAATGAACCGGGGACTGCCAGCGTCTTCCGGAGCGTGCTGGCCTCGAGCGGTCCGGTGCGATTCGATCCCGAATCAGACCGTGCGCTTCCGTCACCGTCGGCGGAGCGTTTCAGCATCAAGTCCATGATCGCCATGGCTGTTTATCCCAAGGTAGACAAGCCCTATATGTTCGGGCTGCATCAGTGCTCGCACCCGCGGGTCTGGACGCCGCACGAGGAACGGCTGTTCCATGAGATCGGACGGCGGCTGGCCGATGCGCTGGACACGCTATTGATGTTTCGTAACCTGCGCGAAAGCCAGCGCAAGCTCGAGGGGAGCCGGGCCGAGCTCGCCGCTTCGCGGGTGAGGATCGTCACGGCCGCAGACGAAATGACAGCACCAAAGCCCAGGCCGACCAAGCCGGTCACCGCGCCCGGCTGAACGGTGCTGCTCAGCCCATCGAGCGCCCTGCAGCCATACCGCTTAGTGAGACTCCCGGTCTCGATCATTGATCCTCCGTCTGGCACGCGTGCGCGCCCCGGAAGATCACGCCAGGCAGGAAGGGGGCCGCGGGGAATCCGGCTACCGGTCAACCTGGGATGCGGCTACCGGTCAGCCTGGCCTGGGGGATAAACCCCCCAGGCTGGCACGGCAGCGGCGGCTCACATGATCCGACCACCTGTGCGCCAGCTGGCGTATTCAGACGCACTATCGCCCGTCGGTAATCTGCGCGCAGGTTCCCGGCCGCCTGCCGCGACGTCACCCTGCCCGTCGATGCTGTGGATCTACTGCCACTCGGCCTGCTCCCCAGTACCCCGGAACCGCCTATCGTCGCTTGCTACCTGGCCCCAAAGTGAGACCACTGCACCAAGAAACGCCCGGACCGCGATCATGGTCTGGGCGTTTTCCTGGTCAGAGCTGTGAGGACTTCACGTTTGGGCCTGACCTGGGCAGATGGGGCTGCGGCCGATGGCTGCTCACAGGTTAAGCGCTGCGTGCCCACATTTGTCTTGGCTGCTTAGCGTTCGCAGCGGGGGTCGTTGTCGGCGATTTCCTGGCTGAGGGTTTCCAGTTCGGCGATGAGTGCCCGGAGGCGGCGCTGGTTGTCGAACCAGGGCTAACAGCGGCTCGAGGATCTTGCGGCGGCGGAGCGGGCGCGGCTTGCATACGTCGATCAGCGCACTCGTCGGCTGGCGTTTCGCCACCCGCTGATCCGTACGGCGGTGGCAGAGCTCTCAACCGACGACGAGCGTCGCCGAGCTCACGCGGACCTGGCCGAGCTATGGGCAGAGCGGCCCGAACGCCGGGCGTGGCATCTGGCCGAAGCGAAGGTCGGGCCCGACGAGCACGTCGCCTGCCTGCTGGAGCAGGCCGCGCACCGCATCATGGGTCAAGGCGACGCCGTGGGCGCTGTGAACGCGTTGACGCGGCCCTCTGAGCTGAGCCAGCGGGGCGCCGACTGGAGCCGGCGGCTACTACAAGAGCCGGGTGAGCGTGCTGCTGGCCGACGCCGGGGAAGAGCAGACGCTGACCATCACGCATGTCCTGTGGGCGATGTCCGGGGTGCTGCCGACGGGGCAGGAGCAGCGGCCGCACCGGCACCAGCCGGCCGCGCTCGACCTGATCCAGGAAGCCAGGCCTGGGTGCTACACCCTGCTGGGCACCCGCCCGGACGAGCGCGGCCACATCGTTAACCCGGTCCGGGTGGACTGGAAGGCCTGCGGCGCGTTCGTCACCCCGCCGGCATGTGGCACGCCCACTTCAACAAGTCCGGCGCACCCGCTCACCTCATCCCGGTCCAGGACGCGGGGATGCAAACCTAACCCTCCGGGACGCACCCGCACCAGGGTTTTACCGGTGCGCCGGCATGCCGGTGCGCCGGGCGTCAGGCTGTCTCCCGGAAAGCGGCGCGGGTAACCGCGGAAAGGCGGCGGCTGCGGAGCGCATTGCAGCTAGCCGGGCTCCAGCGGGTGCCGCCAGCCGGGGGCGCGAATTGCTGCTGGCCACGATGACGGCGGCTCGGGGTCCCGAAATCCTTGGAGAATCATCGGCATCCGCATACCGGCCTGGTACTGCCTGTCGTCACGAAAGGGGGAAGGTGTGCCGTTCCGACATGTTTTCGGGCAGGTCTTCCCGCTGGAGTCCGTCATCGCGGCGATCGTCTTCGGGCTTGTCCTGGCGGCGATGGCTGCCGCGGTGATCGTGAGCTGGCGTAAGCGGCGCCGGGGCGCGCCCGCGTCCCGGCGTGAGCACCTGCACGTGCTGGAGGCGGCCTACGGTCTTGCCCTGGGCGGGATGGCGGCCTTCCTGGTGGTGGTGAGCTTTTCGGCAAATGCCGGGGACTTCCCGCCCAGCCATTCCCGGCCGGCGATGCGGGTGGACGTGACGGCGTTCCAGTGGTGCTGGCGTTTTCACTACGCGGGGCAGCCGGTGACCGTCACGGGCTCCTGCGCCGACGGTGACTATCCGGTCCTGGTGCTGCCCGCCGGCCGGCCGGTCGAGATCGACCTGACCTCCGTCGACGTGGTGCACGCGTTCTGGGTGCCGTACCTGGATTACAAGATGGACGCCTTCCCCGGTCACGTCGACCGGTTCATCGTCACCCTGCCCCGGGACGGCCGCTGGATCGGCCGCTGCGCGCAGTTGTGCGGCCTGTACCACTACGAGATGGACTTCTACCTCCAGGTGGTCCCCCAGGCCCAGTTCGGCCGGTGGCTGCATGCAAGGGGAGGCACGGCGGCGGTGAGCGGCCGGTGACGGCGGAGCCGGCGGTGACCGCGGCACCCGGCCAGGAGGAAACTGACGGCCTGGTCGGCTGGCTGCAGACCACGGATCACAAGCGGATCGGGATCCTTACCCTGGGCGCCGCGTTCGTCCTGTTCTTGTTCGACGGCATGCTCGGGCTGACCATGCGCGCCCAGCTTGCCCGGCCCGGCCAGCACATCCTCAGCGCGCAGCAGTACAACCAGGTCTTCACGATGCACGGCACCGGCATGATCGGGCTCGCGATCACCCCGTTCGCGCTGGGACTGGGGGTGTACCTGATCCCGTTGCAGGTGGGCGCCCCGCGGATCGCCGCGCCCCGCGTCACCCTGCTCGGCTACTGGTGCTATGTGCTCGGCGCGGTCACGCTGGTCTGGGCGTTCCTGACGCCGGGCGGGGCAGCCGCGGGCTGGTGGGGGTACACCCCGCTGTCCAGCAGCATCTACTCGCCCGGCCCCGGGATGAGCCTGTGGGTCGCGGGGGTGTTCCTGGCCGCGTCCGGGATGATCCTGCAGGGCGCCACGGTGCTGTGGACCATCCTGCGGATGCGCGCGCCCGGGGTGACCATGCTGCGGATTCCGGTGTTCGCCTGGACCATGGTCGTGACCTGCCTGATGACGCTGGCCTCGTTCCCGTCGCTGCTGACCGCCATGGGCGTGATCACCGCCGCCCGCATCGACCCCGGCCTGCTGGCCAGCAACGCGTGGAACCTGGCCTATGAGAACCTGTTCTGGTTCTACGGCCATCCGGTCGTCTACGTGATGTTCTTCCCGTTCGTCGGCTGCGTCGCCGAGGTGCTCGCGGTCTTCTCCGGCCGCCGCTTCTTCAACTACACCGGCACCGCGTTCTCCCTGCTCGCCTTCGCGGCGCTGTCGATGGCGGTGTGGGGCCACCACCTGTTCATCAGCGGCCAGCAGGTCAACGACTACTTCTCCCTGACCTCCATCCTGCTCACCATCCCGGCCGGGATGGAATACTTCGGCCTGCTGGGGACGATCGCCGGCGGGCGGCTGCGCTACCCCACGGCGATGCTGTTCGCGCTGGCGTTCATCCCGCAGTTCCTCATCGGCGGCCTGACCGGGATCATGCTCGGCACCCCGTCGGTCGACTACGCGGTCAACAACAGCTACTTCGTCGTCGCCCACTTCCACTACACGCTGTTCGCGGGCAGCGTGTTCGGCTTCTTCGCCGGGGTGTACTTCTGGTGGCCGAAGGCCACCGGGTTCCTGCTTGACGAGCGCGCCGGCCGGCTGCACTTCGTCCTGATGGTCATCGGGGCGAACGTCACCTACCTGCCGATGTTCGGCCTCGGGATCAAGGGGATGCCCCGGTGGGTCGTGACCTACCCGGCCGGCGCCGGGTTCAGCGCGCTGAGCCTGATCTCCAGCATCGGCGCCGGCGTCATCGGCCTGGCGATGATGGCCTTCCTTTACAACATCTACATCTCCGCCCGTCAGAAGAAACCGGCGACGGCGGACCCGTGGGGCGGGCACTCGCTGGAGTGGCTGACCTCCTCCCCGCCGCCCCGGTTCAACTACAACGCGCAGTTCCCGATCCCGCGGATCCGCAGCTTCACGCCCGCCCTCGACCTGCGGGAACGGCAGCGCGAACGGCAGCGGGTGACACCCTCCCAGCGTGCCGGGCGGCCGGTGACGGACACGGTGACAACAGATACCCGGGCTTACCGGGATGAAAGGTGAAGCGATGACAGCCCCTGTCTCCGCCGGGCCGCGCCCGGGCCAGGACGAGGCCCAGCCGCGGCGGCCAGCCGAGCCGGACAGGCCACGGGCGACGCTGCGGCCCTGGACCGTCGTAGCCCTCTGGGCGGCAATGCTCGGCCTGCTGGTCGCCCTGGACGCCGGGTTCGGCAACAACACGGTCGTCCTGGAGGTATCCGGCTCCTCGGCCGGCTTCGTCTTCCTGCTGGCCGGCGCCGTGTGGCTGGACCGGCGGCTGCGGCCGGACCGCGGCTACCTGCGGCAGCCCACCCGCGTCGGCAGTGTCGTCCTGTTCGCCGTGGCAGTAACGCTGGCATGGCTCGGCTTCGCGTTCGGCGCGTGGCTCATGATGGTCGCGGCCGTGCCGTTCATCGCCGCGGTCGGCCTGGAAGCCGCCGCGCGCCGCCGGGGGAAAGCCGCCCGACGGGACGCGCTGGGAGGGTGATGGAGGTGACGAGCGCGGCCCTTGCGGCGGCACTGGTTCTCGTGCCGCTGACGCCACATGCCTCGCTGGTCATGTGGCAGTTCGCGCCGCAGGTCAGCGTGCCGCTGATCGTGCTCGCGGCTGGTTACCTGCTGTGCGCCGCGCGGGTCCGCCGCAGGCACCCGGCGCGGCCGTGGCCGGCCGGGCGGGTGCTGGCGTTCTGTGCCGGGCTCGCGGTGATCGCGATGGCGACGCAGGGCAGCATCGGGGCCTATGACGACGTGCTGTTCAGCAGCCACATGGTCCAGCATGTGCTGCTCATCATGGTGGCCCCACCGCTGCTGGTCCTGGGCGCCCCGGTCACGTTGCTGATGCACGCGGCGCGTAACCCGATGCACACCCTGGTCAAGCGGGCCGTGCGGTCACCCGTGGTCGCGGCGCTGACCTGGCCGCCCGGCGCCACAGTGCTGTACTGCGTGGTGGTCAGCGGCACGCATACGCCGCCCTTCATGGACCTGGTGCTGGCCAACGGCGCGGTTCACGACGCCGAGCATGCCCTGTACCTGGTCACCGGCTACCTGTTCTTCCTGCCGGTGGTCGGCTCGGAGCCGATCCGGTGGCGGACCTCGATCGCCGGCCGGTACCTGATGCTGCTGGCGGCCATGATGGCCGACAGCTTCACCGGCATCGTGTTCACCTTCCAGACCCGCGAGGTGTTCCCGCCCTATGCCCGCACCGGGCGGACGTGGGGGCCGAGCCTGATCACCGACCTGCATCTGGGCGGCTACGCGATGATCATCGGCAGCGACATCGCCATGACCGCCGTCGCCGTCAGCCTCGCCGTGCAGTTCCTCCGGGCCAGCGGCCAGGCCCGGGACGGCGCCGGAGGAACCGGCGCCTACCGCGAAAGCACCCTGTCCCGCCAGATGGCGGCAGCCGGGGTGCCCCGGCCGGGCGGCCGGGCCGACAGCAACGAGGACGCGCACCTCGCCGCCTATAACTCATACCTGCGGGCACTCAGCAATGGCGGGGACGGACCGGACCACCGGACCGTCCTTGGAGAGCACCAGGACGCAGGCCGAACGGCGCAGTTGTGATTACGGATTTGAATACGAGTTCTCAACCGGGAAGGAGCCCGTCATGGGCGGTACCGCTCTTAGCAACCCCGAAGCCCGCGCCGCGGTCGTGGAGGCGGCACGTGCGCTGTTCACCAACGGGGTGATGTCGCATTCCGGGCATGCCAACCTGTCCGCCCGCGTCGGCGGCACCTCGATGCTCCTGACGGTAGAGGGCCGCATCCGGGGGCTCCAGCCGGACGGCCTGGCGCTGGTGCGCCTGGACGGGACCGTACTCGAGGGCACGCTCGACCCGGGCAACGCCGAGATCATCACCATGCACTCGGAGGTCTACAAGGCGCGGCCGGAGGTGGGCGGCATCATCCACACCCACTCCCCGCACCTGCTCGCGTTCGCCATGGCCAACCGGCCGCTCCCTGACCGGTATGAGGCGCTGCTGCGGTTCGGGCAGGCCGAGGACGTCCCGGTCGTCCCGTGGGCGCCGCGGGGCTCCGAGCGCTCGGTCAGCGGCATCATCGACGCGCTGGCCAGGCAGCCTGGCACCCAGGCGGTGCTGCTGGGCAACCACGGGGTGCTCGTCTTCGGCCCCGCGCCCCGGGAGGCAGCAGCCCTGCTGACCGTCCTTGAAGAGGCAGCCGAAGCCGAACTGGCCGCCGCGCCGCTGGGCGGCGCGGTCGGCTTCCCGGCGGGGGCCCTGGAGGACGTGCGGGCCTTGATGGCCCGGGTGCGGTCATGACCGCCCCCCGGGCCGGCCAGCCCGGTGCCGCCGCGCCTGGCCCGGCGGCAGAGCGGATCAGCGCCGCCTACACCGAGCTACAGTCTCGGCGCAGAGATCCTCGCCGAGATGGCCGCAGCAGAGGACCGGGGGAAGTCATGCAGGTGGAGGTTCTGAGCACCGACGAGCTCGGTGACCGCAGTTACGTGGTCCACGACGGCAGCGTGGCGGTGGTCGTCGACCCGCAGCGCGACATCGACCGGGTCGAGCGGTACCTCACCGCCGCCGGCGTAGCCGCCACCTTGATCCTCGAGACCCACATCCACAACGACTACGTCACCGGCGGCTACCAGCTCGTGCAGCGCACCGGCGCCCGGTACGGAGTGAACGCGGCCGACCCGGTCGCCTTCGACCGGCTGCCGCTCCGCGACGGCGACACGCTGACGGCGGGCAGTCTCCGGGTCCGGGTGATGGCTACGCCCGGTCACACCGACACCCACCTGGCCTACGTGGTCACCGACACCTCAGCCCCCGGTGAGCCGCCAGCGGTATTCACCGGCGGCTCGCTGCTCTACGGCAGCGTGGGCCGCACCGACCTGGTTGACGTGGCGCGCACCGACGAGCTCACCCGGGCCCAGTTCCGCTCCGCGCACCGGCTGGCCGACGCGCTGCCCGATGAGGCCTGCATCTACCCGACGCACGGGTTCGGCAGCTTCTGCTCGGCGGGCCCGGCCACCGGCGAGGACGCCAGCACCATGGGCATCGAACGGGCCCGCAACGACGCGCTCACCGCGCCCGGCGAGCAGAGCTTCGTCGACACCCTGGTGCATAACCTGACCGCCTACCCGGCCTACTACGCACACATCGCGCCGCGGAACCTGCACGGCCCCCAGCCCGTTGACCTGTCCGCACCATCTGCCGCTGACGCCGCCGAGCTGACCAAGCGCATCGCCGCCGGCGAGTGGGTGGTCGATCTGCGTGACCGCGCCCAGTTCGCAGCCGACCACCTGGCCGGAAGCATCGGCATCATGCTCAGTACCCAGTTCGCCACCTACCTCGGCTGGCTCATGCCCTGGGACACCCCGCTCACGCTGATCGGCGAGGGCCCCGGGCAGGTCGCCGCCGCGCAGCGGCAGCTGGTCCGCATCGGCATCGACCGGCCCGCCGGCGCGGCCGCCGGCGACCTGGACACGCTCACCGCACCGAACCAGGACCGCCGCCACTACCCGCGGGTCACCTTCGCCGCGATCCGCGACATAGGCCCCCACGACATCGTGCTGGATGTGCGTCGCGATGACGAACGCGCCGTCGGCCACCTTCCCGGCTCTGCCCACGTGCCGCTGCACCAGCTGCTCACCCGGCTAGCTGACCTGCCTCCCGGCCGGTTGTGGGTACACTGCGCCAGCGGCTTCCGCGCATCGATCGCCGCGAGCCTGCTCGACCGCGCCGGGTGCGACGTGATTTTGATCGACGACGACTACAGCTACGCCGTCGAACTCGGACTGGCCAGCAGCTGACTGCCGAGACCCCAACCCGAAGGAGAACGGCAATGGTCACCCTCGGGGACGGCCGAAACGGCGCCGGGTTACCCTCAGGTTGGTGAGCGTGATGGGAGGTCTGGCTGGCGCGTGGTTGAGGCAGCCGTCGCCCACCCGCCGGGTGGCGACGTGGGTCCTCTCAGTCGTTGGCCCCGCGCTCGTAGCGCTCGCTTTGATCCCGTTCCGGTCGTCCCTCGTGATAGGCGCCGTCCTACTTTGCATGCTGCTGGTTATCATCGTGATCGCGACAATCGGTGGCGTGCGGCCGGCGCTCCTGACCGTCGTCGTCAGCGCTGTGGCGACAGCGTTCTACAATGAACGCCTGCTCGCTGACCTGGGGCCCGATAGTGTCAGGCTGGTCGTGTTCGTGATCATCGGAGCTACCGTCGCGATCCTGATCGGCGAGCTCGTTCAGCTCGCCGAGGAGCAGGCGTCGTCCCGGCGGGTCGAGGCGGCGCTGCGCCGGATCGCGACGCTCGTGGCGCGTGCGGTTCCTGCGGACGAGCTGTTCGCGGCGGTTCCCGAGGAGGTCGGGCGACTGCTTCACGCCGACCAAACGACGATGAGCCGCTACGAGTCCGACGGCACGGTGACCATCGTCGCTGGCTGGAGCAGGACGGGCGACGCCGTTCCCGTTGGCGCGCGGCCAAAGCTCGGAGGGAAGAACCTCACGACGCTAATCGCGCAGACCCGCCGTCCGCAGCGGATGGACAACGCGGACCGCTCCGGCGCCCTCGCCGAGGTCATCCGCGACGGGGGTCTACGCTCCCGCGTTGGGACGCCGATCATCGTCCAGGGCCGCCTCTGGGGCGCCATGGTCGCCGCCTCGGTCGATGAGCGGCCGCTGCCACCAGACTCCGAGGAGCGCCTGGCCTCGTTCACCGAGCTTGTGGCGACCGCGATCTCCAACGCGGACAACCTGGCGGAGCTGACGGCTTCCCGGGCCCGCGTGGTGGCCGCCGCGGATGAGGCCCGCAGGCGGATCGAGCGCGACCTGCACGATGGCGCTCAGCAGCGGCTCATCTCCCTCGGCCTCGCGCTGCGAGCGGCGCAGGCGGCGGTCCCGCCGCAGGCCTGCGAGCTCGAGGGCGAGCTGGCGCACGTGGCCGAGGGGCTGGCGAGCGTGCTGGAGGACCTGCAGGAGATGGCGCGCGGCATCCATCCCGCGATCTTGGCCCGGGGCGGCCTGGGGCCGGCGTTGAAGACGCTCGCGCGCCGCAGCACGGTTCCGGTCGAGCTCGACGTGCGGGCTGAGGCGCGGCTGCCGGAGCGGGTCGAGGTCGCCGCCTACTACGTAGTCGCAGAGGCGCTGACGAATGCGGCCAAGCACGCGAACGCCTCGGTCGTCCACCTCGAAGCGAAGGCGGCCGGCCGTGCCCTTCGCCTGTCCGTCCGTGACGACGGGTCCGGCGGGGCCGATCCGGTCCGGGGCACCGGCCTCATCGGGCTCAAAGACCGCGTCGAGGCGCTCGGCGGCACGATCACCGTGCACAGCCCGGCCGGCGCGGGCACATCCCTGCACGCCGAGTTCCCGCTCGCTGATTGACCGCCGGTTCGCGGGCCGCGTCCCCTGCGAAGATCCAGCGCCACGGCGGCAGTCGGCCAGCCTGCAGGAGCTCGCGACCGGGCCAGAACTCCCATTGCCACGCGCCTCCTATTCCTGGTGTGTCTAGCGGCTCGGGCATCGCGCAGCCGTTCGGTATATGG
>WNGK01004139.1_pt1 | contig 29763 bp, 29 predicted proteins | sample 5400601 | NCBI WGS metagenome assembly WNGK01 (sample SAMN13153376, study PRJNA577476) | soil metagenome | isolation source: 60 cm soil or saprolite under Garry oak tree replicate 1 | place: USA:California | collected 2016-06-15 | reverse complement strand
CGACTTTTTTTCTCGGTTTTCGTGTCGCGCGGAATACGCAAATTTACATCGACCCGGAGATCGCCGGCGGCCGCGGTTTTAGCGGCGTTAACGGTATCGCCAATGCGCCGAATGGTGAACTCCCGCGTGTTGCGTCCGCAACTCCAAAATAATGGCCTGCGCTTTGACCGGCGCGTATTTCGCGATCGTGGCGACATGGTGGAATTCGAGGAACGGTATTCGCTTAGGCAACGTCGAGGAGCAATTCGGACGTTGGGTTTCATCCATCACACCAATTCTGGAAATTATGCAGAAGCAATTCGATTGGCGGACCAATCCGGCACCCTCCCGGATGTGACAACGGTACGGCGGGTTGGAACGCGCAAGTACGGATTGGGAATCAGTGCCGAACAGGAATTGACGAAGGATCTCGGCGCGTTCCTGCGCTTAGGCTGGAACGACGGAAAAACGGAAAGCTTTGCCTTTACGGCGATTGACCGGCTCGTCAGTGGCGGAGTTTCTATGGCAGGCAATCCCTGGAGACGGCCGTTCGACGTTACTGCGACCGTCTTGACTGTCAGCGGAATCTCTGGAGTGCATTCCCTATATCTGACGCGAGGGGGTCATGACTTCCTCATCGGCGACGGTACTCTACGCTACGGTCCCGAAGAGGTTTGGGAAAGCTATTACAATGCGCGTCTATATCCGGGCGTCTTCCTGACGTTTGATCTTCAGCATGTCGCAAATCCTGCCTTCAACCGCGACCGCGGCCCGGTCTGGATTTCAAGCCTGCGATTGCATCTGGAATTCGGAAAGGAATCTTTCTCCCACAGGGGGCGGCAGAAGACTTGACATCAGTGGCTTGCCGATAAGAAAGGTAAGGGATTATAGTAAGCTATTATGCGGGTCGATGAGGACAGCATGATGAGGAGACGTTGGCGGCAACGTGTATTCGTGACGCTAGCGGTTGTGACTCTCTGCATTGTTCTTCCCTATTGGGCTCACGCAAGCGGTAACAAATCTCTAAGCGCATTCCGTTTGGCTTTGCCGGCCAGTCCCTTTAGCTTCGCGGCGGTCGCAGATTTTAATTCAGATGCGAAACCGGACATCGCGATCGCAGATCGGACAGGTTCTGGGTCTCAAGGCTATACCTATAGGCTGCAAGTGGGCCTGTCCTTCGAACCGAGTCAGGTATTTCATTTTCGGTCGCCACATTCGGCGCTGACACTCTCGGTCTTAGATTTCGACAATGACCAGGACCTCGATGTCATTCTGACCCGCACATTCAGCGATGATGTGGTTGGCGTGTGGATCAATAATGGCCGCGGCCAATTTCATCCAGGAAACACTAAGGAAGTTCTTCATGGCCGCGTGGCGCCTCCGCATCGGGCGACGCTTGAACCGACGCCGAATCCTGTAATCATACCTGCCCTTCCCGTCCGCAAATGCACGATCGCGGCAGCCGGACCGATCGCGTTGGAGTCATTGTCCATACCAGCGCGTCGCCATGTTGAGTCCTTAGAGCTGCAACCGGGAAAAGAAGTTTTCCTGTCTTCGACCGGTCCTCGTGCTCCTCCTCGATTGCTTCTTCCCGATCTTTCCTAAATACCTTTAGTTCGACGTAATTGCCAAAAGCCGTTTGCTACGGCTTGTCATTGAAATCAGAGGAATCAAGAAATGCTTTTGGGAAAGAAGAAGCTTTTGAGTAGCACGTTCATTATTGGGACATATCTCCTTAGCTTGGCTATACCGGGCATCGGCCAGGATGCGCAGCCGAGCATTCCGTCACGACTGACATTAGCCGACGCAGAAAACCTCTTGCTCCAGCGTAATCTTACCGTTATTGCCGCTCGTTATCAGGTGGAAGCCAGCCGGGCTGCACGTTTGATTGCGAGCTATAAGCCGAACCCTGTCCTGACCGTCGGGGCAGAACAGTTTCCGATTTATTCTCCGCTGCATGATATGCCGCGATTTTTTAAGACGAACTCCGATGCCGGGGCTCAGCCCACGTACACCCTCCGTTTCGACAAAATCGTTGAGCGCGGCGGCAAGCGAGAGTTCCGAACCGAGCAAGCGGATTTTCAAGTGAAGACTTCCGAAGCGCAGATGCTCGATGCCATCCGCACACAAGTGTTTCAATTGCGGCAAGCGTTCAACAATGCAATCCTGGCGCGCCAGAACGCCATCCTCGCAGAAACCACCCAGCAGCAGTATGAACAGACAGAAAAGCTCACTCAGATCAAACTGGAAAATGGCGATCTTCCCGCCCTGGAGCTTTATCGTGTCCGCGCGGGAAAGCTTCTATTCCAACAGGCGGTGCTTCAGGCTCAAGCCGCCTATGACCAGGCCGCTCGGGATATTCTCAATCTGCTCGGTGCGCGCGCAGAGCAAGTGACTTCCGGGCCGATTGCTCAAAATACGAGTCTCGGATCCGATCCCCAGGCGGGAGGGTCCCCCGGTTCGCTGCGAAACGCAGTCCTGGAAGTGGTGGGGACCTTCGATACGCGTCCTCTTCTCCAAAGTGTTTCGGAACTGCGCGACATCGCTCTAGCCGAACGTCCGGATGTGATCGCCGCGCGTAACGCTTTTCAGGGCGCAAATCGCGGCCTGCTCTTGGCCCAATCACTGCGAAGGCGAGATCTCGACATCAGCTATGAGTACCAGCGCGTGGGCAGCGACCATTCCGCCGGAATCGTATTCCAATTTCCCCTCTTCATGTACAACAACCAACAAGCGGCTATCGCTCAGGCCGATGCGCAACGGCGCGCGGCTGAAGCCCAACTCCGGCAGGTGGAATTCCAGGCATTGACCGATGTCGAGAAAGCCTATCGCGCTTACGAATCGGCGCGCAGAGTGATGGACCTTTATAATTCCGAAAACCTTGCGCAAGTTGAAAAGCTAAGGACGATATCCAACATCAGTTTCAAGGAAGGCGCGGCTAGTCTGTTCGAAGTCCTGGACGCGCAGCGCACATACAACCAATCCATGGTTGCTTACAATCAGGCGAAGTCGGATTACCAACTGAGCTTATGGCAACTGGAACAAGCGACGGCACGGCAGTTGCGGTTGGGCACCAACACTGCGCAACGTTGAGAAGTTTACGCGTACAGGAGAGCTATGGAACGTCCCACCGACGGCAACCCAAGTAGAAATCAAATAGCTGATCCACTCGAGACTGCGAGTCATCACACATCGGAGTCTCCGGCCGCGGACAAACATCTCGAACGGGCAGGACGAGCTTCGGGCCGCGGCATCTGGATTCCGTTAACGGTTGTTTTAGCGGCCGTAGTCGGATTCCTTCTGTGGCAGCGAATGGCGACTCCCGCAAAAACGGCAGACCGTCCTTCAGAGAAGCCCAGTCTGCCTGCCGATGTGATCCTTCTCAATGACCAGCAGCTCCAGCAAATCTCGACTGATGTGGTTAAAGAACGCCTGGTCAGCATCGATCGTAAGGCGACGGGCAAGATCGCGTTCAACGAAGAGCGCTTGACTCCAGTATTCACGCCGTTCTCCGGCCGTATCGTTGAACTGCTGGCGAACAAAGGCGACAACGTCACGACCGGGCAGCCGCTCGCGACAATCGAGTCCCCGGATTTCGTCAGCTCCCAAAATGATCTGGCTTCAGCACGTTCGGACTCAGCCAAGGCGAACATCGCATTGAATACCGCTCAGGTTGCCGAGCAGCGCGCCGAGCGCCTGCACGACCAAGAGGCATTGTCGACGAAAGACCTGCAGCAGGCGGAAGCCGATTTGGCTCGCGCGCAAGACGATGTACGCCGGTCGCAAGCGGCCGTCGCTGTCGCAGAAAACCGGCTAAGGCTTTTTGGCCGGGAACCTCAGGAACTCGAGCGCGTCGACCCTCGTGTCGTGATGCGCGCCCCGATCTCCGGAACAATCGTCGACCGGAAAATCGGACCCGGCCAATACGTCAAACCCGATATGCCCGATCCGTTGTTCCTGATATCGGATCTGACAACCTTGTGGGTACTTGTCGATGTATTCGAGAGCGATGTGGCGGCGGTTCGTTTGAATATGCCGGTCGAAGTTAGTGTCGCGGCTTATCCGGATCGCGTCTTTCCGGCCCGGATATCATTCATCAGCCCTACGGTCGATCCCGCGACGCGAACTGTACGCGTCCGCTGCCTTGTTTCGAATCAAAACGGACTTCTGAAACCAGACATGTTTGCAACAGTTAAGATAGCTTCGGCAGCACAGCAAGGCATGCCAATTGTGCCCGCCAGCGCCGTGGTTGCGGAAGGAAACGATTCTTTCGTCTTCGTTGCGGAAGGTCAAAGCCGGTTCAGGCGCCGCAGTATCCGGGTGGGTCGTGAAGTCGAAAGCGGTTTGATCGTCGACTCGGGTATCCGTCAGGGTGAGGTCATTGCAAGCCGCGGTGCTCTGCTCTTGAACGAACTCAGCAAATCCAAAGAATAGGACGGACTGATGATCGGCAAGTTTATCGATTTCATGCTGCGGGAGAAGTTCCTCATCATCGGCTTCTCTATCCTTTTGCTCGTGGGTGGTCTTTACGCTTTCAATGTTCTGAATATCGAGGCGTATCCCGATCCTTCACCACCAACCATCGAAATCATCGCGCAGAATGCCGGGTGGTCTGCCGAAGAGATGGAGAGGCAAATCACCGTACCGCTCGAGACACAGTTGAATGGGATGCCCGGACTTGATCATATCCGATCGATTTCGCTGTTCGGTTTGACCGATATCAAGTGTTACTTCCGCTACGAAACGGATTACAACTTCGACCGGCAGGAAGTGCTGAACCGTCTTCAAATGGCTGAGCTGCCGGCGGGCGTTGAACCGCAACTTTCTCCGACTTCGGCAGTGGGTGAAATCTATCGATACCAACTCGTCGGCGATGGCCAGAGCCTCATGGATCTGAAAGTCGCGCAGGATTGGATCCTGGAACGTCAGTTTAAACAGGTACCCGGTGTCATTGACGTCGTGAGTTTCGGTGGCGATAGCAAAGAATTCCACATCGATCTTGATCCCAATAAGCTGATTGCTTTCAACATTTCGGTTCCTCAAGTGATGAATGCAGTCGCGCAGAGCAATTCGAATGTGGGTGCAAACTACCTGGAGATTGGCGCGCAGAGCTACAACGTCCGCGGCATTGGCCTGTTTAAGGACACTGAAGATATCGCCAATGTTGCAGTCGCTGCGAAAAACGGCACGCCGATCTACGTCAAACAGCTCGGCGAAGTGACGATCGGAGCGAAAGTGCCGCTGGGAAAAGTCGGCAAAGACGAGCAATCGGACATTGTTCAGGGCGTTGTTCTGATGAGGCGCGGCGAAAAATCGCTTCCGACTCTAGAGCGGGTACGGCAAAAAGTGCAGGCGCTCAATAACGGAATACTGCCCAAAGGCATGCGCATCGTGCCCTATTACGACCGGACGAACCTCATCAATATCACGACACACACGGTGACGCATACGCTGCTCGAGGGAATGATCCTGGTCGGATTTATTCTCCTGGCATTCCTGGGTGATCTTCGAGCATCCCTCGTTGTCGCACTGTCGATTCCCCTCTCCCTGTTGTTTACGTTCGTCATGATGGTGATTCGGGGCGAATCGGCAAACCTGATCTCGATGGGGGCGATCGATTTCGGCATTATCGTGGACGCTTCGGTGGTCATGGTCGAAAACATCTACCGGCACTTGTCGGAGCCGAATCCATACCGCCACAACGTGCGCCGCACGACGGTGCTGGCCGCTCAAGAAGTCACCAAGCCGATCTTCTTTTCGTCTGCAATCATCGTGGCTGCTTTCCTGCCGCTATTTACGATGACGGGCGTCGAAGGAAAAGTGTTCGGACCAATGGCGCTGACGTACGGATTTGCACTCACGGGAGCGCTTCTGTTGGCACTGACATTTTCTCCCGTAATGGCATCGATAGTTCTCAAACCTCAGTCCGAGGAGCATGAAACATTCGTCGTTCGTGGAATCCGCCGGGTGTACTCGCGATTCCTGGCAGGGGCGCTGTCTCGTCCGTGGACAACCGTGATGATTGCGGTCATCGCTCTGACGATAACGCTCTCGACCTTGCCATTCATTGGCGGCGAGTTTATGCCGAAGCTGGAAGAAGGAAACCTTTGGATCCGCGCGATGATGCCCAATACCGTCTCGTTCTCCTATGCGCGCCAATTGGCCGATCAGATGCGGCTTACCTTTAAAAAATATCCCGAAGTCACGGATGTCGTCAGCCAACTCGGCCGGCCCGAGGACGGCACGGATCCGACCAGCTATTTCAATTGTGAGTTTTTCGTGAATCTTAAACCGCGCGAATATTGGCGGGCCGGCGTGGATAAGCCGGAGTTGGTTCGCCAGATCGAGGCCGAACTGCGCCAGATTCCCGGAGTCAATTACAACTTCTCGCAGACGATTCAAGATAACGTGGAAGAAGCAATGTCGGGTGTGAAGGGCGAGAACTCGATCAAGCTGTTCGGAAGCAATTTGGAGGACCTCGAATCGACGGCGAATCGTCTGGCCAAAGTCATGGGAACGGTTCAGGGCGTCGCCGACCTCAGCGTCCTCACAGAACTCGGTCAACCCAACTTGCTCGTGCGTGTCGACCGCGAGCGAGCCGCCAGATACGGAGTCCTTCCAGGCGATGTGAACGGCATTGTTCAGGCCACAATCGGCGGTCAAGCCGTAAGTCAAGTGCTCGATGGGGAGCGGCGTTTTGATGTGGTGGTCCGGTTTTTGCCGCAGTATCGAAACAACGTGGACACTATTTCCAACATTCCTGTAAGCATGCCTGACGGCGGCCGCATTCCGCTGAAGCAAGTCGCCGAGATCGTCAAACAAACCGGAGCTTCCTTCATCTATCGAGAGGATAACGGCCGTTACATTCCCATAAAGTTCAGTGTCCGCGGACGGGATTTGCAGAGTACGATCGCGGAAGCAGAGGGGAAAATCGCGGAGCAGATCAAGCTTCCTGCCGGATACCACTATGAATGGGCCGGAGAGTTTCAGGAGCTTCAAGCAGCGGTGGCGCGCCTGGAGATCGTCGTTCCGATCAGCCTCTTGATCATTTTCTTTTTGCTCTACAGTATGTTTCGTAGTCTCCGCGATGCTTTGTTGTTGCTGGGAACAGTCCCTCTGGCACTCATCGGTGGCATGCTCTCGCTGCTGGCGACGCACACGAATTTCAGCATTTCCGCCGCTGTTGGATTCATCTCTTTATTCGGAGTATCCGTGTTAGGCGGGGTGATTTTAGTCTCACGTATTCAGCAATTGCGCGAAGGAGGATACTCGTTACGCGATGCCGTTGCTAAAGGCTCCGAATTGCAGCTGCGCCCGGTATTGATGGCTGCACTCGCTGCGGCTATCGGCTTGCTTCCGGCGTCCGTTGCGACGGGCATCGGCTCGGAAAACCAAAAGCCATTGGCCCGAGTCGTCGGCGGCGGGATGGTAACATCGGCAATTCTCATATTGTTGGTCTTGCCCGCGATGTACTTGATTGTCCATCGCTGGGCCGAGCGCAGAGCGACAGTCCGGGAACCGATGGAAGCTGAACCAGCGAGTGAATAGACGCGGACCAGAGACCTCAGGCTAACTCCCTTGCAGTAAGCCGCATCGTCAAATTCGAACCAAGCAGACGTCCCACTTCCAGACGCGTGTGATCCGGCGAGACTGTTGCAAATGAAAACTGGTGAGGATCGATCGCGATCTGCCGCTGGGACTTTGGAGCCAATAAAAGGACGCGAGGTGGGGCTGCATCAACCTCCTGGACCTTCATTCGCTCATATTGAGTGATTCCCTCAAATATCGAAACGGCAATATCCAGCTCGCGGCCAAGGTGTGTCCGGAAAAAACTGAGGACCTCTTCCACTTCACGAGGGTCACTAATATGCATCAACTGGATTATTGCACTCGCGAAAGCCCGATTACAATCGGCCTGCTCCGCGTCATCTGATCCGGTTCCAACGCATCCCGATGGACAACATACTTCCGTTGAAGCCGTGATTGGGTTGAGCCAATCCCGCGTTTGACATATGGAAATATCGGTACTCCATCACCAGTGAGCGTTCCAAGTTCAGACGGCGCTGTATGCCGGCCCCTCCTTGCGATATGAACTGGATATGCCCGCCGAGTTCCGGCGCCTTTTGATCCAAACTTGTATGCAGCGGCCCGGAAGACACATTGAAAAACGGAAAGAACCTTCTTCTGGAGTTGCCGCTAACACGGAACATGAGCGTATCCCCAAAAAGGTGCCCACCCGGATGAATGGCCCCCCCAACGACACCTTCGCTCACAATTTCACATCGTTTGATGGGCAGCCTGGATTCGGGAGAATCCCAGACGATGATGCCAACCTGCGGTTGCGCATAGAGCATTTTGATGTGGGAAGTGTTGCGAGGAATGCCGTTTTCCAAACCGTAGGCGGCTTGCAGACCGAAAACGAGACGCGGTGCAGCGGAGACTTGAATGCCGGTACACAAAAGGCACAAAGCGAGGCGAAAAAGGCACAAAAGAAGAGGCCTTGCGGCATCCTCAATCCGCTTCACAGCCCGACCATTTTCGAGTACACCGACCGGGCCACGCCCGGCTCCTCGGTTCCTTTGATTATGGCGCGGCCATCTGTGAATAAGGTGATCTCGTAGGGCGGTGAGGAACACTTCAAAAGGAACTCATTAAACTGAACAGGGCCAAACGCAGAAATAGATTTGGAAAGTTCTTTGAAATTGAGGTCGCCTTTCACGCCGGGGATGAGCTGTACGGCATTTCGTCCGCACAGCGTGATCGTACGGAGCGGATTTCCATTCAGGTACTCAAAACTTCCTTTTGAACAGACGGGGCAAGCCGCCATTGAATCCGTACCCACATCGATGCGTTGAAATCGATGGGACCAGACATCATAGGCGGTCAGGCGAACGTCCGAAGAATCGAGATGTCCAGTTAAGAACTTCAAGGCTTCCGCTACTTGGATGGAAGCAATGATATGAGTGATGGGGGCCACAACGCCCGCTGTTTCGCATGTCGGCGAGATGCCAGGTGCCGGAAGGTTTCCGAGCAGACAGCGCAGGCATGGGGTCGCCGCGGGAATCACCGGCATCACCAAACCATAGCTCCCGACCGCCGCCGTGTAGATCCATGGCTTGCGTTGCTTGGCGCATGCGTCGTTAATCACGAAACGCGTCTCAAAATTATCCAGCCCGTCGAGTACCAGATCGACATCACCAATGTAGTCTTCAATGTTCGTTGGATTCACATCGTCCACTCTCGCTTCGATGCGCACGGCGGAATTCACACGGCGCAGTTTCGCCTCTGCAGCGACAGCTTTGGGAAGGTTGTTCTTGATGTCGTCTTCATCGAAGAGCGATTGCCGTTGCAAATTGGAAAGCTCGATAAAATCCCGGTCGACCACCCGCAGAAATCCAACGCCGGCACGCACAATCTGATCGGCGGCGACTGTGCCGAGCGCACCGAGCCCAATCAGGAGGACGCGGGACGAAGCGAGCCGCTTCTGGCCTTCTTCCCCGATAGGCGTGAATCGGATCTGTCTGGAATAACGATCATCGCGGGACAAGGGCCAGCATCTCCCGCTTCACGGTTTTGTAGACTGCGTTCACCAGCGGCTGGGTTTCGATAACCATCGCTTGAGCGACAACTGTGTTGAATTCCTTCGCATGTTCCGGTGGAAAAAAGAACGGAGCAAAGCCGGCCTGGCCCAAACACATGTTTCCGCAAACCAAAGCAACGGTGAGGTTACCGAATTCAAACGGCCATATATCGGCAATCCGCGTAAGCACAAGGGCCGCTCGTTCGATCGGGTGGATCTCAGAAACACTTTCAGCTGACAGCCAATTGAAAAAATTCTGCAGAGAACGATCGATGAATTGCGGAGCGGGACAGTCTTGACCCCGATAAAGAGGATTAAGCGAACGACGCCGCAAAAGACCCGCGTCCTCCCGGCCGCCGAAGAGGATCGCATGAGCACGCAGCAGGTTAGGTTTTGTCAACCCGGTTAACGATTCCCGAGCACGCCGACCATCGATTGCCCCTTCAAACTGTTCGATGAACTTGTCCGATTTTTCCCACACTGATGTCGTATCAATCCCCTTCAGCCTCTCTAAATCTTCAAACTGCAGCCTTGTTCGCAGAATGGATTCAGGGTAGATCGGCAAATCTTCAGGCATTGGGTTCACATTGGCTGGACGCAGGATCCGCGACATGTCAGCTGTCAGATGGCTGTTGTACGATGTGTAATCTACTTGGTGCGGTTACCGGATTACCAAATGACCACGTGGCAATGGGTCATTTGGTAATTTGGTAGTCGAAACAACTACATTACACGTCGGACAACAAGCCATTTGACAGCTAACAATCGTGAGTCGTGCTTTGTCCAGCACTATTTATTTCCTACCTCTCCCTCACGGCCTGTTTGGTTTCTTTTTCAATCGTCTTGCGCCGAGAGACTTCACGTTTATCGTGGACTTTCCGTCCCTTCGCCAAAGCAACCTCACATTTGAGTAGCCCGTCTTTCAGGTACATCCGCAGCGGCACCAGCGTCAAACCGCGCTCAGTGGTACGCCCAATGAGACGGTTGATCTCCGAACGCTTCAACAATAGTTTTCGCGTGCGTAAGGGATCGTGGTTGGCGTAATTGCCATGGGAGTACGGACTGATGTGGCAATTCAGTAACCAGACTTCTCCCGATTTTACGAGTCCATAGGCGTCTCTCAGATTTACCCGGCCTTCGCGCGCGGACTTGATTTCGGTACCCGTCAGGACAAGGCCGGCTTCGAATTTTTCAAGGAGCTCGTAGTTGTGGGAGGCTTGACGGTTGAGGGCAATTTCCTTCACGGTCTAGGCTGCGTTGCGCCTGGAACGCCAAACACCGTTGGAGCACCGAACATATTCAAATTGTTCTGATTGTTTTGGGGCGCCCCAAACGGGCTAGGCGTCCCGAACGGGGTAGGTGTCCCGAAGGGGGTGGGCGTGGGGGTCCCTCCGACTGTGCCTGGCTGGTTCAGCCGTTGATCGGGAAACAGCGGACTCTGCTGCGCTGGTGCAGGTGCGGGGATAATTTGGGGCACAGGTTGGCCGGCGCGCGGATTTGCGATTGGTCCGAATGGCGTCTGGATAGTGGGTGGCTGCTGTTGTGGTATCGGCGGCTGGCCGGGCTGAGGCACCGGAACCTGCGGAAAATCCGGTGTGAATGGCTGTTCAACGGGCTGTGGTGAAAACGGCTGAGCCTGCGGCGCATTATAAATCGGCGCCGATTCCGCGCCGACTGGGGTCGTCTGTGACGCCGAAGTCACAATCACCCCTCGCCCTTCAACCACGACGTAGTCCAACGGCTGCCCTTGGAATATCTTTCGAACGCCATCCTCGAGACTCAAGCCTGAAAATTTGACACTCATGTTGCGGTTCGCAAGCTCTGCCGGAACCTTTGACTGCATGCCCGTCGCAAGGTCCAACAGGCGTAGCAATCGGCCAAGTGGAATGGTTTCGGCGTTGATGGAGAGCTTGTTATCGACGAGATCGATTTCGGGACCTTTACCGGCGGCGAAAGCGCCGGCGCTCATGGCCAGGATTACTAAAAGCGTAGCAAGCGATGATTTCATAGATTCCACTATAGCTTAAGGACAATTTAAATTATAACCCGGTTTAGTGTGTTCCCTCTCCCTCTGGACCCTCTGGGAGAGGGAACACGATTCCTACTTCGCCCCTCTACCTAACAGCACGACCGGTACCGTTTTGAGCAAAATTTTTAAATCCAAGAGAAGGGACCAGTTGTCAATGTAGGTGAGGTCGAGCTTCATCCAGTCTTCGAAGCTGACTTCGTTGCGGCCACTGATTTGCCAAAGGCAGGTCATGCCGGGCTTCATGCTCAACCGGCGGCGCTGCCAACGCTCGTAACGCGCCACCTCTTGCGGGAGCGGGGGGCGAGGGCCAACAAGGCTCATGTGGCCTTGTAAGACATTGAAGACTTGGGGAAGTTCGTCGATGCTGCGGCGGCGGATGATTTTGCCGATCGTTGTAACCCGGGGGTCACGCGAAGATTTGAAGACCGGTCCATCCATTTCGTTGAACGTCTCCAACTCGACGCGGACCTGTTCGGCGTTGTCGATCATCGAGCGGAATTTGTACATCGTGAAAACGCGCCCGTTCAAACCGCAGCGCTTCTGCTTGAACAAGACCGGACCGGACGAGGTGAGCTTAATAAGAAGGGCAGCCGGTAACATGACCAGCGGACCAAAAATGATGAGGATGAGCGTGGCCAAGAGAATATCGAGAATTCGCCGCACAAACATCAATCCTTCATTTGTGGGCGTCGTACTGAAAGAAAGGAGCGGAAAGCCCTCGAATTCGTCCAACTCCATTCGAGCTATCGAATGAGGAAAGAAATTCATCACCACGCGCGCCGTGACTCCAAGCTCTTCACACAGCAAGAAGATGCCGGTGTACTGGTCAAGGCTTTCACGGTCGATCGCAATGATCAATTCATCGACTCCTCCCTGTTCCAGGAGTATCCGGATTTCGTCGCGGCCAAATACGCCGAGAAGTTTCAGTCCCCAAACGTCGTGGCGCTCGATCGTTCGGGCGAACTCATGTGCCGTTTTCTCATTACCCACCACAGCTACATGGCGTATGTCGAGAACACCGTGTTTCCTGACTTTAATCAAAACGACTCGATACGAAACAAGAAGGATGTAATTGATGACCAACGTGGACAAAACGATGATGCGATTCGAGGCGTCCGGGTTCACAAAGGAAATCAAAACCGCCACGACCAGCCATGCGAAACCTATCGCCTTCGAAAGCCGTCCGATTTGATTCAGCGGCGGCAGCGTCGGCTCGGAATAAACGCTAAAGAGGGGCAGCAACAGAGCCCAGGTTGGAAGGATGATTGCAATATGCCAAAAGTAAGTCTGAATGGGCATGACGATGTGTCCGCTCAGTTCAAACAAGGAACGAAAGCGGTAAGCCAAAAAGAAACTCGCCGTTGTCAAAGCCAAGTCAGCCAGCCACAGGTTGACGGCAAAAATTCTTTTTCTTTGACCGATCATGCAGGTCCAGGAAGATGAACGCGCACTATAGATTTGAAACCAACAAGACATTATTGGCCCTTATCGCTGTTTTAGCAATCAACGTTGCAGGCTGCGCATCCAGGCAGGCGTACACGCGAGGCAACCGCGCGGAAATTACCAGGGATTTCGACACGGCAATGATCGAGTACAAGGCCGCTTTGGATCGGGATCCGCGGAACTACGAGATCCGCCTAAAGTACGAGCAGGCACGTTTCAACTCGGCCTTCCAGCACTTCGAAGCAGGACGGCGCGCTTTCGATAAACAGGATTACCAAACGGCAAAAATGGAATTCACGCGTGTGCTCGAGATCGACCCGACCCATACGCTCGCGGAACAGCAATTGGCCAAAGTGAACGAAGTCCTGACGAGCCGCAGCCGCAAAGAGCCGGAACCCGAGATTCAGTTCGAGCAGCTCAAGGAAGAGACGCGCACGAATCCCACGCCGCAATCGCAGCTGGAGCCGAAAACCCGGGGCCCCATCGACGTTCACATGACGCAAGACAGCAAGATCGCGTTCGAAACCTTAGCTGAGTTGGCGGGTTTCAACGTGATCTTTGATCCGGACTTTCGTGGCGCCAGGATTCAGATTGATCTAAACAGAGTCGATATCTTCGAAGCTCTCGACATTTTGGCTCTGCAGACGCGCTCGTTCTGGAAGCCGGTCAACAGGACAACGATTCTTGTTTCTCCCGACAACCAAACGAAGCGCCGCGATTACGACGAGCTCGTGTTGAAAACGATCTACATGACGAACAGCGTCACATCGACAGAACTCACCGAGGCCATCACTACACTTCGCACGCTGCTCAATATGCGGTATCTGATGTCCAGCACTGCCATGAACGCCATTATCGTCCGCGATACGGCAGACCGCGTAGCGATCGCGGAAAAGATCATCGAAGATCTGGATAAAGCCAAACCGGAGGTGCTCGTCGAAGCGACCATAATGGAAGTCGACCGCAGCACGCTCCGTCAACTTGGAATCTTGCCCCCGCAGGGCACAGCCGTCGTCACAACTGGGGGAACCGGGGGAACAGGTACATCAACTGGAACTGCTTTTCCGTTGGATAGGCTGCCGCGAAGTAACGGGGCCTTCTCTCTTACGATTCCGCCAACAACCGCGCAATTCCTGGCCCTTCTCTCTTACGATTCCGCCAACAACCGCGCAATTCCTGGCAACTAGCACCAATACGCGGCTGCTGCAAAATCCGCGTATACGGGCGACCGACGGGAAGCTTGCTTCAATCCGCATCGGTTCACAGGTCCCGATCGCTTCGGGGAGTTTTCAACCGGCATTTGTGGGAGCAACGGGAACGCCGGTTGTCAACTTCCAATTTGTCGATGTTGGGGTAAACTTAGATATAACGCCTCGCGTTCTCCTCAATCACGAAGTTTCAATGACCGTCATGGTTCAAGTTCGTGCTGTCGCCGGAGACAGAAACGTTGGCGGCGTCACCCAACCGGTGCTCACGAATCGTCAGGTACAACATGAAATTCGCCTGGCCGAGGGTGAAACGAACATTTTGGGTGGAATCATTACAGATACGGAAGCGACATCTCTCAACGGTCTTCCCGGTCTCAAGAATATTCCGATATTGCGATACTTTTTCTCACAAGAACAAAAATCCCGAGATTCGACCGAAATCATCATCATGCTGACACCGCATATTCTCCGCATGCCGAATATATCGGCAGGCAACTTGCGAGGTCTCTACACCGGCTCCGAAACCATCCCGCGGCTTCGGGCAAGTCCGGCGGTGCCGGCCATCGGCCCGCCGTCTCCAACGCCCGGGACTCCTGCGCCAGGTGCGCCTCCGGCTCCGCAACCGCCCCCCGGGCAGCCCCCTGCTGCAATGCCTCCGCCCGCCGGAGCGCCGGCAGCGCCGCCTAATACACAGCCGCAAGCCCAGCGGCAGACCAATTCGACTGTCATGTTCGCGCCGTCACCGGTCACGTTGCCGGCAACGGGAACGGAAACCTTAAATATCGTCGGCAACGGAATGGATTTCTTTGGTGTCGATCTGACGCTTTCGTTTGAGCCCGGAGCAGTCAACATCCGGGAGATTCGAGATGGGGGTTTCCTCAGCCGCGATGGACAGATTGTGGCTTTCGTTCAAAGAATGGAAACCGAGAGCGGCACCGTTCGAATTTCAGTTGAGAGGCCCCCGGGAGCTGCGGCAGTGTCGGGAACCGGTAATCTCGTAACGCTGGTGCTCGCGCGCGGCATGCGAGCCGGTGATTCGACGATCCGCATCACCGATTTTCGCATCCGCGATCCACAACAAAACGTCGCGATCGGACAACCGGCGGAGGTGCGCGTCTTAGCTCCATGAAGAGCACGACTGTAGCGGCGGTCCGCGAAGCGCTAGCGCGGCAGCGCGCAGCCTCAAGAAACGACCGCCGACAATCTCCTGATCGCTGCACAGCCGGCGCTCATAGAGCGCCGCTACAGCTCGGCTTCACACTGATCGAGTTGATCGCAACGGTCTTCATTATTTCGATCCTGCTCGGTGTGGCCGTTCCATTGGCCCGGAACTCGATCCAGCGTCAAAAAGAAGTCGCGCTACATGAGGCCCTGCGGGAGCTACGAACAGCGATCGACAAATATAAGGAGGCGTCGGAACGGGGCATGATTCCGATGAAACTCGACACCGAGGGGTACCCGGAATCGTTGCGGTTGTTGGTCGAAGGCGTGGATATGAACGGTGCCGTCGGCAAGAAACTGAAACTTCTGAGACGCATACCGACCGATCCGATGACCAACACGACCGAATGGGGACTGCGTTCGTACCAGGATGACCCCAAGAACAATTCTTGGGGTGGTCAAAATGTCTTCGATGTGTATACGAAGTCGCAGGGGACTGCGTTAGATGGAACGAAGTATAAAGATTGGTAACGTGTTCAGACATTCCCCTCCTCGCAGCAGAGGGGTGGCACGACAGCTTAATAGAAACTGGCGCGCCGGCGTGGTCAGACCGGCGCAACGTCCCGAACTGACCACCCCGTCTGCGCCTTCGCTTCGCTCGGCGCATCCACCCCTCCTCTGCGAGGAGGGGAATAGTTACGGTTTTACTCTTCTCGAGTTGATGATCGTCATCACGATCCTAGGGATCTTGGCTTCTATTGCGATCCCCATGTACAGGGCCGTGGTGCTCAATGCCAGAGAAACCGTTTTGAAGGACAATCTGCGGGAAATGCGGCGCGTAATCGACCAGTATACAGCTGATAAAAAGAAGGCCCCGGTCAGCCTGCAGGATCTCGTCGACGCCGGTTACTTTCGTGACATGCCGGTGGATCCCATGACCCATTCTAATTCCAGCTGGCAACCGGTTAACGATACGTCGGTCACGTCACCGGATCAGACCGAGAGCGGCATCGTGAACGTCCACAGCGGGTCAGCTGCGATCTCGTCGGAAGGCACGCCGTACAACACCTGGTGAGTTATTCAAGCCCCAGACTTCTAAGCATCTCCTCGTCATCCCGCCAGTGCTTCTTGACTTTGACGTGCAGCTCGAGGAAAACCTTTCGCCCGAAGAAGGACTCCAGTGCCTTACGCGCCTCCGTTCCAATCTGCTTCAATTTCTGTCCGGCCTTGCCGATCACGATCGCTTTTTGGGAATCGCGCTCAACGAAAATGCTTGCAAAGATGCGCTGAAGTTTTTCGTCCTCTTCAAACCGGTCGATCACCACTGCAGTCGAATATGGCATTTCTTCCTCGGTTAAAACGATTAACTTTTCACGGATCATTTCTGCAGCGATGGCTCGTTCTGGCTGATCGCTGATTTGATCATCCGGATAAAACATCGGCCCTTCGGCAAGATATTTGAGGATTTCACTGAGTAGCGAGTCGACGTTGTCACCCGATAACGCGCAAATCGGAATGATCTCTTCGAAATCACCCGCCTTTGAATAGCGATCGATGATTGGAAGCAAGTTCTTCTTTTCAACGAGATCGATTTTGTTTAACAGGAGAAATTTTTTTCTGGTAAGCGGCTTCAACAACTCGAGCGTGAACTCGTCGCCCCGCCCGAATTCAGCGGAGGCATCGACGATGAGCAGGATTAGATCGGTGCCCGCCATCGCCTCCCGCACGGCTTTCATCATGCTTTGATTCATTCGGTGAATCGGTTTGTGAATACCCGGCGTGTCTAGAAAAATAATTTGCCCGTCAGGTCTCGTTACGATTCCCCGGACGATGCGCCGCGTGGTTTGCGGCTTCTTCGTAACAATGGAGACTTTCTCGCCGACAAGGTAGTTGAGCAGTGTGGATTTTCCGGAATTTGGCCGCCCGACGATCGAAACGAATCCGGACTTCATGACACTAGTGTCATTCTTTTGGGACCATCGGCTTGAGGCGCAGGCGTCGCACGCGCCGACGGTCGGCCTCGAGCACTTCGACCTCAATTCCGCCGTGCTCGATCTTTTCTCCTGGAACGGGGACTCGTCCAAAGAGTTCAATGACGGCGCCGGCAACCGTAGTGCAATCGGTCTCGGAAACCAAGGGAATTCCCAATTTTTCTTCGAGCGCACCAAGTTCGAGGCTGCCGGGCACGATAAACACACCACGGCTCTCCTCGATGACTCTCTCGCCGTCGGGTTCCGATTCGTCGCGGATATCGCCGACAATTTCTTCGATGAGATCTTCCATTGTGATCAGCCCCGCTACTCCTCCGTACTCATCGACGACCAAGACCATTTGATCGCCTTTCTGCTTCATCTCCCGAAGGAGATCGTCCACGGCTTTGGTCTCGGGCACAAAATAGGCCGGTTTGATCAGAGATCGGAAATTTTCGAGCTTGTCGCCCCGCTGCCAGACGCGCAGCAAATCGCGTTCGTGAACGATGCCTTCAACATTGTCGAGGTCATCGCGATAAACGGGAATCCGGGCATGACGCTTGTTGATCACAAGTTGAAGCAATTTCTCCACAGACGAGTTTATGTCGATTGCCACAATCTGAGTGCGCGGTGTCATTACATCTCGCGCCACGATGTCGCCGAACTGCAGGATCGACTGGATCATTTCGCCTTCGTCGCGTTCCAAAATTCCTTCTTCCTGGCCGGCATCGATGAATGCCTGAATCTCTTCTTCAGAGGCTTCCTCTTCCTTAGCCGGTTCTATTTGATCTTCCAGGCGGTGAAAATAGTTCAGCGCGGACATAAACATGCGCGAAATAGGGCCTAAGATGAAATGAGACGCCTTGAAGACCGGAAAGAAAAGAACCAGAACAAATTCAGGATTACGCCGGGTAACGATCCGCGGAAGAAGATGGCGGAAAATCAGGATTACAAACATCATAACGACAACCGTCGCCACTACAGAAGTCGTATATCCGATAGGCCGCTGCTCCAGCGCCGTAAACAAGGAGACGGCTCCCGATACCAAAAGCATTTGAATGATCATGTGAATGGAAGTCAGGACTTCCGTCCGCGTATCGAGTAGCGCCGCAATCGATGAAGCGGCTTTCCCCCTTGGTCCGTCGACCAGACGGCGCATCGATACCTTGTTCACATTTGCGAACGCGACGTCGATGATCGACATCACCGTCAGCCCCGCAATGAACAGGACCGCGCCGAGTAATTCCGTTGCGCTTAACATTGGAACCTTCGCCGTAAACGGAGTTCCATAGCCCTCATCTCACCGTTGTCGATTTCGTGGTCATATCCCAACAAATGCAAGAGTCCATGCAGAATGAGGCGCCGAATGTTGGTTTCAAAACTGAGCGTGCTGGATTTACGTGATTGATTATAAGCCGTTTCAGACGAGATGAGAATATCGCCCAAATACCCTCCATCTCCCTGAAAAGACAATACATCCGTCGACTTGTTGAAACCACGATAATCGCGGTTGAAACGACGCATCTTCTCATCGGTGAGGAACACAACCGAAAATCCACGCTCTTGCAATCCAAGTGCCGGAGCGAGCGACTCGAGAAAGCGGCGCAGCCTTCCATTCTCGATGGGGTGCTTCCGCTGTTTGTTAATAATCAGGAAGTTTTCTCTAAGTGGAAGCTGCATCTTGTCCGAATTGCAGCGACTCCTGGCGCGCGGTGTTCTGTGCGCTATAGGACTCATAAGCCCGGACAATCCGCTGTACGAGCGGATGACGGACGACATCTCTCTCGTTGAAATAAATGAACCAAATTCCCTCAACACCGGAAATAACATTCCGCGCTTCAATCAATCCCGACATTTTTCCTATTGGAAGATCGATCTGGGTAATGTCGCCCGTGATTACAGCCTTGCTGCCATACCCGATCCGCGTGAGGAACATTTTCATTTGCTCGGTTGTCGTATTCTGTGCTTCGTCGAGAATGACAAATGAATCGTTTAACGTTCGTCCACGCATAAAAGCAATGGGCGCAATTTCGATCACCCCACGCTCAACGTTGCGATCCACCCGTTCCACATCAAGCATGTCGTAGAGCGCGTCATATAGAGGCTTCAAGTACGGATCGATTTTCTCCTGAAGCGTTCCCGGAAGAAATCCGAGCCTTTCGCCGGCTTCGACCGCTGGCCGCGTCAGAACGATACGGCTGATTTTTTTCTCCAGTAGCGCACGCACGGCCATGCTGACGGCGAGATACGTTTTTCCGGTACCGGCAGGCCCGATCCCAAAAACCATATCGTGTTTTTCTATGGCTTCGATGTAGAGCTTTTGGTTGAGTGTCTTCGGCGCGACATTCCGTTTTCCTGCTTGAAGGCTCTTAGAGCTCGACACCACACCGCGCAGGCTTTGTGACGTGTCTTCGGAAATGATCCGGATGATCGATTTCAGATCGCCGTTGCTGAACCTTACACCCTCCGTTCGCAGCTGCGCGTAGTCTTCCACGAGCCGCTCGACCAGCTGAACGTGCTCGTCCTCACCGTCGATGGTGAGATTGTTTTCGCCGTCGATATGAATCTGAACTTTGAGGAGAGACTCGAGATATTTGATATTTCCGTCGTACGTTCCGAAAAACTCGGCGACGCCGTCGCCGATTCGAATGCTTTTCTTCATCCTACCTATAGGTACCTGGACCAATTATAACATTGGGCCTTTACCCGAAAATTCGGGGATTTTCTGCTATTATTCTTATTTTTGAAGGAGATTCGATGGCAAATCATCCGTCCGCGCTCAAAAGGTATCGCCAAAGTCAGCGGCGTCGCCTAGTCAATCAGATGAACCGTCACAAGTTGAAGACTCAAATTAAAAAGCTGCGAGCCGCGATCGCTGCGGGAAAAGGCGCAGATGCGAAGCCGTTGTTGCCTGCCACTTTGAGTATTATTGACCAGTCCGTGCAAAAAGGCGTGATCAAGAAAAATACGGCACGCAGGTACAAATCACGTCTGGCGAAAAGGGTCAACGGTCTACCTGCATAGCCCAGTTCACCATCATCTTCCACAGCATTACGTCAAAGTAACCCTCGGGATTGGGCGTCGAGGTCTTCAAGGCGCGATCGGCATTGAGTAATAGCCGGAACCCGGCCGCGAGTTGTCTCCACTCGAACTTCTTGCATGAGGCGGCAAAATCCGCCGCTTTCCATGCGGGTATCAGAGCGGTGGCTGCGATCTCTTTCGCGTTTTTTTTCTCGACTAGCGATTTCCCGATAAAAAGCTGGCGCCATACCCGGACGATCCGCGAAAGTGCGATTAGCGGTTCCACGCCTTCATCGAGCATTGCTCCAACAACCTGCACGGCCTTCTTGTAATCGCCCGCCAGAACCGCGTCATCGAGATCGAAAGCACCAAACTGTTCCGAACGCAGAATCAGTACATCGACGTCGCGCATTTCGATCGGCCGCGCATTGCCCGTATACGTTTGCAGTTTTTCAACCTCATTGTGCAATTGATAAAGGTCGGTACCAACGTTATCGGTGAGATACCGAGCGATTTGGGGTGTGAGTTTATAGCGGTCCATCAACCAACGGGCAACATCCGCCGGCCTCAATGAGTCGATTTCGATGACGGGAAAAATCTTTGGCCAAGATTCGACGGGCTTACGCGTATTCGTCACGAGGACAATTCGCAATGACGCGTCCGGTAGGCTTTGAACCCTTCCCAAGACTTCAATTCTTGCTTTCGTGAGTCTGGCGGCATCAGTCACGATAATCAGCCGGTTCTCGGTGAATAGCGATCGTGTCAGCGCGTCGTCGATCAGCCGGCTTGATGGAATCTCCTCGAACTCCTTCGCGCTATATTTTTTGAAAACCCATTCGCCGGCTGGCATACCAGAGATGCGTTGCCAAACCACCCGCGATTCCTCAATCAAGAAATCGTCTTCGCAGACGAACACGTAAACATTAGAACTCTGCTTTGGTTGAATCTGCCTGAACTCCCAAAATTTCATTTTGAGTGCAGCAGAGAAGCCACGAGCGACGACGCGAAATGCCGCGCAAGCCTGTCCAGCGCCACCGTATCTTCGGGCACGAATTCGCTGGAGCTCTGCGAGAGCTCGAATACCTCGCGAAAGGACCAGCGATCATTTTGAAACAAGACTTTGCCTGTTCGCGTATCCGTAACGTGGACGCTCAGGTCAACGAGCATCGTGTATGCTGAACCCCTCCCTTGCTGGTTAAAAATGACGGGCACCGCGTTATAACCCAAGACTTCACCGCTCATTAAGAGATCGCCTGCATTGTCGGACACGACTTTGAACCGGGTCCGCCGGATGAGTTCGCGACGAACTTCTTCCGCCAAGCGCTGTTCGATTCTGTAGGTTGTCGTTTTGTTGATGAAGGTCGGCACGGCAATAGTACTGCCGGCACCTTCATTAAGTTGCGAATTGGCCAGATGATACCCGCAGCCGCTCGCAGCCAGGTAGACAAGACTGATCAATATACGGACCACGGCCTTATCATAGCGTAATGAGGAATGACGGGTAAGGCGCATTCCCCTCTCCCTCCGGGCCTTCCGGGAGAGGGCGGCGCGAAGCGCCGGGTGAGGGTCGCGCGAAGCGCGAGCCCGATAGGGCGAAGCCTCAAAAGAAGTCTAGTCGAATCTTGAGACCCTCACCCTGCCCTCTCCCAACGTGAGAGGGGTGACGGTACTCATGAACGAAATTTATGCGTACGCCCTGAAACTCTTGCGCGGCCGCGATTACACCATTTCGAAATTATGCGCAAAGCTGGAAGCGAAGTTCGGGTCGGTCCCACCGGAAGTCATTGAACAACTGCTGGAAAAAAAATTTCTGAATGACCGCCGGTTTGCTGAGAATTACATAGCAAAGCGGAAGTCCTGCGGAGCTCAACAGGTTCGAGAAGAACTGCTGGCCCTCGGGATCTCGGCGAAACTGGCGGAAGAAATCGTCTCTCATACAGAGTGGCCCTCGCTTCAGGACGCCCTCACGGCTAAAATGAGGGATTGGAATTTGCGTCCCCCTCTTCAACCCCGCGATGCCGGCCGGCTTTTTAGGGCTTTGCTTCGTCTTGGTTACGATGAGGACGCCATCCGAGAGGAATTAGAACAACTTGGACAGTAATGAAATCCGCCGGCGGTTTCTTCAGTTCTTTGCAGATCGCGGTCACGCCATCGTTAAGAGTTCCTCTTTGATCCCGGCCGAAGATCCGACGTTGTTGTTCGTCAATGCGGGAATGAATCAGTTCAAGGATGTGTTTCTCGGACGCGAGCAACGTTCCTACACCACGGCAACAAGCTGCCAAAAATGTGTCCGCGCCGGCGGCAAGCACAACGATCTGGACAACGTCGGACATACGCGGCGGCACCAGACCTTTTTCGAGATGCTCGGAAATTTTTCGTTCGGCGGATACTTCAAGAAAGAAGCCATCGATTACGCGTGGACACTCCTGACACGAGAATTCAAACTGCCGATCGACAAGCTGTGGGTCACGATTTTCCGCGAAGATGATGCCGCGGCAAAATTCTGGATTTCCGGTCCCGGCGTCGCTCGCGACCGGATCTTGCGTCTGGATGAAAAAGACAATTTTTGGCAGATGGGGGATACGGGACCTTGCGGACCGTGCTCGGAGATTCATTACGACCTCGGTCCGGCTGCGAGCGAACTTGGACATACGAACTGCGCGTTTCCTTGCGATTGCGGCCGCTATGTGGAGATTTGGAACCTCGTGTTCATGCAGTTCGATCGCGACTCCGAAGGCCACCTCTCGCCATTACCTAAACCATCGATTGATACGGGCATGGGTCTGGAACGCATCGCCTCCGTCCTTCAGGGAAAGATCAGCAATTACGAAACCGACCTGCTCAGGCCGATCATTGACGAGGCTTGCCAATTATTCAACGTTGAATACGGCGGGGCGGCCTCTTCCGACGTCTCGCTCCGGATCATCGCCGACCATGTCCGCGCCGCGACTTTCTTGATTGGCGACGGTGTGATCCCATCCAATGAAGGCCGCGGGTACGTTCTCCGTAAGATCATGCGGCGCGGGATTCGGCAAGGAACCCTGCTCGGTTATAAGGAACCTTTCCTGTACACGTTGTCTGGCTACGTTGTTGAGATGATGAAGGAAGCGTATCCGGAACTGATCCACACGCGCGAGTACGTCGCGCGCGTCATCAAGACCGAGGAAGAACGTTTCGCCGCCATGGTGACGGTTGGCTTACAGCGGCTTGAACAAACGATCCATCAGCTCGTCAAGTCAGGCAAAGATGTCATTCCCGGTATCGAAATTTTCAAGCTCTACGACACCTATGGATTTCCGCTCGATTTCACTAAAGAAATCGCCGACGAAAAATCGATGCGACTTGATATGGACGGCTTCGAAGCGGAACTCGAGAAACAGCGCGAACGCGCGCGCCAGAGCTGGAGAGGCGATGAGACGGCGGTCAGTCCAGTCTATGAAAAATTCGTTGGGAAGGGCGGGACCCCGTTCCTTGGCTATGACGCGATCCGGTCCACCAGCCGCATCGCCGGAATTCTGGTGAATGGCATGCCGGTCGACTCTGTCGGGGGCGGCCAAACGGCAGAAATCATTCTCGATGAGACGCCGTTTTACGCTGAATCCGGCGGGCAGGTGGGCGATACCGGCACCTTGACGTCACCCTCCGGAGTGGCGCGCATCCTCGACACTTATTCGCCGGTTCGGGGCGTCATCGTTCACAAAGTGCAAATGGAATTTGGGAACCTCGCAGTGAACGATGAAATACAAGCTCAAGTCGATGAAGAGCGGCGGTTGCGAATCGCGGCGAATCACACCGGCACGCACATTCTTCACGCAGTACTGCGCGAGACGTTAGGAACACATGTGAAACAGGCCGGCTCGCTCGTCGCTCCGGATCGTCTTCGTTTCGATTACACCCATTTCGCGCCGCTCACCGACAGGGAAATCGAAGAAATCGAGCAGAAGATCAATCGGATCGTTTTCCGAAATCTCCCGGTTCAGACCGAAATCATGGAAATCAACCAAGCGATCGCTCGAGGCGCACTCGCGTTTTTCGGCGAGAAGTATCAGCAGCAAGTCCGTGTGGTGTCAATACCCGAGGTGAGCATGGAACTCTGCGGCGGAACACATACCAGAATGACAGGCGACGTCGGCCTGTTCAAAATTGTCGGCGAATCGAGTATTGCTTCCGGCATTCGGCGTATCGAAGCTCTCACCGGTTTTGGAACATTTGTCCGCCTGGAAGAAGACGAAAACCTGCTCCAGGAGATCGCCCACACGTTACGGACGCCGCGAACCGAACTTACACGGGCAATCACGCGTCTGCTGGAACAGCAGCGGCACCTTGAAAATGAATTGGAGGCGCTGAAGCGCAGAACCGCAAAGTCGCAGATCGGAAATCTGGTTGAAAGCCCGGCAACAGTTAAAGGCATTTCCGTGGTGTCGCGTCGAGTCGAAGGTGTGGATGCTTCCATGCTTCGAGAATTGGCCGAGAACGCCGGCACAAAAATTGGTTCCGGTGTGGTTGTCCTCGGTTTAGCCTCTGATGGTAAGGCGTCGCTGGTAGCGGTAGTTTCGCAGGATCTTCAAAAAAGGCTACACGCCGGCAGGATTATTAAAGAGGTTGCGGCCTGGGTCGGTGGAAGCGGCGGCGGCCGCCCGGATTTTGCTCAGGCGGGTGGAAAGAATGCCGAAAAATTGGAAGAAGCTTTACAAGCTGTGTACAATATCGTGGCTGAGTTTCTCGGCTAAGACACTTTAGGTTGTGGACGTGTTGCGAAATCAATTTGCCGTGCTCCTCGGCGGAGTGGTGCTGTTGGGGCTGATCAAAACGGGGCCGGCCCACGCCGAGGACAAGATTCAGGCGGTTGTTAATTCCAGTGGGAGAATTGTTTTCACGAATCTTGCCGGCAATGCGCCAACACCTCGCGTTGACGATGTTCCGCCTGTCATCGATAACACCCCTCGTCCCCCGGCTCCGGTGATTGCGCCTTCAACTGATTTGCTTGCCGAAGCGATGCCGGAAGCACTTCGAAAACTTGTCGAGTCCATTTCTTTAAGTCATGGTGTCGATCCCGCGCTGGTTCGAGCCGTGATCAAGACGGAATCCAACTTCAATCGCTGGGCGGTGTCTCCTAAAGGCGCGCGGGGCTTGATGCAACTCATACCCGAGACAGGCAGGCGGTACGGGGTGCGGGATTTTTTTGATCCACAGCAGAATGTCGAAGGGGGCGTGCAATATTTGAAGTTCCTCCTTGAAAAATTCAACGGGAATTTAGATTTGTCATTGGCTGCATATAACGCCGGTGAAAACCTCGTCGAAAGGCTGGGACGTATTCCCCCAATTCCCGAGACGACGAATTACGTGCGGCAGGTACGTGCGAGCTACTTGAAACGGACTAAGCCTTTTGTGCCGGCGCCGATTGCAAAACCGGCTGCACCGGCCGCGGGCGTTGTTTCAGCGGCGCCCGCATCTCAAGAGCCCTCGAGAGAAGCGCAAAAAGAAACATCGGCGATATTTCGGACCGTTGACGAACACGGCGTGGTGCACTTCTCGAATATCGGGCCACCGAACTGATGAGCGCCTCCAATACGATGAAAACCCACGCAGTTTTAATTGCTGCGCTACTTTTAATTTCTTCCTTCCTTGGTGCACAGTCCGTGCAGAATCCGTCCTTGCTCGAGAAGGCTCGGCAAGCGTACCTCTCAGCTCAGGCACTCGAATCCGAACTCAATGAGAAAAAGGAGGCTGAACGCAGTCGCGAGCAGTACTTGAAAGTGATCCGCGCCTATCAGCGAGTCTATCTGATTACGCCTCATACCGGCTATTCCGATGACGCGCTGCTGGCGATTGCGCATCTTTACGAAGCAATTCACGACTACGAGGATGCAACTCGCACCTTGACTTTCCTGATTCGGGAGTATCCCGGCACACCTTTCAAAGATACAGCGGAAAAAGACCTCAACCGTCTCAGAGGTGTGCCGTTGCAGAAGACCATCGCTGTGGATAATATCCGCTACTGGGAAGCACAGAATTCTGTTCGCGTTGTAGTCGATCTGGGTGGCGAGATTCATTTCAACCGGGGCGAGGCCAAAGGTCCCGATCGTGTATTCATCGACATCTTCCCGGCCAGGTTGAATACCGCTCTGAACGGAAAACAATGGCCCGTCAAATCTGGACTGCTGCAGCAGATTCGTGTTGGGCAGTACGAACCATCGACCGTGCGGGTCGTCCTGGATGTTGGCACTGTTGGCCATGTGACCAGTTTTACGTTGCGCGATCCGGACCGGTTGATTATTGATGTACTCGGGCAAGAGGTTGTAGCGGATGCCTCTACCCCTGGGAGAGGCCGGCCCGACAGCCGGCAGGCTGACGGGCCGGGTGAGGGTCTCACTGCGACCGCCGCGCCGGCAAAAGCAGCGAGCGCAATAAAAACTCCGGACAAATCGGCCGACGCGGGACCCTCACCCGCTGCTTCGCAGCGGCCTCTCCCAGAGGGAGAGGCGAAACCCATTACACCAGCCAAGCCGCCGAACGCCGGCCCGCGTTCGCTGGTTCGAAGTCTCGGCCTGAAACTCGCCCGAGTCGTCATCGATGCTGGACATGGGGGATACGACACCGGCAGTATCGGACCCGCGGGTTATATGGAAAAGGAACTGGTGCTCGACGTCGCCGAGCGGCTCCGGGGTCTCGTCCACATGGAGTTAGGCGCTGAAGTCGTGATGACCCGCAGCGACGACACTTTCGTTTCACTGGAAAGCCGTACGGCCATTGCGAATCAGCAGGAAGCGGACCTTTTCATCTCCATCCATGCAAACTCGAGCCGAATGCGGGCTGCCCGGGGCGTTGAAACATACTTTCTGAACTTTACGTCATCGCCTGAGGCGTTGGAAACCGCCTCTCGCGAGAACGCGGCATCCGAACGATCGATTCACGAGCTTCAAGATCTCGTAAAGAGGATTATGCTGCGCGACAAGCTCGACGAATCCCGTGAGTTGGCGCGCCATATCCAGCACGCCATGGCCGCTCGGAAAGGCGCGGGCACCGATCGCGGCGTGAAGCAGGCGCCATTTGTGGTACTGATTGGCGCAAATATGCCATCGATTCTGGCCGAGATTTGTTTCATCAGCAATCCTCAAGAAGAGAAAGTCGTCAAGACCGCTGCCAACCGCCGGGCGATTGCCGAGGCTCTGTTTGAAGGTGTAAGATCGTATGCGGAGTCTCTTAGCGGCACGAAAACCGCAGGAACCCAGGACAAAATCAACTAGGGAGGTAATTCGGCGACAGACACCGGATTTCTGAAGGACAAGAAGAAATCCGGTGTTTGTCCCCGAATTACCAAACTCAAATAAATTAAATGTCAACAAGATGGTTCTGGAGCATGCTGTTGCCGCTCCTGACAGCAGCAGCTTTGCAGGGCCAGTCGCGGGAATCCATCCTTAAGGCTGTTACGGAAACTTCGAGATGGTCCCCAGCCGATAAGCCCATCCAATACGACGAGAAGAACATCGAAACGATTGCAGGAAAGCGCGCCGCCACGATCAGGCGTTATGGCTTCGTGGGTGCGACCACCCAAAACTGGAAAGAACCAGAAGGCAAGGTCCGCCTCACATTGTATGAGATGGCGGATGCGAGCGCAGCCTATGGTCTATTCACAATGGAACGTGCGGCCGCACAGCCTGGTCCTGAGTCAGTTCCCGTTGGTACGGAAGGCTTCCGAACCGGCAATCGAGTCGTGTTTTGGCAATCGAAATATCTGGTCACACTGGAGGGGCTTCCGGCTTCCGCTGTCGAGTTCGCGCGCATTATTGGAGAGCACATTTTAGGGCGTTCGCGAAAGCCACCGGTTTCCCAACATCTTCCGCCGGAAAATTTAATTCAAGGGACGGACAGATATATTGTCGATGAGGCGAGCGTTGGGCGAGAGCTCGGGTTGGATCCGGAGGTGCTGGGTTTCGACGATAGCGTTGAAATCGCGACCGCGGAATATCGGGTCAACGAAAAGACGGCTCACCTTGTGCTCCTGATGTATCCCACGCCGCAGGTTGCGAAAAAATACGAAGATCAGTGGGCTGGCACTTCCAACAATGAGCCGGCGTTTCGAAAGCGCGTCGGTCCGTTGATCGCGCTGGTTCGGGGTTTGCGTGATGCTACCATCGCGAAGTCCATTTTGGATGGTGTAAATTATGAGTCTCAAGTGACTTGGGATCAACCTCGCCCGGACCTTTCACTGCGCCAAGTCATTCTGACGATCTTCACCTTCATCGGAATCGCGCTGTTATTTACCCTCATTGCGGGCTTAAGTTTCGGGGGGTTGCGCCTTTTCGTGAAAGCGCGATACCCGAACCTGGTTTTCGACCGGCCGGAAGACATGGAAATTATCCAACTCAAACTGGCACAAGGATTTACGCGCAAGGAACTTAGCCGGTAAAATTGCCCGTGCCCCGCAATCTCAACTAAACACAGCCATCTGAGGAGCTTAAAAAGGTTGAAAATAATTCGTTGACAAGGTGTACCCCCCTCTTTAAATTAACTGCATTGGAGCTTTGGAACCTCGTTTTGACGAGGGTTCCGATTCTTTTTCTCTTTACAACTATTGCTCACCCGGCAGGGTGAGCATTTTTTTGCCGGCGTAGCTCAGTTGGTAGAGCAGCTGATTCGTAATCAGCAGGTCAGCGGTTCAAGTCCGCTCGCCGGCTTTTATCGAAAATAAAGTACTTAATCCATTTTCGGCTTTTTTCTTACCCAAAATCGCCCGGGCAACCCCGGGGAACCGTCTGACTACGTCTTCCTTTAGAAATCGCAGGGAACGTGCATAGCTTGTCTTAATTGTTTGGCCGCGAGCTCCACCGGGTACGTCACATCCCACGTCTCGGCAGACAACCCATTCCTGATTCTTTTTAGAGAATTTCCTGCTTATGACCACCCTGAACGTGATTTTTCTCTTTGATGACGGGGAGGGATTCAAGTCATCGCTGCGATGGAATATCAACGGCGCGAAGAACGATGAAAGAATAACTCTCGAAGTGCTTGAGGCCATCGCTGGATTCTTGAACACGGGCGATGGCGTTCTACTAATTGGAGTGAGAGACGATGGCTTCGCTTCATGGGATCGCATCGGACGGCAAGATCTACCATCAACGCTGCCAGGAAAAATCTCGTGCTGCCGATTCGAATCTGAGAGCAGTCAGGCCAGCGGAGTTCTTTCCGAGTTCATAAGGGCGCGAATCCAGAGGCAAGTGCAACGTGAATGTCGCCGCTGTTGATCGACATCCTGCAAGACTGAAGGCAATCGAAAAGCTGATTCGTCAGGATTTGCCTGCCATGGAAGGGCATGCCTTCCACTCCGCAGCGGTTGCATCGTTGCAGGCAGCGCCCTGCGGTTTCCGCTCG
>WNGK01001625.1_pt1 | contig 29764 bp, 25 predicted proteins | sample 5400601 | NCBI WGS metagenome assembly WNGK01 (sample SAMN13153376, study PRJNA577476) | soil metagenome | isolation source: 60 cm soil or saprolite under Garry oak tree replicate 1 | place: USA:California | collected 2016-06-15 | reverse complement strand
CCTTTGCAGTCCGCGCATGGCGTTCCAATCACACGCCCGGCTCCGCGACATACGTGACAAGTGCGCGATACGGAAAAGAAACCCTGCTGGTATCGGACCTGGCCCATCCCACCGCAGGTCTGGCAGGACTCAGGTTGGGTACCGGGTGCGGCTCCGGTGCCTTTACACTTTTCGCAGGCTTCAAGTCGTGGTATGCGCAACTGCGCAGTCATCCCGCCAGCCGCCTCCTCGAGCGTAATCTCCAGGTCATAACGGAGGTCCGCGCCTCGTTGTGCCGCCGATCGGCGCGAACTTGTGCGTGCCCCGCCAAAAACATCACCAAACCCAAACAGATCGCCAAGAATGTCTTCGATTCCGCCGAAGCCTGGAGCGCCCCAACTTGCTCCCGCGCCACTTGAGACACCGGCGTGGCCAAAGCGATCATAACGCCTGCGTTGCTCGGCGTCGGAGAGCACCGCATAAGCCTCGGCCGCTTCCTTGAACTTCTCTTCGGCCGTCGCGTCATTCGGATTCTTGTCCGGGTGATGGCGCATCGCCAGTCGTCGATAAGCGCTCTTGATCTCCTGATCGGCGGCAGTCCGGCTAACACCAAGAATTTCGTAATAGTCTCGCTTACTCATTTAACTCTTATCGCTAACCTTTCGATCGTTGGAGCGCCTTACCAAACATTGTGCCCTGGTTTTATCAGTCACGAGTGTTGCGCTCAATTTTCTTAGCTTCGGCGGACGAATCATCTTTGCTGGGGTCCATCATTGCGGCGGTTAATTGACCGGCAATGCGCTCAAGATTGTTCAGGGCCTGGCTGATTTCATCAATGCTGTTCGTCTTCATGGCAGCGTCACTTTCGCTAAACACACGCTCCGCAATATCCTGATCGTTCTGCGAGAGCAGTCCGCCAAACTTCGCAAACGATTTCTGCGTGTTGCGCAGCAATGTGTCGAGTTTGTTTCGCAGGACAACGGCCTCCTTCGCTTGCCGGTCCGTCTCTGTGTACGTTTCCGCCTCTTTGATTAGCCGCTCAATCTCGTCCGGAGGCAGACCGGACGTTGGGGTGATCCTCATCTGTTGTTCCTGTCCCGTTGCCTTATCCTGCGCCGAGACTGAAACAATACCGTTGGCGTCAACTTCGAACGAAACCTCAACCTGGGGCACACCGCGCGGGCTCGGTGGAATACCAACCAGGTCAAACTTGCCCAGCGATCGATTACCCTCGGCTAACTCGCGCTCGCCCTGAAGAATATGTATCTCTACCGAGGACTGATTGTCGACCACGGTCGTAAACGTAAGACTGTTGCGAAGCGGAATTGTGGAGTTGCGCTCGATGATCTTGGTAAACAAGCCGCCACGCGTTTCCAACCCGAGGCTCAGCGGCAGTACATCTAGCAGGACGATATCCTTCACCTCTCCGGTCAGCACGCCACCCTGAATCGCCGCGCCCATGCCAACAACTTCATCAGGATTGATTTCGGCGGATGGTTTCTTGCCGAAAATGCTCTCGACGGTGCGCTCGACGATCGGCGATCGCGTCTGTCCACCGACAAGAATCACTTTGTCGATGTCTGACGCTTGAAGCTTGGCATCCTGTAGCGCCCGCTGACAGGGCTCAACAGTCTGCTCGATGAGGTCGGCGACAAGGTTCTCAAACTGCTCACGATTCAAAGTCTTGTTGAAATGTTTCGGTCCGGTCGCGTCAGCGGCAATGAATGGAAGGTTGATGTTCGTTTCGGTGGCTGACGATAGTTCACATTTAGCGCGTTCTGCTACTTCTTTTAGACGCTGTAATGCGAGCCGATCCTGGCGGAGATCGATTCCCGTATCGGTGGAAAACTGATCCGCCATCCAATTCATGATCCTCTCGTCGAGGTCTTCACCACCCAGAAAGGTGTTGCCGGAAGTCGAGAGCACCTCGAAGACCCCGTCGTTCATCTCGAGGATCGAGATATCAAACGTACCGCCGCCCAGATCGTAAACCGCGATACGCTCGATCCCCGTTTTCCCCAGGCCATACGCCAACGCAGCGGCGGTTGGTTCGTTAATAATTCGCTCAACCTTCAGTCCCGCGAGTTTCCCTGCGTCCTTTGTCGCCTGTCGCTGCGCGTCGTCGAAGTATGCTGGTATCGTGATGATTGCATCCGTGACCGGCTCGCCAAGAAAGTCTTCGGCGGCTGCCTTCAGACGCTGCAACACAATACCCGATAGCTCGGGCGGGCTGTAACTCCGGCCCTGCACGCGTACCCGCGCGTCGCCGTTGGGCGAATCAACAATCTCGAAAGCACACGTGTCACGCATGCGCTGAACTTCGGTTGAGTCGAATTTTCGTCCGATGAGACGTTTGACCGCATAAACCGTATTCGACGCATTTGTAACCGCTTGTCGCTTGGCAATCTGTCCGACGAGACGTTCGCCCTTGTCGGTGAACCCCACAACGCTCGGAGTTGTTCGGCCTCCCTCTTTGTTCGGAACGATCTGCACAGCGCCGCCTTCCAACACCGCGACGCAGCAGTTAGTAGTACCTAAATCTATTCCTATTGCTTTTCCCATCGGAATTGCCCGGCCTCTGGCTCAGAAATCAACAACCTATCAACTATTCGGCAGGTTCGTTCTCCACTTTTCTTACGGCTACCTTTACCAAAGCGGGTCGCAATAATCTGTCGCCCAGCCGATAGCCACGGACGATCTCCTGCATGACCGTATCCGGCTCGTGGTCATTTGTCTCCTCAGTTACCACCGCCTCGTGAAGATGCGGGTCAAAATGCTCGCCGACCGCCGGAACCGGCTTAACGCCCAGGGTTTCCAGCACCCCACTGAGCTGTTTGTAGATCAGATCGACCCCGCTAAGGAAATGTCGAAACTCGTCAGATTCGGTCGCTTCTACGGACGCTTCGGTGTCGAGCGCGCGCCCGAGATTATCAAGCACCGGCAGCAGCTTCGCAACAAGATCGGCGACAGCGCGATTGTAGGTTTCCGAACGCTCGCGCTCGACGCGCTTGCGAAAGTTCTCAAAATCAGCCTGGCGACGCGAAAACCTGTCACGGGACTCATCGAGTTCTGCCAGGACCCTCTTCAGCTCAGCCCTCGTTGCCACCAGTTCAGCGAAAACCGGCCCAGCCGATTCGTCAGTTGAATACTCTTGTGCGGGGTTTTCGTCTTGCTCTTCAAGGCCGCCACTTGCTTCGCTGTCATCCCCTTTCTGTCCCGGCGTAGCATCCGCCAGTGCAGGAGCATCCTCGTCCTGGGCCGACTCCTCATTAACAACTTCGCTACGGAGCTCATTCGCCGCAATCTCAGTTTGCGCGTTAATCTCCGATTGTTTACCAGATTCGGTATCCGGCGCGGTTTCGTCCGTCCGATCTGGAAACCGTATCGGGATGCGGCTCCATCTTCTTTCTTTCCTGTCGGAGGTCATTATTTTGCTCAGTAAGTCGATGTAGCTTACAAGAACCGAATGTGCAGCGGACCTGACCAACCTGATTAGTACAGAGCGGCCTCTTCTGTCAGCCGGCGCTCAATGAGCCGCGCCATGTAGTTTACCATAGCCATCATGCGCGAATACTCAATTCTCATCGGACCGACGACGCCAATCGTGCCGATGCCTTTGCTATCACCGATGCGATAGGGCGCCGTGATCAAAGCGCAGTTCTGCATCGAGGGTGTGGGATGCTCCCGTCCGATGACAATGTGCACGTTACCAGGAAATGCGGGGTCCCGAGAAATGCACTCGTTAAGAATCTTAATGAGGCGGGATTTCTCTTCGAAAGTGCGAAACAGTTCTCGCATCCTTTCAACATCTACAAAATCCCGTTTTGTGAGAATATTCGAGGCGCCGTCGACGTAAACGTCCGTCCCTTCGACAACTTCGCCCTCGAGACTCATGTCGCACAGCAAAATGGCGTTACGTAACAACCGATCGTACAAGGCCTTTTCTTGTTGCATCAGTTCTAGAATCAGTGCTCGGATGACAAGCAGGCTCTTTCCGGCGAATTCTGTGTTGAGGTAGCGAGCGGTTCGATCCAGGTCATCCTGTGCCAGCGCTTCGTCCAGTCTGATTATCTTGTTGTGAATGATGTTGGACGCAGAAACCAAGACAACAAGAATTCGTTTGTCGGCCAGCTGCACAAACTCAATGTGCTTAAGGTTGTTCTCAGCCAACGACGGCGAAATCACAATCCCTACGTTTTCCGAGAGTGCTGACAAGGCATGCGAAGCTCTCTCCATCAAGCGGTCCGGGGCGGCACCTGATTCGATATCACCCGCGTACAGAAGTTCATCGATCGCTTTCAAATCTGCTTCTGAAAGTCGTACCTCGCTGAGCATGTGGTCTACGTAATAGCGGTAGCCCTTGTCCGTTGGCACACGTCCAGCCGATGTGTGAGGCTGTTCGACAAGGCCAGTGTCCTCAAGCTCACCCATGATATTTCTGATGGTTGCCGCGCTCCAACCTGCGGCATTTTCGAAACGAGTTGAAAGGACTCGCGAACCAACAGCCTCGCCAGTCACGAGGTGTTCCTTGATGATCGCGGCGAGCACTGCTTCGCCGCGAGCGTCAGGTGTATTTGCTTCTGTGTTATGGAGATTGATGGTACGACGGGGCATTGCGTGACAATGGACCAAGCTCGTTCTCTGATAGCTAACCCTGGGCTCGCCTAAACCGTCGCGGCAAGCGCCTCGATAGATGGCTTTTGGAAGTATAGAGTATTCGCGAAGATAGCTGCAAACAGTTCTTTTGCTGGCCTCCGCAGTAAACTAGCCCTAATTTACTATTCAACAGTCCGGTCCCAGATCCCTCTGATGGTAAAGCTAGAAACAGACGTTAACCATTGCAACACCGAGGGTTACGCCCCAGTCATCTGGGCGCTTCCGAGCTGAGCCAGCCTGAGCGCTTCGGATTCCATGCTGGCTCAATAAGTTAGCGCCAGACTAAGCCGAAAGATTGACTCAACCCTAGAACCGTACTTAAGATGCCCAAGGCCAAGCCAGAAGACTAGAAACCGCGATTGGGCGTGGGATTCATCGTTCCACTGTAGCGCAGTCCTATTGCGGGCATCTCTAACAGGCATCTCTAAGAGGTTAGCGTGACTTCCAATTTGAATAAGATATTTGCTGATGCATTTCGTCACCTGGCGGGCTACCATCAAATACCTCAGATAGAAGTGCGCTTCTACCCTTATGCGGGTTTGCACCACACCATCAGATTACGCTCGGGCCGCGTTTATGTTCGTCTATCTGACATCTGCAAGGACAGCTCGACGGATGTGCTCCGAGCCCTGGCTTTTGTTCTGGTAGCAAGGCTACTGGCGAAGCGAACTCCGCAAGTGCATGAGCGGACGTATCGAGACTATGCGTTAAAGCCAGACGTGCAACGGGCCTCCGATATCGCTCGCCGTCGTCGCGGCCGAAAGACGGCGAGATTGCGACGCCAACGATTACCTGGTCGCAAAGACGGACACGCCGCATTCTGGGTCACCATGATCGAATCTATGACACGATCACGATCAGCAAGACACTTGACTCGCCTGACGTTCCTGAGTGGTTTGTTGAATACATTCTTTATCACGAGATGCTTCACATCAAACATCCGGCACGCCTAATGAATGGCAGACGGTACTATCACACCGGTTCTTTTCGTATAGAAGAGCGCAGATTCCCCCGTTACGAAGAGGCACAGCGGTGGCTCGAACGCATAGCTCGACAGCAGAGAATACCTCGCGCGCGCGCCGCCTGAGTCAGCTTTTGGAACTTTGTCGATTGCGAAACGTTAAGACAAGCTGAGGTAGGTGGGCTCCTCAAAAGAAGGGCGGCTGGTTCCCGAAGCCTTTGGTTTCGCGCTACAAGCCGCCTTTTTTCCACTTGGAGACAGCAGCGCGCTGGACAAGGAACGCGCCTGATCGCTAGACTAACCAGCTTGCCGACTAGCCCAGTGGCCTCCCTATGCGGCAACACGCGAAACTGTTAACGGAGATCGATATCGATTTATGGCAATTCCTGCAACTCAGATTCGTCGCGGCATGGTCATCGTATTCGAAGGAGAACCTTGCAAAGTCGTTGAGTTTCGCCATCACACGCCAGGCAACTTGCGCGCGATGGTGCAAACGAAGTTACGCAATATCAAAACCGGAAACTCGTTTGAGCACCGGTTCCGTTCAGCAGATACGATCGAGCGTGCCAGCCTGGAGCAACACGAGATGGAGTATCTCTACTCCGACGGCTCGCACCATCACTTCATGAATACCCAAAACTATGAGCAGATTGCCCTCAGCGAAGAGGATCTGGGTGATGCTACCCAGTGGCTGACACCGGGACTCAGGCTCCAGACCGAGTTTTACGAAGGAGCGCCCATAGGTATCGACCTGCCGCCATCGATGGAGCTGACGGTGACTCGCACCGAGCCGACAATGAAGGGAGCGACCGTTTCCAACGTGAACAAACCGGCAACGCTGGAAAACGGAGTAACTATCACGGTACCGCCATTCGTCAATGAAGGTGACCGCATCCGCGTGGACCCAACCGAAGGCCGGTACATTGAGCGCGCGAAGTAATAGTGATATGTGATGGGTGAAATGGCAACGAGAACCAAGTGGCCGCTCTATTGCCCTTAGACTTATCATCCATCGGCTATGTACTTCATCTACAGCTTGCTTTTCACCCTCGGTTTTGTGGTCCTGTTGCCTCGTTTCCTCTTCGACGCTTTCAGTCAGGGAAAATACTTCGCCGGGTTTCGCGAGCGGCTGGGAGGCTTGCCGGCGATCCGAGGTGATGGACGACCAGTAGTGTGGCTTCACTGTGTCTCAGTGGGCGAGACACAGGCGGCCCGGCCGCTGGTTGAAGCGATTCGCCGCAGGTTTCCCGATCATCTTCTTGCCGTTTCCACGGTAACACTCACAGGACAGAGGCTCGCCCAACAGGTTTTCAAAGATGAAGCGGCGGGAGTCTTCTATTTTCCGTTCGACTGGCGTTGGACCGTGCGACGCGCGCTCAAGGCGATAAACCCGTCTGTCGTGCTGATTATGGAGACGGAACTTTGGCCGGGTTTTCTGCGCGAATGCCGAGAACAACAGATACCGGTCGCGATTGTTAATGGCCGGTTGTCGGCAACGTCGTTTCGTCGTTACAGAATGATCGCAGGCTTTATTTCACGAGTTGTTCGCTGCCTGGATCTCGCCCTGATGCAAACCGAGTCCGACGCCGGTCGCATGCGCTCCCTGGGGCTTGAACCGAACCACGTCTTTGTCGCGGGCAATCTCAAATTTGACGCGGGCGCGATTCCTGGAGCTGACTCGCTGACTGAAGACTTGCGAGAGCGATTCGGTTTCGAGGACACCGTCCCAGTGATTCTTGCCGCAAGTACCCATGCTCCCGAAGAACGGATCATGCTGGAAGCCTTTCGGCAGGTCGCACGCGGCAGTGGATCGCAAAAGCCTCGACTCGTAATAGCGCCGCGACACCCCGAGCGTTTCGCGGAGGTTGTTTCGCTCTTAAATGCTTCGCCGCTCCGCTGGGTCCGCCGTACTGACCAACCGTCGCCGAAAGATAGCGATAGCGAAGTGATCCTGTTGGACACAATTGGTGAGCTACGATCGGTATTTGGACTAGCTTCGATTGTTTTTGTCGGTGGCAGCATAGCGCCACATGGCGGACACAACATTCTCGAGCCTGCCGCGGTCGGAGCGTGCATCGTCACGGGCGCGCACACTGAAAACTTCAAAGAGATTGTCAGCACGTTTGTCGAGGCAGAGTCTCTGGTTCAACTTGCGCCGGTCACTGAAATAAAGGCCGCCAGAGAAGTGGCGACTGTTTTCAGCAAACTGCTGAACGACCCGTTGCAGGCAAAGACCCTGGGCGCGCGCGCCAAAGCCCTCGTCGAACAGAATCGCGGGGCGACCGAGCGAACTGTCAATCTCCTGACTTCAATTCTATCCATTGCGCCCGCCGCGGATGCAGACGAGCGCGCACTGGCCGCTCAGGAGGGCGCGCGCTCCGCATGAACTCAGTATCATCTATAGTGCTTGCTCCTCTCAGCGTGCTGTACGGTGCGGTCACGCGGACACGCTTAGCCCTGTACCAGCGTGGGGTTCTGAAACTCTTGAGGCTGGATGCGCCGGCCATCAGCGTCGGCAACATCACGACCGGCGGCACCGGCAAAACGCCTCTGGTTGAATGGGTGGCGCGTTCGCTTGTCCGCGAAGGCCGCAAGGTTTGCATACTCACGCGCGGCTACGGACGCGAAAATCCCAACACTCGAATTGTGGTTTCCGACGGCCAAAGAATCCTGGCAAACGAAGTCGAGGCCGGTGACGAACCTCGACTTTTGGCCGAGAATCTTCTGGGGCAAGCGGCAGTAATCAGTGATACAGATCGTTTTGCGGCTGGTGAGTGGGCAGTAAGGGAATTCGGTTCCGACGCTTTCATTCTTGATGACGGCTTTCAGCACCTGCGTCTCGTGCGCGATCTGAACATTGTCACGATCGATGCGACAAATCCCTGGGGCGGCGGTCACCTTTTGCCCTACGGACGCTTGCGCGAACCGCGTGGCGTACTTTCGCGCGCCGACTGCGTTGTCATTACACGGGCTGACCAGGCTCACGACCTCGATTCGCTGAGATCCGAGATCGAAAAGCTAAGCCACCATCGGCCCATTTTCACCTCGTGCATGAAAGTGCGCGGTTTGAGAAGGCTTGAACATGATTTCTCAAAAGAAGACTATGCGAGCGACCGATCAATCGAAGGGCCAATCGGCGTCTTCTGCGCGATTGGAAATCCTCTTGCATTCATCAAGCAACTGAAAGCCGAGGGCTACGACCTGGTTTCAATCCAGGAGTTTCCCGATCATTTCAAATACGACGAAAGGGATGTCAGCGCCCTCGTTGAACGGGCGAAAGGCGCGGGCGCGAAGAGTTTGATAACGACAGCAAAAGATGCGGTCAAGCTCCGGGCTTTGCGCTTTGATCTTCCCTGCTATGTGCTCGAGATTGAGAGTGTTGTCAACGACGAAGACGAACTCCGGAAAATGATTTCCGCCGCAATCGGAAAATGAGCTGTCAGATTAACTATATTTATCAGCCACGTTGCAAATATCGCGAGACTGGCGGCGGCGCCGGAGTAATGGCTGGTGGCAATGAAGGCTTTGGTGACGGCTTCGGAGACGGTGCGGGCGGAGCCTCGTTCGAATTTGACTCGCGCGAAGACGGCGTGGGCAAAGGTGACTCCTTTGCTCGGTTGCTGTTCGCGTTCGCCGGCGCTTTGTTGTCGTTTGCGACGTTGGCGTTTGGATTGTCGATGGGCGTCGGCGTGACCGCGGCGTTCGGGTTGGCGTTTGCGTTAGTCGTTCCTCCCGACGGGATGCCCGCTTCATTCTGCCCGGTTGCCGGCGCGGCAGGTTGAATCGGTTGGCTGTTCGGATCCGCCGAGAGAGTAGACGAGTTGCCCTGTTGCTGATTTGTGTTCGTCGCCGGTTCAGATGTGCGCGTGAACGCATAGATCACTGCGAAAACGACCAGCAATCCGGCCAGCGATGGAACCACAATCCGCCAGGGATTGAAATTCGCGGCAGCAGGGACCGGAGCGATGGAGGTTCCAGCGGGCACCGCTGAAGGTGACTGAACTCTTGACCGAACGAGTGTTTCCTCGCTCTCATCTGCGACATTACTGCGTGCGGGACTAGCTTGTGTCGGCACCACGATTCGACTCGGCTGCTCGCCAATTCCCTGCTGCACAATACCGGTGGCGGCGGCAATTACGAGATCTTCAACCAGCTGGCCCACCTTCTGATAACGATCTTCCGGACGTTTCGCTAACGCTCGCGAAACGATCAGCCCAACACTGTCGGGCAAGTCCTTTCGTTCTTCGAGGACGGATGGCGGAAGCTCTTGCAGTTGCTTCAGCATGATCGCGGTCGCGGAATCACCTCTGAACGGCAGACGGCCTGTCAGCATCTCGAAGAGAATTACACCAAGCGAATAGATATCAGAGCGGGCATCAATCTCTGAGAGTTGCGAGCACTGTTCGGGTGACATGTATTGCGGCGTGCCCACCACCAAATCGGGTGAGGTCAAACCCGGATCATGTCCGCCGAGCGGTTCCTTGATCTTTGCGATGCCGAAATCCAGAACCTTGGCATAGTCAGCGCCATTCGCGTTTACCAACATAATGTTATCGCTCTTGAGGTCGCGGTGGATCACGCCTTCAACATGCGCAGACTCCAAAGCGCCACCCACCTGTCGCATGATCTCAACGACACGCGCGAACGGCAGCGGTCCATCCTGACGAATAACTTCCTTTAGCGTGCGCCCGCTCAAAAACTCCATCACCAGGAACACCACGCCACTTTCGGCTTCGCCAAAATCCGTGACGCTCAAGGCATGCGGATGCGAGATGCGCGACGCCGCCCTCGCCTCGCGTGAAAAGCGCGCGACGATCTTCTCGTCGGCAGCAAGCGAAGGACGAAGCACCTTGATGGCCACTTTCTTGTCCATCAAGATGTGTGTGCCGCGATAGACGGCGCCCATGCCGCCAACGCTCAGACGCTCTTCGACACGATACTTGCCGGCGAGAGTTTCTCCGATCAGGGAATCACCGGTTGTCTCGAGGGCTGTTCCGTCGGCAGGACAGAGAGTGTTGGTGTCCGGATATTCTTTTCCGCATTGGGGACAAATCTTCATCGCTTCGTTGCGCTTCTTTCTTCCCGATCAGCTTGACGCGAGCGTATCACAACACTTTGAAGACAGGCAAAGTCGCGCAAAGTAAGATGCGAGCGAGGCATTCAGCCACGCTCGCATCATCGCAAGCCGTTTACGTAACAGGTTACTTAAATTGTGAACACAACTAGCAGAGCAAACAGTACGAGCGACTCGATCAGAGCCAGGCCCAGGATCATCATCGTCTGAATTCGCCCTGCTGCTCCCGGATTGCGAGCAGCGCCTTCGACTGCCGCCGCGCCGATGCGCGACTGGCCCAGGGCGCCACCAAAGACGGCGATCGCAAAGCCAACGCCCACGGCAATGGCCCTGATGCCAACGCTGATGCCCGTTGGCGGCTCACCAGCGGCAAATACCGGCATCGCGGTCAGCAACACCGCGACCACCGTAAAGAAAAGCATGTTGATTCTTCTCATTCTTTTTTGCTCCTTCCCAGGGTGAACCTAAGAATCAAAGGGATGGCGAACTGGGGCGAAAGGCTGCGGCTCGTTATGATTTCGCCTGAATCCGGTATCCACCGCCCCTCGAACAACGGCGCTCCTGCGATACAGACATTGTTTCTGCCTCAAAACGCGAAGCTATGATTTTGCCGCCACGCCCCCTTTTCCAGGCCAACCTCAAAAGTACTTTGCGCTTCAACGTGCGCGAGCGCATTTGCTCGCATCGCTCGAAGGCGCGGTTGATAAAGCCAACTACGTTAAGGCTGGAGCCATCAATTCTTCGCTTTCGTCCTTTGCGTGGCCATGCTCGGCATGCATGTCACTCGGGGCATGGGAGACTTCAGAGAGATAAACTTGAGACAGCAGAACGAAAACGAGAGTCTGAACACCAGCCACGAACACACTCAGAGCCATCAGGAGGATGACGAGTGGAACCGCAAGAAAATAAGTGTATGGCGGATATAAGTGCGTGATTGTATCGAGCACCTTTTCATCAGCAAACATGTTGCCGAAAAGACGGATGCCGAGCGAGAACGGCCGAATGAAGTTGCTGATAAGCTCGATGGGAAAGATAAGAGGCGCAATCCACCAGATTGGACCGGCGAAGTGTTTCAGATGTCCGAGGATTCCGTTCTCTTTGATGCCAATATAGTTGTAATAAAGAAACGAGGTGAGACCCAGCGCGAACGTCACGCTGGTCGCCGACGTTGGCGACACGAAGAGGGGAAACAGGCCCATCAAGTTGGAAACCAGAATCAGAACCGCAAAGGTCATGACTACCGGGAAATATTTCAACCCATGCGGTCCAATTATGTCGGCGAGCATGTCGCGGATGGCCAGCATGCTCAATTCCAGAGTCTGCTGACCGTATCCCGGCTCGTCCACCGATAGCCTGCGCCGAAGTAACAGAATAATGATCACGGTGAGAATGCAGGCGATGATGAACATCACCGTGTACCAGGGAATCGCAGTCTCTGGCGTGTATGGGCCAAAGGCCGCTTCGGGCGTGGTGCCAAACTTTGCGAAGAACCGCTTCCACAACGGATAGGTGTAACTCATCTCAAAGTTGTAGGCCCAATGCCCGAAGTAGTGATTTACGAGCTTGACGATGATCGGAACCTGCTCGGCATGCTCCTGAACCTGCTCAGCGTGCTCGGCAACTGCTTCAGCGCGCTCCTGCAACCAAAACATTAATTGATTCCCTCCCGGTGAACGATGGTCAAATAAACTTGCCTGAAGGCCTCAGCAAATAAGGCGACGACAAAACTACACAGGCCGACGATTGTTGCCGGCAGCGAAACCGCATTGAGTTTGTAACTAGCAATCACAATAGAGGCGATCAGAAAGTATCTGAGAATGTAAATTGGCATTCTGACGCCGGCATTGTTGCCCGCCACACGCGCTTCAATGAGTGCGGCAATTGAGGTGCGCATCCAGTGGTAATTCAACAACGAGAGCAACCCGCCGAGCAGCAATCCGGTCGTTACCCGCCACGGCGCCATCAGGGCGCTTACGCTTACTGTCAGCACCACCGAAGCAACCATGACGCGGCGAATGCGAACCTCCAAACCGCCGTCATCATTCGCGGCAAATGCTCCGGCACTTATGTTGTCTGGAATTTCCTTCATTGGCAAAGCCAGTGATTTTACACGTGAAATCGCACAGTTGTCGAGATAGCCAGGAGGGTTCGCCTTACAACTTCGAGGTCAGTCTAATAAACTCGTAAAAGCCGGCGACAGCGCCGAGGAGAAGGCCGGCTACCAACAGCCATGGCCTGGTTCCCAGCCAACGGTCGAGTAACCATCCTACTCCGGTGAGTGCAGCCACTGAAAAGAAAAGTGTGAGCGCTGCGGCATAGGCTACGCCGCTCTTGCGGTTGGCTTCTTGATCGTCAGGCCTGAGCGCCATTGGAGAATGAGAACGCTTAAAAGAAAGAATCGATTGATAGAAGAGATCGCTGCTCCTGATGACAAACGCTTACCACGCTTCGCGAGTCAGGTAGTTCTTCGGCGCCTCGTAGAGCAAAGCGCGGCGCGAATGGCGCATCGAGTCGTGAATGAAGCACACGTGCGTACACCAACAAGCCTTGCCGCCGTCTATAGCATTCAATTCCGTGTTGCGTTCCTGGGCGGCCCACAACGCACCAAAGTCGAAGTCGTAATCGGAGAGCGTCGCAAATTTTTCCCGCAGCTCGCAGGCGCGCACGTCACCGTGGTAATCGATCACGGCTGTCGTTTCGCCCGCCGTGCACGGAAATGGCCAGGCCGTGGACCGCTGAAAGTTTGCGTGCTGCGTGCGATAGTGCGTCGTGATCGTGCCAACATAGGCGACGTTTTTAACGAACCGCCGGCTGGCATCATCGTTGGCGAACATGCGATCGCCGTAGCGCTTCGTTAGTTTTGAAACGTGGGCATACAGGCGCGGTAAGACTTCGGCAGGGACCTGTTTGATGCTGTCACCGACGAGTGTCTCGCCGCGAATGATGTTGAAATACTGACCGTCAAGTCGAAAGTTCTCCCACATGAACTCTGCGAGCATTTCGATCTCGGTATAGTTCTCGGCGCACACAACCGTGTTGACGTTCAGCCGAAAGCGATCCGCGTACTTCTCTTTCAACGGATACAGCGAGCGAATGCAATCGAGCGCTTTCTCCCAATTACCCGGCACTCCCCGGATCCGATCGTGAGTCTTGCCATAACCGTCCAGCGCGATGTTCAAGTAGAGATCGACCTGCGGGTGCCCGCCCAACGCATGGTCGACAATCTCATAGACGCGCGATTTGACCAGGCCATTTGTGGGAATGATGACTCGGTCGACGCCGTTGTTCCTGACGAACGTGTCAATGATCTCGATAACATCTCGGCGCAAGGTTGGTTCGCCGCCGGAGAGCCACAGATCGGTAATCGGCGGCATCGTGCGCGAGATCTTTTCGATCTGGGCGAAGGTCATGTCCCCCGGCTGGTTCAGTTCCGCGTGATAGAAGCAGGTTTGGCAGAAAGCGTTACACCGCGACGTAACAAACAGAATCACCGTCCCGAGGCGCTTTTCGCGCTTGGTCCCTCGGAGAAGTTGAACTAATTGTACGGTTCTGTTCGGCATGAGCTATTGCCTATCTAATCCCTTCGCGCCGGTACTTTACTTTACTCGCGCGAGATGATGACAGCTTCAGTCGGCGATTTCAATTCGTAGGTGATTCCACGCCAATTGATGCGCCTCGAGAAAGCCGCGGCTAGGGCATTGTGGAGAAACAGCGCGGAAGCAAACGGCCAGAGTAGGAGATGGGCCAAAAGACTGCTGCGCAGATGCGGGCCGTAGTTTGCCAGTGCGATACGTACTGCGCGCACTCGAATCCAGGCCTTGGCTGCGCCCAACATAAAAATAATTGCCAGCAGCATCAGAGGCGCCACAACAGACAATCCCAGCGCCGCTCGCACAATCACCAACGCGATGCCGCCAAAGAAAGCAAGCACGAAGAGTAAGCTTCCGAACAAGACTGCCTTCCAAAGATGCTTCGCGTACACGCGCGTGATCTTCAATTGCCGCGTCGTGAATTCGAGCAACTCACGAAAGCTGCACTCATCAAACGAACCTGTCAGGCAGTCTGGCACAAAATGTATCGGGAGCTTTGCGTCTTTAAGGATTCGCGTCAATGTAAAATCGTCAGAAACCGTACCGCGCCAACGGTCAGCAACTTTCAATCTTTCGAATGCGGCGCGGCGGATTGCAGTGGAGCCGCCCCAACAAAAGTTCTTGTCCGCCTGCGCGCCCAGCGCGGATGCAATCGAGGCGTTCCAAACTGAACGCAGGTGCGCAGCAAGTCCGCCTCTGACCGGAATGAACCAACGATACCCCGTCGCGGCTCCCATCTGTTCATCCCGCAAAGGAGCTACCAGAGATCGTAACCACTTCATATGCGGACGAGCGTCAGTGTCGACAAAGACGAGCACCTCGCTCGCCGGATCAATCTCGGCCACGGCCGCGCGAAGATTGTGGACCTTCTGGCCTGAATCAATTGCGTCGCCGGCAACGACTACGCGCGAAGCGATCCTCTTGATTTCGCCAATCGAAGCTCGCAGCTCCTCGACAACCTTCAATGCCGGGTCATCAGCCCGATCCGTGACAAAGATGATCTCGTAGGTAGGATAATCTTGTGTGAAGAGCGCACGAATGTTTTCTGTCAATCCCTTGTCCAGGCCACGGAACGGCGCAATAACGGAAGCGGACGCTGTGAACTCCGGAAGCTCGTGCGCCGTCTCGCGCCGCACGTAAGCGTAGTAGCGAAGGCCACCACGAAGCGATAGAACGCCGAGCCAGATGGCGATCACAGCAAAGAGGTAGAAGAGCACCATACATGAATACAAATGAGAAAGGCGATGCGTTTTGACATCGCCTCTTCTCTAACACCCTCGTACAGCAGCGCTGCCAAAATCACGGCCAGTGCTCGATCAGCTTCTGCGCCATGCTGATCAGTGGCTGCGGATAGACACCGATGAAGATGATCCCGATCGTTGAGACGGCGAAAGCGGCCCGCAAGGTGGGCGAAAGCTCCAATGGTTTTTCGTCGGCGACGCGATCGCCCAAATACATCACCTTGATAAAACGCAGGTAGTAATAAAACGAGATAACGATATTGATGATCGCCCAGCCGGCCAGCCAGTAGTACCAGGTCTTACCCGACGCTTTGAACTCCACCTCACCGCGTTGCCACAAACCGTATAAGAGATAGTACTTGCCGATGAAGCCGCCGGTGACCGGCAAGCCACCGAGCGAGAGCATAAACACCGCCATCATCGCCGCCATGCCCGGCGCCTTCTGGGCCAGACCGGTCAGGTCGTCAACGTTGTCGCCGATGATGCCGCGCCTGCGCAAACTGATCACCACGCCGAACGCGCCCATGTTCATCAGCGTGTACACGAACACATAGATAAACAGCCCAAGGTAGCCCCAAGTGTTGCCCGCAATCAGTGCCAGCAGCAGGTAGCCGGCGTTTGAGATGGAAGAATAAGCAAGCAGCCGCTTTGAGTTATCCTGCGTGACTGCGGCCCAGTTGCCCACGAAGATTGTGATTGCCGCCACCAGACCCAGCAAAGGCGCCCAGTCCACTCGCATGCCTCCAAGGGCTACGATGAAGATGCGCGCGTACAGCGCGAAGCTCGCGGCTTTCGATCCGGTCGAAAGAAACGCCGTGACCGACGTCGGCGCGCCTTCGTAGGCGTCAGGCGCCCACATGTGAAACGGTACGGCGGCGATCTTGAAAAACAATCCCGCGGCCATTGCGATCATTCCCAACAGCAACATGGGTCTGAGAGCAGCAATGCCTCTGGCGGTTTCGGTGAGGGCGCCGAGTCCTTTGGCGGCCTCCATGTCGCTCTTTATCGACGCCAGCACTTCGCCGACACTGTGCCCAATCTCGCCGATGTTAGTCGAACCGGCAATGCCGTATAACAACGAGATGCCGTAGAGCAGGATGCCCGACGAAAAAGCGCCCAGCAGAAAATACTTCATCGCTGCTTCGTTCGAACGCTTCTCGCGTTTCGTGAAGGCGACCAACACGTAGAACGTCAGGGCCATCAATTCCAGACTGATGTAGAGCGCGATCAGATCATAGCCACAGGCCAGAAACATCATGCCGACGGTCGCAAATAAAACGAGCGCGTAGTACTCACCGTGCTGTTCGCCTTCGATATCCAGAAACCGCGTCGAAATCGAGATCGCCAGCGCAGCGGTGACCAGGAAGATCGCTTTGAAGATAAGGGCGAACCCGTCGATGCGCACCATGCCGTAAAAGCCGTCGAGCGGCAAAGCGCTCTGGTTGAACGACCACAGCAAACCCAGCGACAGGCCAGCCAACGCGATACCGGCCAGCGCGAAGTAGGCTGTCCATTTGCTCTTCTTGTACGGCAGGATGACTTCCATCACCAGCGCGATGCAGCCGCAGACAGTCAGGATCAACTCCGGCGCGATCAACTGTAGATCGGTGACGCTTAACAGCGCCGTGGTGTTGGCTTGAAGCAGCAGAATCATGTTTACCGGTTGAAAGACTATGGGACTGTGCGAACGGTGACCTTCGGCTGTTGATTAACGACTGGCCCGGGAGTTGTTGCTATCCCAGGCAGCGGATAGGTCGGTCGTGCTTGCCTTACTACTGCGTTCACGGGCTGGTCGATGTAGTCCATGAAAGCCTTGGGATAGATGCCAATCCAGAGCGACATGATCACGAGCGGCGTCATGTAAACCCACTCGCGCCAGTTCAGATCAGGGAGCTTCTCGTTCTTCGGATTCTCGAGACGGCCGAAAAACATTCGCTGATAAAGCCAAAGGAAATAGCCGGCGTTTAGAATAATTCCCAGCGAGCCCCATCCGGCCCAAACCGGATTGGCCTCGAACGCGCCCCTGAACGCGAGAAATTCCGAGATAAAGACAGCCAACAGCGGCAGGCCAATCGCCGTCATTACCATCGCTAAGAACACGGCGGCGTAGCCGGGCATAACGTGCGACAGGCCGCCAAACTCCGCGACGCTGCGCGTGTGGCGCCGTTCATAAATGATGCCGACCAAAAGAAAGAGCGCGCCCGAGTAGATGCCGTGGCTGACCATCTGCATCACCGCGCCGTTGAGGCCGTTGGGATTCAACGCAAACAGCCCAAGCATCACCACGCCCATCGACGACACGGACGAATAAGCGACCAGCTTCTTGATGTCGCCGTCTTTTTTCACCACGAAATACATCGCGGCCAGCGCGCCGTAGATGATGCTGACGATCGCCAGCAGCACCATCACACTACGAACACCGAATGATCCGAAGTATTTTTCGTCCATCGATGCCGCCGGAAACATCGGCAGATTGAAGCGGTAGAATCCGTAGGTGCCAAGTTTCAACAGGATGCCGGCAAGGATCACTGAACCGGCGGTGGGCGCCTCGACGTGCGCGTCAGGCAGCCAGGTATGAAAGGGAAACATTGGCACTTTAATCGCGAAGGCAATGGCAAACGAGAAGAAGAGCAGCACCTGCATTGTGCCCATTGGCATTACAGATCCCAATGCCTGCAGGTACATGATGTTGAAGGTTCCGCCACCGCTTTTCGCCAACGCCACCGCATTGTTGAGGATTAGCATTGCTTTCGGGTCGCCGTTTCCGGCGAGGTTCGAAAGAACTGCGGTGTTGATGCCGGCCGCCAGCGTTGAGTCCTGCGTCAGGAAATACATCTTCAAAATGCCGAGCAGCATCACGACCGAGCCGACCAGCGTATAGAGGAAGAATTTGATCGCGGCGTAGAGCCGGTTCTCGCCGCCCCAGATGCCGATCAGGAAATACATCGGCACCAGCCCGATTTCGAAGAACAGATAGAAGAGGAACAAATCCATCGATGCAAACACGCCGATGACGGCAGCCTGCAAGAAGAGGAGCAATGCGTAGTATTCCTTCTCGCGCTTCTCGATGTATTTCCACGATGAAAGAGCCGAGATGACGCCGAGCAACGTCGTCAGCAGAATCAACAGAACCGAAACGCCGTCAGCACCCATCTGATAGCGCGCGCCGATCACCGGAATCCACGAGTGATCCTCGATGAACTGCATCCCGCCGAGCGTGCGGTTGTAGTAAAGGAGATACAACGACGCGACGAAGTCGAGCGCAAACCAGGCGGTGGCAAACCGCTTGATCAGGTTCGACTGCTCCTTCTTCATGAGCGCGATGATCACGATCCCGCCCACGACCGGCAGCCAGGTAATGATAGAAAGAATATTCTGACTAATCATAGTAGTCCGTTGTCAGTTGTTCGTGGTCCGTAGTTCATTGTCGTTCGTCCAGTAACTGGCCCCCGAGAAATGACTGCGGACACTGGTTTTCAAAATGCGATTGCAAACAGCGCTTTCAACTTGGCGATTATGTCGGGCCCAAAGAACATGGCGACGACAACGACCAGTCCGATTACCATGACCAACGCATAGTTCGGGGCGAGGCCCGTCTGCGCGGCGCGAATCACCGGCGACATCAACCGAATGACGAAAGCAGCAATCGTGTTGACGATTCCGTCTACAACGTATTTATCGAAGCCGCCGCTGATACGGCTCCACAATCGCGTAAGCCATGCCGAACCATTCACAGCGCCGTCCACGACTTTTGAGTCGAAAGCAAAAACAGCTCGCGCTGCGTCCATCGTGCGGCGCGTAATCGCCCAACCGTAAAACTCGTCAACCCAGTACTTGTTGTAACTGGCTTCGTACAGCGGCCGCAGCCGCGCCGCCCACAGTTCAGGTAAGCGCGTGTCTTTGACATAAAAAAGCAAACCCAAACCGATACCGACGCCGGCAACCAAAAGCGAGATAATGATGAACAGCCACTCGGTCGCGGTTTCGCTTCCCAGTTTGCTTTCCGCTGCATGCGCCAGGTTGAATCCTGTCTTGCCGTAAGGCGCAGTATTCTCGGCGCTTCCCGTCTGTCGAACTTCAGCAGCAGGTACTTCCGTTGGAACCGCGCGTCCGCCTGCCTCCTGCCTACTGCCTACTGCCTCCTGCTTACTGCCTTCTTCTCCCTTACCAAACTCGCGCGTGACCGGATTCCAGATAATCGGATCCATGAAGGTGACTATATTCATGCGCCCGCCAGGATGCTCGGTGCGAGTAATAAACTTCCACGCCGGGCCAACACCGACGAAACCACCGACGGTGGCCAACACTGCCAAAGCGACGAGCGGCATCCACATCGACCTTGGCGATTCGTGCGGGATGTGTACGTGTTTGGGCGCGGGGTGTTCTTTAAGGTGCGCTTCATGTGACGGCGTGTGTTCATGCGTGCCGAGAAATTTTTCTTCGCCCCAGAAAGTCATCGCCACCAGCCGCGTCATGTAGAAAGCCGTGCCGGTTGCGGCGATCGTTCCAATCAACCAAATCAACCAGCCGATCGGAATGTAATTGGTCGAGGCAGCGCTCCACAGAATCTCATCTTTCGACCAGAAGCCGCTGAACGGAATGATGCCGCAGATCGCCAGCCAGCCCGCGAGGAACGTCCAGTATGTGTATGGCATGTACTTCTTCAGGCCGCCCATGCGTCGCATGTCCTGCTCGTGATGGAGCCCATGAATCACGCTGCCCGCGCCCAGGAACATCAGCGCTTTGAAGAACGCGTGCGTCATCACGTGAAAGATCCCAATCACAAACGCGCCGACACCGCAGGCCATAAACATGAAGCCAAGCTGCGAGACGGTCGAGTAAGCCAGAACTTTCTTGATGTCGTTTTGCGTGATGCCAATGGTCGCCGCGAAGATCGCAGTGACCGCTCCGACTAAAGCGACGACCAGCATCATCGTCTGCGAATGCTGAAAGATGACGTTGGTGCGCGTCACCATGTAGAGACCCGCAGTCACCATCGTCGCGGCGTGGATCAGGGCGGATACCGGAGTGGGGCCGGCCATCGCGTCTGGCAACCAGACATGCAAGGGCAGTTGCGCCGATTTCCCGCACGCGCCGATGAAGAGCCCAAGCGCAATCCACGACATGATGCCCCAGTGTCCGATTGTTTCAATCGGATACGACTTCGCTTGCGCAATCACGTCGGTGTACTGACTGGTGCCGAACGTCGCGATCACTGCGAACACAGCGAGGGCGAAACCAAAGTCGCCGATGCGATTCGTTATGAAAGCCTTGCGTGAGGCGTTCGCCGCTTCCTGACGATCGAAGTAGTAACCGATCAAAAGATATGAACAGAGTCCGACGCCTTCCCAGCCGACAAACATCATCAGAAAGTTCGAGCCCATCACCAGCACGAGCATCATGAACATAAACAGGCCCATGTAAGCGAAGAAACGGTAGAAGCCTGTATCACCGTGCATGTAGCCCGTCGCGAAGACAAAGATGCACAAGCCCACGCCTGTGACGATCAACATGAAGATCGAGGATAGCGGATCGAGTTGGTAACTCCATTCGACGTTGAGAATTGAACCACGAGACGCTTCCGCATCACTGGTGAAGACCGACACGGGTTTGTTTCTCTCCTCGGGCGGCAACGCGGCTCTTTGTCGCTCCGCTTCCTGGTAGGCCGCAGCGCTGATCCGCTCGCTCGACCCTTGCGTAATGCGAACCGCGCCGCCGGGAATCCAGTTGTATTTGAACGCGGCGTCCTGACTGGTAACGTAAGTCCTGGGCCAGATGGATTGACTGCTGAAGCCGTAGGAATAAACCGCGGCGACGCTGATCAAAAATGAAAGCGCCACGGAACCAACGGCGATGCCGCCAATCAGTTTCTCGGAAAAACCGAAACGCCGTCCCAGCAGGCCGTTAATCGCGGCGCCGATAAGCGGTAGAAGCGGCACGAGCCAGATGTAACGATACATCAGTTTCGAGTTTTCGAGTTCACAGTTTCGAGTTCCGACCAAATCGTAATCTCGGGCGCTGGCTTTTAACTCGAAACCCGAAACTCGAAACTCGAAACTCGTCATTACCATTTCAGTAGATCAATCTCATCCATCCAAATCGTCTCTTTATTGCGATAAAGCGCGATGACGATTCCCAAACCAATTGCCGCTTCGGCCGCGGCCACGACGATTATGAACACAGTAAAAACTTGCCCCGCCAGGGCATTGGGGTTCCCTGTATCTTGCAGGTAACGCGAGAACGCGATGAAGTTCAGATTCGCGGCGTTCAGGATTAGCTCGACCGACATGAAGATGACGATGATGTTGCGGCGGGTGAGTACTCCTGCAACGCCAATGATAAAGAGCAACGCGCCGATGACCAGAAACTTGGCAAGGTCGGGATGTTGCACTTTGTCCCACGCCAACGAGAGCCGCCCGCCTCCTGATTCCTGGAGCAGGAAAAACAAAGCTGGAGCGAAAACATTCGTCATTTCTTTTTCTCGGGAGGAACTTCCTGCTCGTTCTCAACCACCTCAGCAAGTTCCGGTTCGTGTTGTGTGTCCTCTTTCAAGACCTCTCGGGGCACATCGTCCACTGCGGCTTCCTGTTTGAGCGTGCGCGCCAGCATCACTGAACCGATGATCGCCACCAGCAACAACACGCTGGCGATCTCAAACGGCAGCGACGCGTAACGATAGAGACTGCCGCCCACGCGCTCCGTCGCCGTCGTGATCTTCGATGTGCCCGTAGCGGCTGTAGCCAACTCCTGCTGTTGCGCCAGGCGCTGTTCGGCGATCGCTTCGACGCCTTTTCTCTTGTCCCGCTCTTCCAGGCCCTGCCAGCCCGCGCCGACGGCGTAGAGCAAACCAAATACGAGTAGGAAACAAAAGATGAGGCCGGCACCAACCTGCCGGCTGTTATTAAAGATGTTCGTCGCGCCGCGCTCCTCGGCTCCGACATTCACCAACATGATCACGAACAGGAACAGGACCATCACGCCGCCGACGTACACGAGGATTTGCACGCCGGCGATGAACTCCGCGCCAAGCAGAATGAAGAGCGCGGCAACGGAAAGCAAAGTTGAGATCAGAAACAGCGCGCTGTGAACCGCGTTCCGCGCCATCACGGTCAAGAGACCCGCCAGGATGGCGGCGATGGAAAAGACCCAGAAGAAGACTGCTTCCCAGCCGGATAAAGTCATTGCCGATTTCCAATTGCCAATTGCCGATTTGATTTCGTTGGGGTTGGCGGTTTACGCGCAAGAGCGGCCGAGGCGGAAATACGCGATCTGGCCATTATCTTAGCTAACTCATTAGCCTCATCTAGCAATGATTGCACGAGTTCCTTTTTCAAAAGATCACTTTCAATTATCAACTCCAGCCAAAAAGCGCTTTCATCCGCTTCTTCTTCCACTACGCCAAGTTTTGCCACAAACTCGGCTTTTGAACGACCGCGGCATGCTGCCCGGTAATTTGCCCCGACGGAAGTTCCTGATCGCACCAATTGTCCGCCAATAGCCCTGCCGTGAACATTGTTCGGCAAAGCAGAAACGAGCTTTAGAATACGCAAGGCGAACTGCTTAGTTCGTTTTTTCAGATCATCAGCGTTCATGGCTCTACTGGTGAGAACAAAAATAAGCTTCAGGCTCGAACCAATCGGCAATTGGCAATTGGCAATCGGCAATGTTTCAGCTTGTATATTTAACCGTCTCGCGTCCCTGCTCGAGCATCTCGCGATTCCAAACAAAGCCCGCGCGCGAGTAGGTGGCGAGTTCAAAATCCTGCGTCAATTCCAAACAGTAAGTAGGACACGCCTCCTGGCACAGTGCGCAGAACATGCAACGCGAAGTATCGAAGATAAACTCGTCCAGAACTTTCTTGCGGCGCGGCTTGCCCGCTACAACGATCTCGACGTCCATCGCCAGCACGTCGATACAGTCTTCGGGGCACGCCAGCGCGCACAGGTTGCAGGCGATGCAAAGGGTGTCGTGCGTTTCCGGATCCATGTTCAAACGCGGCGCGCCGTGAAAACGCGGCGCCACGTCCGGACGCACCTTGGGATACTGCTCGGTGTAGATGCCCTTGCCGGCGACGGAGTCTTTATCAGTTGCGGCGCCGATGTTGTACTTGAGCGTCAACCGGAGACCTTTCAACAGATCGATCATGAAGAAGCGTTTCAGCTTCTGAATGAAGGCAGGTTTTGGAACATCAACCAATGGCATAAGTCATCTCCAATTTCCAATTGCCGATTTTCCGATTGTCTGATCCTCGATTGCTTGTTAATCGTAGCCCCCGCAACTCCTGGGATTTGCCCTTGTCAACAGAAAGTATTCGCAATCGGCAATTGGTAATCGCCAATCGGCAGTGCTTCATCCTTCGTTCGTTGCGGTCGCCGGCGCCACGGCGGGTTTTCCTTTTGGCGGATTTACCAGCCGAATGTTCCGACGCTGACTCTTCAAATGAAAATCGCGCGAGCGCCAGTTAATCATCGACAGAATTAAGCCGGTAATTAACAGGCCGGCAAGGCCCATAACAATCATCAACACTTTGCCGGTACCCGTCAGATTCAAACCCTGGTCCATCGACTCAATTGTTTTGATATTATGCCAGCCATCGATTGCCTGGACCAAAAAGATCGCGAAGGCCGAAAGCGAGATGTTAATCAGCGATGAGGGAATCAGCCACTTCCAACCGATGTCCATCAACTGATCGTAACGAAATCGCGGCAGCGTCCAGCGCAACCAGAAATACAGATACAGTATAACGGACATTTTCGCGAGGAAGACCAAAAGGCAGACTACGACATAGAGATCATGATGGCCGCCAATCAAGCGGTGGACACCGGGAAAATACCAGCCACCGAGATAGAGCGTCGTGGCCACGCCTGCGATCACCACCATCCCCGCATACTCGGCCATAAAAAAGAGCGACCAGCGAAAGCCGGAATATTCGGTGTGAAAACCCGCAACCAGTTCTGACTCGGCCTCCGGCAGATCGAAGGGCGCGCGATTGTTTTCGGCAATACCGCTGATCAGGAAAATAAGAAACCCGAGCGGTTGATAAACTACGTACCAGATTGAATCCGATCCTTGCGCCGCAACGATACCCGATAGAGAGAGCGTGCGCGCAAAGAACAGCGCACCAATAAGCGCAAGGCCCATCGAGACTTCGTAAGAAACCATCTGGGCGCTGGAACGCAGCGCCCCCAACAGAGAGTATTTAGAGTTTGACGACCAGCCGGCGAGAATCAGCGCCAGCACGCCGACGCTGGAAACCGCGAGCACAAATAGCAGCCCGATATTGATGTCGGTGATGACCGCCCAGTCAGGCCCGAACGGAATCACAGAGAACACGATGAAGGCCGCGGCCACCGCGATATAGGGCGCAAAAAAGAAGACCCAACGATCCGCTTTCTCGGGAATGAAATCTTCTTTCGTAAGCAGCTTCAAGCCGTCCGCGATCGGTTGCAACAAACCCCATGGGCCAACGCGCATTGGACCGAGCCTGGCCTGCATGAAGGCGGAGATCTTTCGCTCCAAATAGGTTGCATAAGCAACCCACAACGCAACGATAGTAACGACCAGCCCGATCTGAATGAACGGCCAGATGACGTAATTGATCGTGTCAGCGCTAAACCACCTCAGCAAAAGCTGGCTTATGAAATCAACTGGCGCGAACAATGCGAGTGTCATGTTAGAAATCTAAAATCGCAAATCCGAAATTAAAAATCCTCTTATCGATCAATTTCTCCGAGCACAATATCGAGCGTCCCAATGATTGCTACCACATCCGCGACCAGATGTCCTTCGCACATCTTCCTGAGCGCTTGCAGATTGATCAATGAAGGTGGCCGCACGCGCACGCGATACGGCTGGGCCGTGCCATCCGAAACCAGATAGCAACCGATCTCGCCTTTCGGCCCTTCGATCGAATGGTAGTAATCGCCGACCGGCAGCTTGATCACTTTTGGAAGTTTTGCGTTCACTGGTCCGTCCGGCAAATTGTCCAGCGCTTGCTGAACGATGCGCCGCGATTGTCTCATCTCCTCGAGACGGACCAGATACCGATCGTACGTATCGCCGTTCTCTCCAAGTGGAATATCAAAATCCATTTCCGCGTATGCAGCGTATGGCCTCGCTTTGCGAATGTCCCAGGCAACACCGGAACCGCGCAGCGCCGGACCCGATAATCCGATCGCGATTGCGTCGTCAGCCGAGATCACTCCGATGCCCACCGTGCGGCTCAACCAGATCCGATTCTCTGACAGCACGGTTTCGTATTCATCCAGGCGCGTTGGGAAGTTGTTGGTGAAGCGGCGCACATCTGCTTCGAAATCGTCGTAGGCGTCGTTAGGCATTCCGCCCACGCGCCAGGCATGACAAGTCAGGCGCGCGCCAAATTGTCGCTCAAAGATTTTCAGAATCTCTTCGCGTTCTCGCAACGCCCACAGCAGAACGGTTACGGCGCCAATATCCAGCGCGTGCGTAGCCAGCCACAACAAGTGCGAAGCGATCCGATTCAGTTCGGTCAGGATCGTACGAATGTAATGAGCGCGTGGAGGCACGGCCAGGCCCATCATCTGCTCGACCGTCTCGACCCAGACCAATCCGTTCGAGACTGCGGCAATGTAATCCAAACGGTCCCAGTAAGGCGCGATCATCGCGTACTGCCGATTCTCGGCAATCTTTTCCATGCCGCGATGCAGATAGCCAATATCGCAATCAAGGTCGATGACCGTCTCGCCGTCGAGTTTCAGGATCACGCGCAACACGCCGTGCGTGGACGGATGCTGAGGCCCCATGTTGAGCACCATTTCCGGGCTGTCAAGCAGCGTCTCTTGAGTTGTAGCGATCTCTACCTGATGCATAAAGTGTCCGACAAACTTCAGTATGTCGCTGACTGTTCTGGGTCCATCCATCTGGCCAGGGTACGACAAACTGAAGTTTGTCGGACATTGGCAATCCCGTTATGCCGCGGGTGTCTCCGACTCCGCAGGTTTATAACAACCGGTAACACTCCACGGTTCGATAACCAGCCCGATCTCCGCAACTTCGCCTTTAGTGCGCTGCTCCACGAGTTTGAGCACGAGTGCTTGCGCGGCGCTCGCTTTATTCCAAACGTTGCGCGGCGCCATCGTTTCGGTCAATACGAAGCCTGCCACTTTTGCGGCCTCGGGCGTGTCGAAAACCTTGGCTTCGTAATGCGCGGCAATCTCTTTCGGGGTCATCGTCGGATTTTTGAATTTTGATTTTTGATTTTCGATTGGAACTCCGCGCAACAAATCACGCCAACCGCAAATCAAAAAATCAAAAATCGGCAATCAAAAATCTAAAATCATTTATCCTTCGGCATTACTTCCTTACCACCCTGGAAAATCTCGCGCATCATACGCTCTTGTGGCACCGACAAAACCTCCAGCCCGTAAGCACGGCGCTGCTCCAACTGCTCGTGCTGGACTTCAGTCATTTCCGGCAGATGTTTTTTGGTCCACTGGTTTTCCACGAACTCCAGTGGGTAGTCTTTTCTTAAGGGATGACCTTCCCAGTCCGGCGGCAACAAGAGCCGGCGCAAGTCAGGATGATTCCGGAAAGTCACGCCGAAAAGATCGTAAACTTCGCGCTCCATCCAGTTTGCCGCCGGCCAAACGCTGGTAACACTGTCGACCCCCTCCTCGTCGGTAGTCGCAACCTTTAGCCGCACACGGTCATTCGCAGGGATCGAGTAAAGATTATAAACCACGTCAAATGGCGCTTCCGATCGATCCGGAAAATGCACGCACGTGACATCGGAAAGGTAATTAAAAGGCGTATCGGAATCGCGCTTGAGCAGATCGCAGGCTTCAACAATGCGCGAACGCTCGATGCGTATCGAGAGTTGCCCGAGAAACTCTCTCGCCTCGATCACCGCGCCGTTGATTTTCCCTTTCAACTTCTTAACGAGCCGATGGCTTGAAGCGTCCGTTGGTTTTGGACCTTCTTCTTTCTTCTTTACGGGAGCTTTGGGTATGCCCGGAGGTTGGGCGGCCGCTGCTTTCTCGGTGATGGATTCCCTGGCGGCCGCGACGCGAGCTTTTGCCTGCTCGACCTTTGAGTCCTTCTCCGCATCGGCCGAAGCGCCCGTTACCTGCTGGCTTGTAGACACGTCAGCCGGCTTTGATGGATCTGGTTCGCTTGCTTGAGGGATGTTAGGCTGTTTTGTGTCTTCTGCCATGACGTTCGGTTACACCCACACTAAAATCGCGATGCGACTTCGCCTCAGTCGCGTAGACGTCGCGCCTGGGTGTTATTGCTAAGTAACAGAAGGACGGTCAAATTGGATTTAAGCATGCGATTTCGGTCGCTGTCAACCAAGTTGTTTCTGCGAGTTGGTGACCCGAATGATCAGCCAAGTGCCAGTTGAACTTGACGATACGAGCATGCGAACCCTATCATGGTTTGTTTGAAACGAGCGGCTTGGCGCGCTCTATGTAGTGAGGTAACCCAAAGATAATGAAACCAGGAATTCATCCGGAGTATCACGAAATCACAGTCACTTGCGCCTGCGGCGAAACTTTTCAGACCCGTTCGACGAAGAACGGCGATTTACACGTGGAGATTTGCTCCGCCTGCCATCCGTTTTTCACCGGCAAGCAGAAGCTGGTCGATACGGCTGGACGCGTCGATCGCTTTAACAAGCGCTATGGAAAAAAGACGGTGACCGAGAAGACGGCCGCATAATGAACGCTAGTTCCAGGGAGCGAATGAAGAACAAGGAACTAAATCAGCACTAGCGAAGTTCGCGAACCACTTGCCGGCGTAATATCGTCGGTCGCTATTCGTGCATCATAAGCATGAGCGACTGCCGCAAACGTCGGCATTATTGTTTGTCAGGCATCAGGTTCCGGGTGCTGGGTGCCGGAATTGACGTTCTACACCGACACCAGACACGCGACACCTGATACCTAAAAGAGGCTAACCACGTGAGCACAAATGAAAGAGACTTGATCGTCGGCGGCCAGGCCGTTATCGAAGGCGTAATGATGCGGACGCCCAACGCCTATGCTATCGCCGTGCGCAAAGCTGACGGCACAATTGTGAACACCGCCGCCCGTTTGCCAAAGTGGAGTGACAAATATCCGCTGCTCAAACTGCCTGTGTTGCGGGGCGGCGCAGTGCTGTTGCAGTCAATGGGACTCGGGATCAAAGCGCTGAACTATTCTGCCAACGAGGCATTCGCCGATGCTCAAGCAGAGGAAACAGAAGAAGTGAAAATCGCGCTGACGCCCGCGGTAATCGAAGGTGAAGGCGATTTCGCCGGGCTGACCGGAGCTGTGCCGGGTCTGTTTCCGGTGCCGACACAAAAACGATCGAAAGATGAAATGAAACAAGGCGGCACGACGGCCGCTGCCGGCTCGATCATCTTCGCGTTGTTCTTTAACGTTCTGATCTTCATTGCCGCGCCATTGTTACTGACGAACGCGCTTTTTATTGCGGCCGGTTGGGCGCCATCGCCAGCGCCTGCTGCAGTTTCCACGGTTCGTCAAAGCGGTGCAGAACAAAGTGCGACTGCCGTTCCGGCTGCGCCGCCCCAAAACGATGCGTGGTACGCGAGATCCTGGCACAGTGTTCGCACTTATCTGCGACCGGTGCGGCCGTCTGTAGGTTTCAACTTGATCGATGGGCTGATTCGCATGTCGTTTTTCCTGATCATGATCTTCAGCTTCTCGCTCTTGAAGGACATCAGGCGCGTCTTTGAATACCACGGAGCAGAACACAAGACGGTGTTCACCTGGGAGGCGGGTTTGGCGCTGACGGTCGAGAACGCGCGGCCACAACCGCGCCAGCATCCGCGCTGCGGCACGAGCTTCCTGATGATCGTTATGCTGGTTTCGATTTTGTTGTTCTCTGTAATCAGGTTTGATTCGCTTGTGTACAACTTTCTCGTGCGCATCGCCTTGATTCCCTTCGTGGCAGGTTTCTCGTACGAGATCATTCGGTTGTCCGCAAGAAAGGAGAGCGGCGCTTTTTTCAAGCTGGTCACGCGCCCGGGCGTCTGGCTGCAAAACATTACAACGCAGGAGCCCGACGATTCACAACTCGAGGTTGCCCTCGAAGCATTGAAGGAATCACTTAAGCTCGAGCCGCAGAGTGAGGGAGCAGCGCTCGCGCCGTTGTCGTGACTGTCCGACAAACTTCAGTTTCTCGTCCTGTCGGAGGCAGCTGGTCGCGCGTCTGAAGAAAGGTTCCATTACTAACGACTCGACAAACTGAAGTTTGTCGGACAAAAGAGCATGTTAGAAAGACT
>WNGK01001707.1_pt1 | contig 29765 bp, 26 predicted proteins | sample 5400601 | NCBI WGS metagenome assembly WNGK01 (sample SAMN13153376, study PRJNA577476) | soil metagenome | isolation source: 60 cm soil or saprolite under Garry oak tree replicate 1 | place: USA:California | collected 2016-06-15 | reverse complement strand
CTTACAGCAAAAATTCCTCAAAAATCCGGTCAAAGTTGACATTACACGGGCTGGAGGTGAGCAAAGCACCATTGAACAGATTGCGTACCAGGTACCGCAGGAACAGAAAATAGCAGCACTCTGTACTCTCTTGAATTCCACGGAGGGAGAAAGCAGCCTCATCTTTGGCAAGACGAAATACGGCGTCGAGAAGTTAGGTAAACAGCTCAGCAAACTCGGATTTACGGTGGGAACATTACACGGCAACAAGAGCCAGCGCGCGCGTGAAGAGGTGCTTACCGCCTTCCGCCGGGGGCAGGTGCAGACACTGCTTGCCACCAATGTGGCCGCACGCGGGCTGGACATAACAGGGATCGATCAGGTCATCAATTACGAGCTACCAGAATCGAGCGATCTTTTTACGCACCGGATCGGCCGTACAGGCAGAATGGGGCGACAAGGCAAGGCGATTACGCTGCTAGTACCTTCAGATGTCCCCAAATGGCGGCGTATGGCGCGCAATTTAGGGCAGGGAGCCGCATTGCAGCGGCTCGTTATTGACGAGGAAGCCTTTGTGACACCACCGCCCGCAAGTCCAGAGGCTTCGAGAACGCAGGAGCACGAGCAGAACGGCGAGCAGCGATCGGAACGCGACCGCAAACATTTCTCGCCTGATCAGGAACGTGGCAGACGTGTACAGCCAGCGCCTGACAGTGACGCGGCATCCGGCGTGAAAAGGCAACGGAAAGAACGTGTTACCGGCGGAACACCTGCATGGCAGTCAGAAGGCTTTCCCTTGCCAGAACGCCCCTCTTCCGGCAAGGCGAGGGATGGCAGGAGAGGAGCGGGAAAGCAGTATCGCTTCGGGAGAACTACCAGGAAGAATCAAGCTCGTGCTTTTGCAGCGACTGCGCCGCAACACCGGACAGCCAGTAGAAAGCCCAGGGCAACACCGGTAGCACAACCAAGGCGGACGTCTGTTTCAAATCGTTCTGCGAGCCGCTAACCTGGGACAAGATGTCAAAGGAACAGCGGACGTTTACGCCTGGGAAGGATGTCAAGAAGGGTTCTCAAACCGCTCCCAGCGAATCGCGAACTGCAACAACATCGCCGCCAGGATGCCCATTACCAGCCCGTTCTGTACCAGCGAGCGCACGATGTCGGGGATTGTGCTGAATGTCGTCGAGGGGATAAGCATCAATGATAGGCCAAGCAGCACGGGCAGTGCGATACGATAGATCGTCTTGAACGTGAACTTCATCCCTTCCAGCTGGCTCAGGCCGGAGCCGAACAATTGCAAATAGGCCACGAACAGTACAGCATCGCCCACGCTCACCGGCAGCGAGGCGAACAACTGACCGAGTGCCGGGATCAGGCCGAGCAGGATGAACAGCGCCGCGCCAAGCAGGAAAGGCGCACGGTTGAAGATGCGCGTCGTGCGCAAAAAGCCGAACGAGGAGACATACGGCGCGTAGGGAACGATGCCGAAGAGGCCGGAGACGAGAGAGCTAAAGCCCGTCACGATCAGCGAGCGGCGGTATTGTGTGGATGTAACGTCCTTATCGAACAGCGTTTTCGCGCCCTCCAGCGCCGCGAAGGTGTTGCTCAGGCTGATCAGGCCCGTCAGCACAACGGTGATCAGCAGGCCGGCATTGAAAGCCAACCCGCCCCATGGTAGGATGGCGAACAGGGCATTACCGGCAGGAGCCAGCGAGGCCGCGTGGCCGGGAAAGAACAGCACGAATGCGATCCAGCCTACGATGATACCCGTCAGGATGGCGAAATTGCTGATCAATCCCCGCCCAAAGACACTCAAGAGCAATACCAGCACAACCAATCCCAGAGAGAGCAAGGCGATACCCGGCTCGATATGCGTGCTGGTGGAAAGCCCAAGCATTCCCTTGAAAAATATCCCGCACAATTGCGCCCCTAACAGAAAATAAAAGGTGCTGGTGACAACCGGCGTGAAGAGGAGACGCAGCCACCAACCCAGACCCGTCACACCGAGCAGAATAATGATTAGCCCGGTCAGGATGATCCCCACTTCCAGCGTTCCGCCCAGCACGGCCAGCGATTGACCCGATGCCTGCGCGCTGGCGGCGAGACTCAAGATCACGCCCCACCACAGGCCAGCCGAGCCTTCCATTAGGGGTAGCCGGTGTCCAATCGTTCCTTGCAGAATGCACGCGATGCCAGTATAGATGAATGCTCGCTCAAGCGATGCGGTGATGACGTCGGGCGGCTGGTGAAAAGCATAGCCGATAGAGATAGGGATCACCACGATATTCGCGAACATGAAGAACAGCCATTGGACACTGGCCAGCACGGTGGTAACGGGCGCAATGCTGCGATCAGGCGGTCTTTGCAACGAACGCTCCTTTCGATGATGGCGCTGCATATTCTATCATGATGGCGGTTGTCTCTACCCAATACTCTAACACATTTGGGGGTTGTGCTAGCAGGAACAGCTCGCGTGGGGTTTGCCGCTTCCGATCAGGCAGAAAAGAATAGATCGGTGAAGCAAGTTCTCTTGCAGAAGAAAGGAACACCATGCAAACAGCACCCCCCGTTTTCCATGAAGACGCAGCGCCCCACGTGACCCTTGCCGCTCAGACCCAGGCCGTTGAACGCGCAATCCAAACCATGCATACCCATCTGCATGAAGTGTTGACCCTCGAAGACCTGGCCTCGGTGGCCTGTCTGAGTCCCTCGCATTTCCATCGCGTCTTTGGTCGCCTGATTGGCATTCCCCCTGGCGAATTTCTTTCCGCCCTGCGCTTTCAGGCGGCCCGGCGTTTGCTTGTGACGACTTCACTCAGTGTGACCGATATTTGCTTTGAGGTTGGCTATACCAGCACCGGCTCTTTTACTACGCGTTTTACGCACCTGGTGGGCCTGTCTCCACGCGTGTTGCGCCAACGGGCTCATGCATTCGAGCCGCTTCCGGCTAAGCCTGCCGGGCTCTGCCCCACGATGCCCTCTGGCATGCCGAGGAACAATGCTCTGCTTGGCCGGATCAGCGCTCCTGCGACCTTTCGAGGCACGATCTATGTAGGCCTGTTTAGCGGTCCCATTCCCCAGGGAAGACCGGTGCGTTGTACCACACTCAACTCGCCGGGTTGGTATCGGATTCATGACGTTCCTGACGGCGTCTATCATCTGCGGGCTGCCGCGTTTCCCGTGACCGCAGACCTGCACTCGGCTCTGCTGCCCGGCGAGCAGCTGTTGCTGGGCCACAACGCGAGTCCGCTTGTCATCCGCCATGGGCATGTTGCTGGCGACCCCGATCTCGTCCTGCACCCGCCGCGTCTGACCGACCCACCTCTGGTGATGGGATTGCCTTTGCTGTGACTGCAAGAGCCAACATCCGTTCAAAAAGGGAAGCTAGAAGAAGTTTCTTGCTTTTCGGTATGCTATGATGATCAAGCGACTAGAAGTTGCCCATCTCATGCAGGCGTATGGGCGCAAGGAGGTTTTATGGGAAAAGTTCTTTTAGGTATGACCATGTCGCTGGATGGTTTTATTCATGATCGGAAGGGTGATGTGAGCCGTCTTTATCCTGATCTCGGTGCATTAAGACAAACTGAGGTTCTTCAGGAATCGATAAAAACGACCGGGGCAGTGGTGATGGGCAGACGAGCCTACGACATGGCAGAGGGGGATTTCACGGATTACGAATTTCAAGTGCCGATCTTTGTCCTGACTCATGATGTTCCAGATATGGTGGCCAAAGGAGAGAATGAAAGGTTGACGTTTACCTTCGTCACCGACGGCATTGAAAGTGCCATTGAAAAGGCAAAGGCGGTAGCAGGTGACAAATATGTCACGGTGATAGGCGGTGCGAATATCGCTCAGCAATGCATAAAAAAAGGACTGCTTGACGAAATACAGCTTGGCATAGTGCCCATTCTACTCGGTGAAGGACTCCGTCTGTTCGAGCATGTAGGCAGTGAGCAGATTGAACTGGAGAGAATGAGGGTACTAGAGTCACCTACGAGAACAGATCTGAGGTTCCGCGTCATAAAGGAGAAATCGTTATGAGAAAAGTAATTTCGAAAGACGGCACCGCCATCGCGTTTGTTCGGTCGGGTAAGGGATCGCCGATCATCCTGGTGGGTGGCGCGTTAGCCGATCGATCGGCAGACGCGCCACTGGCTGCGCTCCTGGCGCAGCACTTCACCGTGTTTAACTACGATCGTCGGGGTCGAGGCGAGAGTGGTGACACGGCGCCGTACGCGGTCGAGCGCGAGGTCGAAGATCTCGAAGCCCTCATCATCGAAGCTGGTGGATCGGCGTTCGTGGTCGGTGGGTCCTCCGGTGCGGTCCTTGCCCTCGAGGCGGCTCGCAAGCTCCCCATCACGAAGCTGGCGTTGTACGAACCACCGTTCATCGTCGACGACAGTCGTCCTCCACTGCCGGCGGATTACGTGGCGCAGCTCATCGAGCTGATATCGTCGGGTCGCCGAGGCGACGCGGTCGAGTTCTTCATGACGAAGGCAGTAGGTGTTCCTGCCGAATTCGTTGCCCAGATGCAAAACGCGCCAATGTGGCCCGCGCTCGAGGCTGCGGCGCACACGCTGGTCTACGACGGCACCATCATGGGAGACACCATGTCAGGCAGCCCGTTGCCGGTCAAGCAGTGGGCCTCCGTCACGGTACCCACGCTCGTCATGGACGGCGGGGCGAGCCCTGCGTGGGCGCGCAACGCGGTACAAGCGCTCGCGGACGCCCTCCCCGATGCGCAGCGCCGCACCCTGGAAGGTCAGACCCACATCGTAGCCCCGGAGGCCCTCGCTCCCGTGTTGGAGGAGTTCTTCATGGGAAAAATATAACTTCATGAGTAGTCAAGGGAAATCATAAGGAGCGATCACAATGGATATTGTTTTCTCCAGTACGATGCAGTTGGCAGCCGCCATCCGGGCAGGCCATGTTTCAGCCACAGATGTGCTGGAAGCACATTTAGCGCAGATCAATACACACAATCCTACGCTGAACGCCATCATCACCATGGATGCCGAGCGTGCATATGAACGGGCGCGGGAAGCGGATGAAGCGCTGGCTCGTGGTCAGGTGTGGGGGCCGCTGCATGGCGTACCCTTTACGCTGAAAGATGCCCATGCGACGGCGGGCATGCGCACCACCACCGGGTTCCCACCGCTGGCCGACTACGTGCCCCAGGAAGATAGCACCGTTACTGCACGCCTTAAGGCAGCGGGCGGCATTCTCATTGGCAAAACGAACGTTGCCATGCTGCTGGCCGATTATCAATCCACGAATCCCATTTTTGGCCGCACCAACAACCCCTGGAATATCGAGCGCACGCCGGGCGGTTCCAGCGGCGGCGCGGCAGCGGCGCTGGCTGCCGGCATGACACCGTTTGAAATTGGCACCGATCTGTCCGCTTCGATCCGCATTCCCGCGCATTTTTGTGGCGTGTTTGGTCTCAAGCCAACCGAACAGCGCGTCCCACTCACCGGGCTGATCCCTGGTCTTCCGGGGCCCAGACCTGTTCGCATCATGTCCTGTATTGGACCAATGGCACGCACCGTCGAGGACCTGGCGCTGCTGTACTCGATCATCGCGGGGCCGGATGGACGCGATACTGAAGTCCAGCCTGTGCCGGTTGACGATGTGCCACAACTCGAGCTTAAGCAACTGCGGATTGCCTTTGCTCCCACCTTTCCAGGCTTTCCGGTCGCGGCGGAAATTCGCGATGCAATAGAAGCACTGGCACAGCAACTCAGACCATTGTGTGCTGCCGTGGAAGAAGCGACGCTGCCAGCGGTGGATTTCAACCAGGAGCTACTCCGCGCCGGGAAATTAATTGGCATGGTGATTGGAGCATTCCAACCGGAAGAGCAGGAACGACCGACCACCCTCGCACAATACCTGGAAGCGCTGGACATTCGTGACCAGTCCATGCTCGCGTGGGAGCAGTTCTTTGATGAATGGGATGTCCTGCTGTGCCCGCCGTCCATGGTCACGGCGTTTCCACACTGCAGTGTATTGGATGGTCAGTGCCCATGGCACGGTGTTCAATTACACCGGCCACCCGGCAGTCGTGCTGCCATATAAGCTGGATCGTGATGGCTTACCCATTGGGGTACAGCTGGTGGGGAAACGCTGGGATGAAGCGCGTCTGCTGGCGATCGCAAAGGCCATATCGGAAGTGACTGGCGCATTCCAACGACCACCGGGCTACTAACTCCTGGCTACCTGGGTCATCCAATGTAGGGCGACTTACCTGGACAGTCCTTTGCAGAGTTTCTCGCGGTGTGGAAACGAAGCACGCATGACCCGCATCCTTTTTCCGGCCCGGAGATGGTGAAGTTGCTTATGGCAAAGAGGGTGACGAATTGCGTGTCTTTGGCTTCACAGGCCCGGATGGACAGACGCAGTTCTCGCTGACTGCGAAGATTTTGCAGCTTGTTCCGGGGAGAGTGATTGTCCTGACCTGGAAAAACATGGTATGGAACTGCGCGCTGGATCCCAATGAGGTCACCGATCTTGACTCGACGGTCGTCTTAACCTTTCAGAAGAATATCACGGGAGCTGAGATTCAGCTTGTGCAGGTCAATGTTCCTGATTATAAAGTCAGCGTTCCCGAGACAGGAGAAATCGGTTCGCTCAGTTCGATCGTCAACACCCACTGGAGCCTGCTCTATTGGGAACCGATGAGAAGATATTTTCATAAAGGAGAGGTAAGTGCATGACAAACGACGGTAGCAACAGTATCAAGGCCCACCCGCCCATGGCGGATGACAAGCTTCACGAAAAACGGGTGGTGCTGTTTGCATCGTGTTCCTTTCTTCTCCAACAAGAACCTTCTTCACCGGTCTATTCTTTTCTTATACTTATTCGCAATCGATGATAGAATGGAGGAGGTGTTTCAAAACGGCACACCTCTCATGAAGTTGAAAGCGCCGCGCTTTATGACCAGTTACCGAGCCTATGTGTCCGCAAAATGAGAAACGTAGCGACAGTACATGGTATTGAAGGAAGTTCTGCAAGAAGACGAAAGGCAAACAATGATGATTGAGCATACTCTCCCCACGACTGAGTCCGAGGCGAGCAGGTTGTACGAGGACATGCAGGCCAACTCTTTGACCGCGCTCTGGCGCATCGAGGAAGCGATCATGCCACAGCAGCCCAGGCCCAAAGCCATCCCCTGGCTTTGGAAGTGGGCAGACCTGTACGATGTCGCGCAGCGTGCCGGCAGATTGGTTCCCGTCGAGCGCGGCGGGGATCGCAGAGCGATTGCCCTCAGCAATCCAGGCCTCGCAGGGCAGCCATTCGCCACACCGACCCTCTGGGCTGCCATCCAGTGGTTGAATGGACACGAAGTAGCGCCCGCCCACCGTCATACGGCGCAGGCCGTGCGCTTCATCATTAACGGCAGCGGCTCATGGAGCACAGTAGAGGGAGATCGTGTTTTCCTCGAACGCGGCGACTTTGTGCTCACCCCCTCCTGGCTCTGGCACGATCACGGTAGTCAAGCAGACGAGCCAGCCGTCTGGGTGGACGGATTGGACATCCCCCTGAACAACTACCTGGATGCCAGTTTCTTCGAACCGTATCCCCACGAGGCGCAGGAAGTCACCCAGGCTCTCAATAGTACCGTGCTCAAATACGGTGTCGGCCAATTGCAGCCTGCCTGGGAGAGACGTTCGGTGCAGCATCCTCCCATGCACACCTACAAGTGGGCCGATACGGAGCACGCGCTCACCAACCTGGCGCAGGTGGATGCCAGCCCCTTTGATGACGTAGCGCTGGAATACATTAATCCGCATACGGGAGGCCCGACTATGCACACCTTCACGTGCTGGATTCAAATGCTGCGACCAGCCGTGCAGACTCAGGCCCACCGGCACGTCAGCAGTTCCGTCTACCACGTATTTGAGGGGCGAGGCGAGACCATCATCAATGGGGTGCGCTTTGCCTGGGAGCAGGGGGATATGTTCGTCATCCCCGCCTGGAGCTGGCACGAGCATCACAACGCATCTCAGGAGCAAGGCGCCGTTCTCTTCTCGATGCACGATATGCCAACATTGGTCGCGCTCAACAAGTACCGGGAGGAAGCCTATGGAGAGCACAACGGGCATCAAGCCGTAACTGGAGTCTTCGATCCTGTGGCTAACAGGTAGCCAGCTTCATAAAGCGTCCGTTGTGCAGGCCTGGCTAGCTCAATGGGGAGGTCACTTTTCTGTTGTGTCATCGTATTTTTCATCCAACATTATGAGCTACGGCAGTACGAATGAGATCTTTCAAAGCAGACTCATCAACTGCTTCGCCCTCACGGAAATCTATCGCTCGCGTTTTTTTAGCATCAAGGCCAGCATTAAAGAGTTTATGCGGATCTTCCAGGAAAGCGCCTTGAAAAAAGTTCATTTTTACTGTTTCCTTGAAAGCGCCGACAGCACAAACAAGTCCCCGGTGAGACCATACCGCGGTATCCCACTTCCATTCCTCAGTGATGTCTGGGTCGGCCTCGAGGATAAGTTTGCGCAGTCGGGCGAACGTTTGGCTGCGCCAGTCGGCAAGTTCTGCGATTTGTTGGTCGATACGTTCAGATGGATTCATGTACTGCTCCTTGCTCTTTTCTACAAGCTCTGTAAGTCGATCCATGGTTTCGGTTGCTCCTTTGTTCACCTGGTTCTCCCCCTTCTCTCGTAAAAATCGTACCATGCCAGATCGTTCCGGTCAAGCATACGCATGGGCTTCACGGACCAGCTTCCGGTGGCAGCCATGCAGCCTCAGGGGGAGGTACAGGCCTTTCCCATTCATGACGCTGCTCATGACGCTTCCTGCTCATACTAGTAGCAGAGAGAACGAGGTGCAGCCGGTCGTGGCAGGAGCGAGGAGGCCCCCACTGCAGGCGCGGGGTCTCGTAGAGCGCGTCGGACCAGGCTTGGATGCACGAAGACGAGGAAACAAACAAAAGGAGCATTGTTTTATGGCACAGCTACAGATCACTTACCTCTTGCGACCAGGAACCCAGGAGCGCTGGCGACGCCTTTGTCAGGAGCTAGCCGAATCACACCGTGACCAGTTGGAAGCGTCCTGTCGACAAGCGGGGCTCACCCAGGTGCAGGTCCGGCTGGTGCAACTGCTCCACGGCGAACTCATGCTCATAACACTGCATACGCGGGAGCCCCAACAGACGTTGCAGGAACTGGCGACCTCCAGGCGTCCGTTTGATCGCTGGCTGCGAGAGCAGCTTCAGGCCTTGCTGGGCTGGGGTATGCAGGAGGTGCTGGCTGACCCGCAAGGTGATCTTATCTTCGCCTGGCCAGCCGAACGAAGTGAAGGAGAGGAATGAGAATATGCAATATATGCAGCAACCGCAACCCGGCACCACACCGGTGCCACCAGTCCCGGATGGTGTCCTGGTTGGACAAGCCCTTACAGGCGACGAGCGCGCCTTTGCGACTCTGGTGGATCGCTACCAGGATCTATTACTCGGATATATCCGCGGCATACTGAAAGACAGCGAACAGTCCTCTGATGTGCTGCAGCAGGTTCTCCTCCAACTTTATCTCTCTTTGCCAACGCTCAATACGCAGACGCGACTCAGCGGGTGGCTGTTTCGGGTCGCGCGTAATCGATGCATAGATGAGTTACGCAAGAGGTACCGCAGGAACGAAGTGTGTTTCTCGGCGTTGGAGTGGGAAAGTACTGAAGAGGAGTTCTCGCCGGTAGAGTACATACCGGACTCTCAGCTGTTGCCAGAGGAAGTTGCAGTGCAGCGAGACCTGCACGACACATTGCGACGGGCCATCGACGTACTTCCTCCAAAGTTTCGCCGGGTTGTGCATCTGCGCTGTTGGAGGGACCTCAGCTATGCTGAGATCGGGCGTCTCCTCAAGATGCCGGAGACTACAGCGAAAACCTACTTTCACCGGGCTCGCCCTCTGCTAGGTGCTGCACTTGCCAGGAGTGTGCAGAGTGCGTCCACCTCCTAGTGCGGCATCTTTTGACGATCCAACCCATGCTTTCTTTCACTCTCCCCTTATATGCCACATGGCGGAAGGGGCGAGAGGAAACCAGATGGCACCCATCCAAAAGATCAGGGGTATCAGTTCACTGCTGTTCTAGTACTTCTGAGATCGCTTCTATGCTCCGATCCAAAAACCGCTGCCCATTCTCCAGGCGGCTCGTTGCACTGAAGTACCCCTTTGAGCCGGTGTGTCCGATCGGTCCCAACGCGATCATCGTGATTTTGCCTTGCGCCCTGGCCCGGTTCCAGGGCGAGTGGATGAACCATGGCCAGCGACCGGCATAAGCGATTGCTCCGATTTTCTGAACAGGGTCCCTGGTGCCGTAGAGATGGTAGAGATGCTCGATATGATTGAGCCCCGGATCGTCTGCCATCACCCCGCCGAGCGAAATGATCCAGAGCGGCGCTCCCCCGAGCAAGTCCTTAAGATACGTGGCCGCCCCCAGCGCAATTTGCCCGCCTCCGCTGTAGCCGATGACGCTCACCGGCGTGCCGCTGCCCATGCGATAGCCATGCCGCAGCAGTTCGTCCCGGATGACCTCGGCCGTCCCGTAATTGTAGATCGGCCCATAGCGCAGATCGGCAGAGACGACCATCTGAAACAGGTTGCGTATATTGATCAGGTTGGGTAGGAGCCTCTCTTTCCCCTCGATCTTGAGGCGTTCGATGCCTCGCCACAGCGAGGAAAAGATCCGGTGTCCGGTCAGCCCCCGGTTGTTCATGGCGTAGGGGAACACGTTTTTCACCACGACGGTGCCGGGAAAGCGCGCGGCCAGCTCGTCGCACAACTCGATTTCCGTCGGTTCCAGGTAATCCCCGGAGATGGCGCCTATCCCCGACAGATAGACCAGGTAATGCGCGGTCTCCTCCGTCCTTTGTGTTTCTGTGGGTTCCTGAACGGGAACAGATATCTTCTTCCCAGCAGGATGGCCGAACCAGCCTGCCCACCACCCGAGGGACTCGAAAGGTGAGAGCGCGGCCACGACGAGAAGAAGCACCATTCCAACTCCCAACAGCTGGATAAAGGGGAACAGGAAAATGGAGAAGAACCAATGGAGCAGCGCGAGAAGGGCAGGGATCATCACTGGCCTCCCTTCGTCTCATCTGTTGTTTTCCTGGTGGAGACATCGATGATCTCCTCGACATGCTGGGCAAGCGGGGTACCGGCGGTCTCCTGGAGCAGCCAGTTCCGCACGGCATCGATTGGCCTTGCGATGGTATAGTGCAGCGCTTGCATGACTACCCAGCCCAGGATAGTACAGAGCAGCGCCTGCCAGAGGTCCAGGTGCAACGTGACGCTTGTGGCGACGAGGATCGCGAGAAAGGACCAGATCTCGAACGCGTGCTTCAGAAAGCTTCCAGCATAGGGCAGCAGGACGAAAAAGCCCAGTAACAACGGGGCATACGCCAGGCTCACCTCACGTCCCATCTGATCAAACGGAAGCTGCACCCTGAAGACGATGCGACCCACCAGCAGTAAGATGGCTGCCCAGATGAGCACGCCCACGGCGAAGAGGACTCCGTTTAACAGCAGGCTCATGAGGAAACGACGAGGAGTGACTTTGTTGGCGAACAAGATCACGCTTTGCCCCAGGCTCACCGAGACGCCTGCCAGGATCAGGATCAGCAGCGTCAAGAGATTGGCGCCAGGACTCGTCTGCACGGCCCGGAAAACGTCAGGGTCGAGCCGCAGAGCCCCTCCTACCAGTCCGAAAAAGGAGGAGATACACTGCCAGATGGTGCTGGTATCGATCGTATACATTCACTCCCCTATCTCATGCGTGATGAGGTCGAGCAGGATGGGATAGACCAGGGCAGTTTGTTGGTCTGGCTGCCCAGGGTCAATCATATCATGGATGGGGCGGTATTTGGCATCGAATTCGTAGGCCTCATACCTCCATGAGGGAAACCCTTCTCGTTTTGTATCGACCCAAGGCAGGCCGCTCTGGACGGCCAACCCGTCCAGAGCGGCCTGCCTTGGGTCGATAGTGGCCCACAGAGGCAGGTCGCTCCCCTGGTTTAGCTGCTACTGCCAGTCTGAATGAGCTGCGTCACAACCGACTTGACGCGATTGGAGGGGATGGCGAAGCCAACACCATTTGCGGGCGTATTAAACTCGGGATCGATGGCGGTGAGCGTAGGAATCCCCACCACGTTGCCCTGCAAATCCACCAGGGCTCCTCCGCTATTGCCCGGGTTAATTGCCGCGTCGGTCTGAATCGCATTCTGGATGGTGGCCCCACCCTGTCCTTCGGAGACGCTTCGTTTCAGGGCACTCACGATACCGTTGGTCACGGTCTCGGTATCGCCCAGAGGGTTTCCGATGGCCAGCACCTCTTGTCCCACCTGTAACTGAGCAGAGTCTCCCAGCGTCGCGACCGACAACCCCGCTGGTGGTACCGCAATCTTGAGGACCGCCAGGTCATCGGCCGCATCCGTGCCGGTGAGCTGTGCCGCTTCCTTGGTGCCGTTAGAGAGTATCACCTGGATCGTGAGGGCTCCACTGACCACGTGGTTGTTGGTAACGATGTAGCCCCGACTGTCGATGATCACCCCGGAGCCCAGTGCCGCCCCACTTGTTAAGGTGACGTAGACCTCCACCACGCTTGGTTTCACCTTCGCCACCACAGCTTCTCGCAGCGTATTGAGCGAGGTAGCCGTCGTGGTGGAAGCGGTGGTTGCCGCCGTGCTGCTCTTGGCGCTGGCGAAGGCCCAGCCCGCGAACCCCCCGATGACGAAGATGACGGCGAGCAGGAGCGTCAAGCCGATGATCGCTCCGGTGCGCACTCCACTCCTGCCATGTCGCGGATGCTGTGGGGGTGGCTCCGCAGGGTTCTGGGAAGGGGAGATGAATTCGGGTTGCTTGTCTGTTTCTAACATGTTGTCATTCCTTTTCACTACCTTGATTCGGTGAGCTTGCCGAGTGTGTCGGTCAAGCTGATGTTCTCGTAAGAGTCAACGATGAGCATGACAGTTGAGTGCCTCATCACATCTGACCCAACCGGCTCCATCTTGTTCTCTCTGCTGCTAGTATGAGCAGCGAGCGTCATGAAAGCGTCATGAGCATCGTCATGAGACGGTGAAGTCTTACTTCCCAAAGTATGCTACGAGAATGGAGCGCACATGGAGTCGCTTGCCCCTTTTTCCACATGACATGCCAATACTACGGTGATTGTTCAGACTCCACGTTCGTTCCTGCATTGGAAGCCCGGCGCAGCACATGGTATAGTATGCCTGCGACAAGCATACCGACGTAGTAGGCGATGTCGGCACCGTGCAGCAGATTGGCTATCGGGCCGGTGTAGAGCGAGGAGTTCATGAAGGGAATGGAGACGGCGAGGCCAACGAGGAAAGCCACCATGCCGGGCCACTCGATGGCTCGCCTGAACGAGGTAGGCAGCCCATCAGGGCGCATGGCCTGTCCGGGGTGTAGGAAGAAATCGACGAAGACGATAGCGAGCCAGGGACCAATCCAGTACGAGATCAGCAGGAGAAAGTTTTCGTAAGCGCCTGCCGCAGTGGCAGGGTGAGGCGTCCAAAAGCAGGATCCTGAGCTGCTTCCCTCATGTCCATTGGCGGGCGATGGCCCGTCAGCAGGTGGTAGATGCTTGCGAGCAGCTCTTACAGGGTGGCACCCAGTCCGTAGACATCGGAGAGCGGAGAGAACGATGGTCTTCCTGCCAGCAGTTCCGGGGCGATGTAGCCGGGCGTGCCCGCCACGAAGAAATCGGTGTCCTCTGTCCGTGCTTGATAGACGACGGCAGAGCCTTCGCCCACCTGACGGACGATCTGGTACCGTAGACGAGACGGTATCTGGCAAAACGGCATAATACACTTCCCTTTCCAAACGAAGAACGCAGCTTCATCTTCCACTGCACCTTGTCAGATGATATGCTGACCTGTCTGATGCCAGTATGACGAGGGCGCGTCATGGAAGCGTCATGAACGGGAAGGACCTCCCCCTGAGGCTACCTGTCTGCCGTCGAGAATGATCCGTCCGTCAGGCCATGCGCATGTTTGACCGGAACGATCTCACATGGTACGATTGCTCTATTCAGAGAAGGGGGAGGAGCAGGTGAACACGGGCTGTTTCTCTGGCTCAGCCGCGCGAGCCATCATTCGTGCGGCAGCACGACAGCCGCGTACGTCGAGAGAGGGAGGCGAGGCCTCGCTTGTGCGGAACGCTCCGTCCCCTCCGTTGCCCTACTTTTAGGAAGAGGACATGCCATGGGTCTGTTACGTCTGGCCGTGCTCGGCCCGCCTGAAGCGTTTCATGGCGGCAGCCGCCTCACCTTTGCCTTGCGCAAGGCCCAGGCCTTGCTGCTCTACCTGGCGGTGGAAGGCAGCATGCACCCCCGCAGCAAGCTGGCGGCCTTCCTGTGGCCCGACAGTACGCCCCACGATGCACGCACCGCATTGCGCAACGCCCTGGCCCTGCTGCGCAGCCTGCTCCCCGACCTCGACGCCTCTGCTTCCCCGCACAGCCATCTGCTGAGTCCGCGTGACCTGCTCGGCCTGGACCCACAGGCTCCCCTCGAGCTGGACCTGGAGGTGGTGCAGCGGGCCTGGAAGCAGGCCCAGGGGCACTCCACCGTCCCCGCCGAGCCGCAGCGCGCCGCCCTGGTTGCCCAGTGCCGACAGGCTCTCGCTCTGGTGCGCGGCCCTTTCCTGGACGGCTTCTGGCTGGGAGAGGAGTCCCCTTTTGATGAGTGGGTGCTCCAGGAGCAGCAGCAGTGGCAGGTACGCGTGCAGCTGCTCTGCGAGCGGCTCTCCTCCTGGCAGGAGGTCGGTGGGGAGTTGGAGCAGGCGCGCGACACGCTTACACGCTGGTTGGCCATCGATGCGCTCTCGGAGGAGGCCTACCGCCGCCTCATGCGCGTGTACCTGGGGCTAGGGGACCCGAGCGCCGCCTTGCAGGTCTATGCCACCTGCCGGGCGCGGTTGGCCGAGGACTTGCGCGTCAAGCCCTCGGCGGAGACCGTCGCCCTGGCTGAGCACATTCGCTCGCTCGCGGCCAGTAGCCCTGGTAGCCCCACTACCCATCCTTCGCTGGCCGCGAGCGAGCCGCCAGGCGAGCTGGTGGCCCCGCTCGTCGGACGGGCCGCCGCCTTCCGCCAGCTGGTCGGGAACTTTCAGCAGGTGCGGGGTGGGCAGGCACAGGCGGTGCTGGTGGTGGGGGAGGCCGGCATCGGCAAAACGCGGCTGGCTGGCGAGTGGCTGGCCTGGGCCAGGGCCCAGGGTGCCGAGGTCATGCGCGGGCACGCCTTCGGGATGGGGGGACAACTGCCCTATCAGCCGCTGGTGGAGGCGCTGCGGGAGCGGCTGGAGGCGGAAAACGCGCCGGAGGACCTGCTGGAGGACCTGTGGCTGGCCGAGCTCGCGCGCCTGCTGCCCGAGCTGCGCGTGCGCTACCCCGATCTGCCGGTCCCCACCGAGGACGAACTGGCCGCCAGGGGGCGGCTGTTTGAAGCGGTGGCGCGCCTCTGCGACGCCCTGGCCAGGCGCGCCCCGCTGGTGCTGCTGCTGGAAGATCTGCACTGGGTGGACGGGGCCTCCCTCGACCTGCTGCGCTACCTGGGGCACTCCTGGAAGGAGCATGGCAACCGGGTGCTGCTGCTGGGGACAGTACGCAGTGAAGGGCTGGAACTCAACCCACAGCTGGCCGCTCAGCTGGCCGATCTGCAACGGGACCTGCCGGTCGACCAGGTCAGCTTGCAAACGCTCAGCCAGCAGGAGACCCTCCAGCTCCTGGAGGCCATCGCCGGAAAGCATGGCACGAGGAGTGAGAGTGAGCAGCATGAGCCCGGCCCGGCCCGGCCCTCCACTGCAGAGCCAGGGGCATCACTGGCGTCGGCGTTGGTCGCGCTAGGTGACTTCCTGTTTGCGCGCACAGGAGGACAGCCGTTGTACCTGCTGGAGACACTCAAGCTGTTGCGGGATCGGCAGTGGCTGGTGCCACGGCTGGCAGCCGATGGTACCTGGCGGCTGGAGCCGACCCGGGAGATGGCTGCGGCCGTCGCCCAAGAGGGGTCCCAGCGCGAGCTGTTGCCGCCCTCGGTACGCGCGATGATCCTGGCCCGACTGGCTCCGCTCTCCCCAGCCGCACGCCACTTGGTGCAGATCAGTGCCGTGCTTGGGACCTCGGCGAGCGCACCGCTGCTGTGGCAGCTGGCCGAACTGGGAGTGCAGGCCGGGATCGAGGCCCTGGAGGAAGCCGTCAGGAGCGGGATTCTGCATGAGGAGGCTACTGGGAGAGGCCGGGCGGGCCGCTATCGCTTCGCCCATGAGCTAATGCGCGACGTGGTCTACACTGAGCTGGGCGCGGCGCGGCGGCAGGTCTTGCACCAGCGCGCCCTGGCGAGGCTCGAGAGCGAAGGAGCGCGCGCCTCCGAGCTGGCGTACCATGCGCTCTCGGCGGGAGAGGTCGAAGCCGCCTACCGCTACAGCGTGCAGGCCGGGGTGGAAGCGGCGGCCGTCTTCGCGGTCGAGGACGCCATCGGGCACTACGAACAGGCGCGCACCTGGCTTCAGGAGCAAAGGCGGCTGCAGAGCGAGCTGCCCGCCGCGGAGGTCGAACGCCTCTACGCCCACCTGGGGCGGGCCTATGCCAACCAGAATGCCTGGGAAAAGGCACAGCAGGCCTATGAAGAACTGCTCACCTACGCGCGGCAGTATCAACTGCTCACGCTGGTCAGCATGACCCTCAACCGCCTGGCGATCCTGGCGCTGCAACAGTCACTCGACAAGCCACGGGTGTACGCACTACTGGAGCAAGCCCTGCAGGTGGCACAGACCAGTCACGATCAGAAGGCACTGGCGGAAACGGAGTGGAACCTGGCCCAGATCACCGCCAATATGTGGGACGATCCAACGCGTGCCTTGCCGCACGGAGAGCATGCACTTGAGCTGGCACGAGGCATACACGACCAGGAACTGGAAGCCAGAAGTCTCTCCTCACTTGGATATATCCATATTCTTGGAGGAGACTTTGAGGAGGCTATGCACTGTATTGAAGCGTCCCTGGCGCTGTATGCGCTCCTTGGCACCGAGCAGAGCGCTTCACGGGAGCTTTCACTTGTCCACTATCTGAGTGGTGCTCCGCTCACCCAATCCTTGACGAATCGCACGTCAGAAGCCTGGTGCTGGGCGTTGCTGGCTTTCGCCCAGGCACATGCTGGGCAGGTGCAGCCCAGCATGCGCAGTGGCCGCAGGGCGCTCGCGCTCTCCACAGAGAGCAAGAACGTCTGGGTCCAAATCAACAGTACGCGGTACCTCACGTACGGATTGCTGGACGCGGGAGCCTATGAAGAGGCGCTCGGGCTCATGCAAGACGCCATGGCATTGGCGCGCACCCTTCCTCCGACGCTCATTTTCCAGCGTTTTCTCTATGGCCTGGGCAATGTCTATCACGCCTTGCAGCAGTGGGGAGAGGCGCGCCGCACGCTCGAAGAGGCAGAAGCCGTGGCTGAGACGTTAGACCTGGGACGATTGCGCGTGGTTACCCTGTCGCAGCTGTGCATGAACTACGCCGTAGCCGGGCAGTGGGCACAGGCCCACATGTATGCCGTGCAGGCCATGGCCCTCCGCGAGAGCTTTGAGAGAGCCATGATCCTGTTGGATTTCTCCCATCGGTATGAAACGGAGGCCTTGCTGCGTGGGGGAGATGAGCAGCAGGCACGAGAAGCCATGCACCGACTCGGAGAACGTCTGGGACGCTCCCCGCGCTTCCGCGTTCCTTACCTGCAGTCGTTGGCGATGCTTTCCGCGTGGGAGGGACACCGCGAGCAAGCCATCGGCCACTTACGCGAGGCAGCAGTGCTGGCCGCAGACCTCGGTTTGCCGGCAGAACAATGGCAGATCCAGGCGGCGTTGGGGACGTTGTATGAGGCAAGGGGCGAGCCTGCACAAGCGCACACAGCGTGGGCGAAGGCTTCGAGCATCATCAGGGGGCTGGCAGAGGGCATCAAGGATGAGGCGCTGCGTGCGCGCTTTCTGGCCGGGCCACAGATTTCCCCCGTGCTGCAGCACGTCCAAAGCGAGGCCTCCCCGGTTTCGCCAGATCAGGCGGAGCCGAACGGGCGTTGAGGCGCCTGGTGCTGCAAGGCTCATCACGAGGCCTGTCTGTTCCTCTCTCTTCATCGCTACAATTGAGAGCGAGCCATCCTGCTCACGTGAGCCACTCCCCAGCGTTTCAAGTCACTTCCCATGACGCTTCCTTCTTATAACAGTACCAGAGAGGCCGATGGGCCGTCTATTACCTGGCATAATGTTGTTCTCCTTTGCCATGCAAATATGCGCACCTGACTCCATCGCGTCGACTTGGCGCGAGGAGCTGCTGTTGGTGTCTAGATTGATGAAGCCGCGGCGGCCAGGCCTAAGGAGCCTGCTGGGTGATTGTCACAGGAGCATCCTCCATCGCCCCTAACCCGCGCAACGTCGCCTTCTGCGCCTCGGAGAGTCCCCTGATCCCCGTGATATCGAGCCGTTCATAGGGTCGGTCGCGTCGCAGCGTGCGCAGATATTCGCCACTATGCAGGTTCCAAAGCGTGATGGCCCCGTCATCCCCGCAACTGGCCAGTCGGCTCCCATCGGGACTGCTCCTGAGCGACCGGATGGTCCCGGGATGCGCCTGGCGCTCCCGCACGCACTCCCCACTCTGCACATCCCACCAGCGCAGCATGCCGTCACTGCCTCCACTGACCAGCAGATCTCCGCTCGGACCCCAGGTCACTGCATAGACAACACCTGCATGCCCCGCAAAGGCGCTGTTACCTGCCTCCCAGGCAGGGTGGCGCTGCCCGCTCTGGGCATCCCACACCAACAGCTCTCCGCTGCCTCTGCTGCGGCCGGCACTGGCCAGCCGCGACCCATTAGGACTCCAGGCCACACTCGTGATGACCCCGTGATGTCCCGCCAGCCGCTGGAGCAGTGTGCCATCGGAGGCATCCCACATGTACACATGGCCATCATCGCCCCCGCCGACCAACCGTGTGCCGTCCGGACTCCAGGTCAGGTGACGGATCCAGGTCAGGAGCTGACGCCCGACCCAGCGGCGGCTGCGCGCCGTCACATCCCACACTTGCACACCATGCCGATAGGTACCGCTGGCCAGCAGGCGGCCGTCTGGACTCCAGGCCACGCCTCGGAAGATGGTGTCGAGGTTGTCAGGGTCCCGTAGCACCTGGACGCGGATTCCTGTGGCCGAATCCCACAGGAAGATGACGTCGTCCCACGCGCTACTGGCCAGTGTCTTCCCATCGGGACTCCATCCCACCCCAAACACGACCCCGCGATGTCCGCGCAACACTCTGAGCGGCGTTCCCCCGCCGTCCGTCACCCGACCATCCGCATCCCAGATAGTGACCAGTGTATCAGAGCCAGCACTGGCCACCTGCGTGCCATCGGGACTCCAGTCGACGTCGTAGAGAGAGGCCGCGTAGCCCTGTATGACGCGCAAGCACTGTCCACTTGCCACGTCCCACAGACGGACGGTGCCATCGTCACTGCCGCTGAGCAGGCTGCGGCTGTCGGGCATGAAGGCCAGGCTGTTCACAGAGGCGGTATGTCCCTGCAGCGCCGCCCGGTAGCTGCCCTGCTCGACATCCCACAGCCAGATGGTTGTGTCACGGCCGCCACTGGCCAGCGTGCGTCCATCCGGACTCCACGCCACACGATTCACCTGCTCCATATGCCCTGTCAGCGTCTGGAGATATCGTCCGCTGGCCACCTCCCACAGCTTGACCGTGCCATCCCAGCTCGCGCTGGCCAGGGTATGACCGTCGGGGGCAAAGGCCAGTCCCCGCACCCGGTTGGTATGTCCCACGAGCGTCTGCACGCAGGTTGCTGGCTGGGTCTCCCATAGCCGAATCTGTCCATCAAAGCTGCCAGTAGCCAGCAGGCGCGCATCAGGGCTCCAGTCCACCGAAAGTACCGGACCGGGATGCGGCAGCGTCTGCAACTGCGTGCCACTCTGTCGGTCCCAAAGCCGGACGGTTGCATCATTCCCACCGGTGGCAAGCATGCTTCCATCAGGGCCAAAGGCCAGGCTTTGGACGCCGTTGGTATGCCAGCTCGACCAAAGCAGAGCGCCACTGGCGACTTCCCACAGCTTGATCGTGTCATCCCAACTCCCGCTGACTAGTGTGCGTCCGTCCGGGCTGAAAGCGAGGGCATACGTCGTGTCCGTATGCGCTTGCCAGACCAGGTGCAGGATCTGCCCTGCCTCCTTCACCCACTCCCACACGCGCACTTCCCCGCGCCTGCCTGCTGCGGCCCAGTACTGCCCGGTGCTGCTGATGGCGACCGCTGTGATAACATCGAAGGTCTCGTTAAAGACGCTGTCACGGATCAGCGCCCCAGACAGGTTGGCATCTTGCATCTCGACGCCTTGCAGATGCACGCCGCGCAGCACCTGGTGCGACAGATCGAGGCCACGCAGGTCTCCCCGAAGCACGCGCAGCAGCGCCACCAGGTTGGCCGGTCCATACCCCTGAGTGTCCTCTGCCCAGGTGCGAACCTGATTGAGCAGGAAGAGCAACCGCCCCTCCACGTCGGTGTGCCCCTGGGAAGCGCTCTGCAGACGGGCGAGCAGGGGGGCCAGGAGCAGGCGCTCCTGGATCTGCCGCACGTATTCCTTAGCGATGGCCTGAGAAAGCCCATGCTCGATGAGGCGCGAGAGCCGACCCTGCTGGATCTCTTGGGCCGCCTGCTCGACCAGATGCGCGGTCACGTACTCCAGCACTACCGATTGCAGCGTGAAACTACCCGGGCGGTGCCATCGCTCGATCAGGCTGCGTCGGTGTAGCCCATCGATGGCTTCCAGCACCTGCCCCGGTGAAAGCCTCGCCACTAGCACGGCGTGCAACTCCTTCAAGGTCATCGGCTCACGCACAATCGCCAGCCAGTAAAGGACCGTCTGTTCCAGGGCCGAGAGCCGAGCGAATTGCTCGTCGAGCAGGTCAGCGAGGTTGCCAAAAACCAGCGTGTCCTGAGCGAGGAAAGGGCCGATTGCGTCCCCGAAGAGATCGGCGATGGTCTCCGCCACTATTTTGAGGGCCAGGGGATTGCCCTCATACCGCTCGACGAGGCGCTCCCGCTCCTCTGGGGAGCCGACCAGCTCGTGCTCGGCCAGCAACTGCTCGCAGGCAGCGGCCTCCAAGCCGACCAGGCGCAGCGAGCGCACCGGGGTGCGGCTGCCCTCCAAAGCCCGCAGTTCGGCGGGTTTCTCGCGGCTGGTCAGCAGCAGGCAACTCTGGTGCGCCGTTTCGGCCAGTAGCCGCAGCAGTCGCCCATACGCTTCAAAGCCGGGCCGCAGACGCCCCCTCACATCGCCTTCTTCCAGCAGGCTTTCCAGGTTATCGAGCACCAGCAGCACCCGCCAGGTGCGCAGCTGCTCCAGCAGGAGGCTCAGGCGTCGCTCCAGACCCTCGGAAAGCCTCGCCAGCGACTCGGGCGAGAGCACCTGGAGGCAGGCCTCCAGCAACGCTTCACAGGAGGGAGCATCGCGCAGCGAGCGAAAGATGACGACGTCGAAATGTTGGGCGAGCCGGTGCATCACCTGGACTGCCAGCGCCGACTTGCCGATGCCTCCCATGCCCCACAGACTCACCACGCGGCAACGCTCCTGGAGCACCCATTGGGCGAGCTGTGCCAGCTCCTGCTCGCGGCCATAGAAGCTGGGCATGTCCAACGCATCCCCCCAATTCACCCGCGGCCCGGTGACAGCACGCGCTGCCACGGCTGGCTGGGCCGCGACGGAGGGCCTCGGGGCCACGAGCTCGAGGGAGGGAGGTGAGCGGCCCAGCAAGGTGGAGAGCCACTGCTCATCGAGCAGCACCTTCTGGCGCGCCGCTTTCCACAGCGCCCGGATCTCTTCGGCCTCCCGTCCGGGGGGAAAGGCTGAGGCTCGCACGGCCAGGGTAATGACGTGTTGGAGATGGGGGGCTTTGGGATAACTGCTGCCTGCCTCCCACTCTCTGACCGCTCGCCCCGAGACGCGAAGCCTCTCGGCCAGTTCCGCTTGCGTCAGCCCAAGGGAGGTCCGTAGTGCCAGCATGCTCTGGCCGAAGGCATGGTCGCGCTGCCTGTATGAGAACCGCTTCATCGAACGCTCTCCCTTCGGCGTGGACCCCCAGGAGCAACCGAATGGGAAGTCATGGGAAGTGACATGCCATCTGATGGCCGCTGACTTCCCTGGCTCGTCCCGTTATACTCCTCTTTGTTGGGTATGTTCCAAGCGGGTCCACGCTTGTTAGGGTGAGAGGGGAACGACAAGAGAGCTCCTCTCACCCTGCCACCCGTATCCCTCTATGATAGCAGATTTTCCGGTGGACGACGAGCATCTTCCATGCGCTCTTCTCGTGTGTTCCACAGGAGTGAAAGCGGAAGTGACATGCCATCTGATGGATGGTGACTTCTCCAGAGCATCCTTCTATACTCTTATCTGAGGAGGTACGGGTGCTGGTACAATCGCTCGCTCCTACACATCGTACTGCCAGATACGCGCTAGATGGCGGCGCATGGCGAAAGGATAAGAAGATGATTTCTCATATCACAGATATTCGTGAAAGCACAAGACTCGTAGAGACCACTGCCAATGACATCGAAGCTCTGACCCAATGCGGCTATGCGGAAGATGAAATCATCTCTCTGTTGTGGTTGCGGCAGCACTATCAGAGTGGGGGAAGTGATCGCGCCGCGATCGTGCGCTCCCTGGAGTTTCTCCGGTACCTGGTCATGAGTGGCAAATTGGAAGCGTAAGAGATGAGCTGAAATTTTGTTCAACAGAACCCCCTGGAGAAGGAGGACAAGCCATGGGAGTATTACGTTTGGCCGTACTCGGCCCGCCCGAAGTGGTGCATGACGAAAGCCGCCTCACCTTTGCCTTGCGCAAGGCCCAGGCCTTGCTGCTCTACCTGGCAGTCGAAGGGGGCATGCACTCCCGCAGCAAACTGGCGGCCTTCCTGTGGCCCGACAGTGAGCCCCACGATGCCCGCACCGCCTTGCGCAACGCCCTGATGCTGCTGCGCAGTCTGCTCGCCAACCACGATGCCTCTGCTTCCCCCCACAGCTATCTGCTAAGTCCGCGTGACCTGGTCGGCCTGGCCGGCAGGCTCCCATCGAGCTGGACCTGGAGGTGGTACAACAGGCCTACACAGCGGCCCAGCGGCACTCCACGCTGCCCGCCGAGCCGCAGCGCGCCGCCCTGGTTGCGAAGTTACAGCAGGCGCTGGCCCTGGTGCGCGGCCCGTTCCTGGACGGGTTCTGGCTGGGGGAAGAGTCCCCCTTTGACGAGTGGGTGCACGCCTCGCAGCAGCAGTGGCAGGTGCACGTGCAGCTGCTCTGCGAGCGGCTCTCCGCCTTTCAGGAGGCCGGTGGGGAGTTAGAGCAGGCGCGCGCCACGCTCACACGCTGGCTGGCCATCGATCCGCTCTCGGAGGAGGTCTCCCGGCGCCTGATGCGTGTGCACCTGGCGCTGGGGGATGCGAGCGCCGCCTTACAGGTCTATGCCACCTGCCGGGCGCGCCTGGCCCAGGACTTGCGCGTCCAGCCCTCGGCGGAGACCGTTGCCCTGGCCGAACAGATTCGCGCCAGCGCGGCGGCCAGCCGAGGGAGCACCCCTGCACGGCCCGCCGCCGGAGAGAGCGGGCCGCCCAGCAATCTGGCTGCTCCGCTGGTGGGCCGGGTCGGCGCTTTGCGCCAGCTCGTCAAGACCTTTCAGCAGGTGCGGGTGGGGCAGCCGCAGGCGGTGCTGCTGGTGGGGGAGGCCGGCATCGGCAAAACGCGGCTGGCCAGCGAGTTTGTGGCCTGGGCCCGCGCCCAGGGCGCCGAGGTGCTCAGCGGGCACGCCCTGGAGATGGGGGGACGGCTGCCCTATCAGCCACTGGTCGAGGCGCTGCGCGAGCGGCTGGAGGCGGAAAACGCGCCCGAGGACCTGCTGGAGGATGTGTGGCTGGCCGAACTGTCGCGCCTGCTGCCCGAGCTGCGCGTGCGCTACCCCGATCTGCCGGTCCCCACCGAGGATAAGCTGGCGGCCAGGGGGCAGCTCTTTGAAGCGGTGGTGCGCCTCTTCGAGGTCCTGGCCAGGCGCGCACCGCTGGTACTGCTGCTGGATGACGTGCATTGGCTGGATGGGGCCTCCCTCGACCTGCTGCGCTACCTGGGACACTCCTGGAAGGAGCATGGCAGCCGGGTGCTGCTGCTGGGCACCGTCCGCCGTGAAGGGCTGGAGCTCAACCCGCCGCTTTCCGCGCAGCTGGCCGACCTGGGACGCGACCTGCCGCTCAGCCAGGTCAGCTTGCAGCCGCTGAGCCAGCAGGAGACCATCCAGCTCGTGCAAGCCATCGTCGGGCAGGGGGTGACTGGCCCACCGAGTGAGGGTGAGCGGCGTGAGCACGGCCCTGCTCAGTTCTCCAGGCCCGCGGCATTGCCTGCGCCAGAGCTGGAGAGACCCCTGGTTGCGCTGGGCGAGGGTCTGTTTGCGCACACCGGGGGACATCCGTTGTACCTGCTGGAGACGCTCAAGCTCTTGCGAGAACGAGAGTGGCTGGTGCCAGGGCTGGCAGCCGATGGCAGCTGGCGGCTGGAGCCGAGCGTGGACCTGGCGGCCCTCAGAGAGGCGCGGTCCCGGCACGACCTGTTGCCGCCTTCGGTGCGCACGCTGATCCTGGCTCGCCTGGCCCCGCTCTCCCCAGCCGCACGCCACCTGGTGCAGGGAGTCGCGGTGCTGGGAACTGCGGCGAGCGCGCCGCTGCTGTGGCAACTGGCCGAGCTGGAAGTGCAGGCCGGGGTCGAGGCCCTGGAGGAGGCCGTCAGGAGCGGGATTCTGCGCGAGGAGGAGGTGGGGGTGGGCCGTCTGGGCAGCTATCGCTTCGCCCATGACCTGATGCGCGATGTGGTCTACACTGAGCTGGGCGCGGCGCGGCGGCAGGTCTTGCACCAGCGCGCACTGGCGCTCCTGCAGAGCGAAGGAGCGCGCGCCTCCGAACTGGCGGTTCATGCGAGGGCCTCCGGAGAGGCCGAGGAGGCCTATCGCACCAGCGTGCAGGCCGGGGATGAGGCGGTGGCTGTCTTCGCCGTCGAGGAGGCCATCGGGCACTACGAACAGGCGCCTGGTTCCAGGAGCACCAGCGGCTACAGAACGAGCTTTCGGCCTCGGAGATCGAATGCCTCTATGCTCATCTGGGGCGGGCCTATGCCAACCAGAACGCCTGGGAGCAAGCCCAGCAGGCCTATGAAGAGCTCTTAGCCTATGCGCAGCACCAGCGACAGTTCACGCTGGTCAGTCTGACCTGAACCGCCTGGCGGTCCTGGCGCTGCAACAGTCACACGACAAGTCCAGGGTTCGCGCGCTCGCGCTTTCTGGCTGGGCCACAGATTCATCCCGTGCTGCAGCACGTCCAAAGCGAGGTCTCCCCGGTTTCGCCAGACCAGGCGGAGTAGAGCGGGCGTTGAGGTGCCTGGTGCTGCAGGCTCATCACCAGGCCTGACTGCTCCTCTCTCTTCATTGCCACTCTAGTGAGCGAGCCCTCCTGTTCACGTGAGCCACTCCCCTGCGTTTCAAGCCACTGCCCATGACGCTTTCATGACGCTTCCTTTTTATGCTAGAACCAGAGCGGACGAGGCATGTCACCTGGGTTGTGGCCCAAAACCCTGCCGGGTGGGCCTTTGCGTCAGGAAATGCTCTCAGTAAAGAAAGGTCTTTATGTCAACTGAAGTACAAAACAAAAATGCTAATACCAGAGCGCCAGGCTCGGTATCGACCGGCCCCAAGCGCGGAGGGATTATCCTTACCTCGCTCATCCTGGTGGCAGCGGTCGCCAACCTGAATCTCGCAGTGGCCAATGTCGCCCTGCCGACGATCGGCAGGGCGTTCGACGCGTCGCAAACCTCGCTCGACCTCGTTGCCGTGGGCTACTCGCTCGGCCTCGCCGCGTCCGTGCTCTGGCTCGGTGCCCTCGGCGACCGCTATGGGCGCAAGATGATGCTGATCATCGGCACGGCGCTCGCCATTCCGGCGTCTCTGCTCGCCGCCTTCGCGCCATCGGTCGAGGTCCTCATCGTGGCTCGCCTCCTGGGCGGTCTCGCGGCGGGCATGGCCTACCCGACGACGCTCGCGCTGATCACGGCGCTTTGGTCGGGGCCGGGGCGCACCAGGTCGATCGCGCTTTGGTCAGGCCTCGGCGGCGCCATCACCTCGTTCGGCCCGCCGATCGCCGGCTTTCTGTTGGAGCACTCCTCGTGGGGCTCGGTTTTCCTGGCCACCTTGCCGCTGGCGGTGGTGGCCCTCGTGATGGCGCTCATACTCGTGCCGAGCCACGTCAACGAGACGACGAATCCCGTCGACAACCTCGGTGGCATCCTATCGGCGCTGTTCATTGGGGCGCTCATCCTGGTCATCAACTTCGCGGCCGTCCCCAACGAGGGTGCGCTGGTCTTGGGAGTGGCGGTCATCGCGGTCGCCGCGGGGATTGCTTTCTTCATCCGGCAACGCCGGGCGAAGAGCCCGCTGTTTGACCTCCACGTCGCCAGGCGACGGACCTTCTGGGTCGCGGCCTGCGCTGGGATCATCGTGTTCGGCTCGTTCACGGGCGCGATGTTCATCGGTCAGCAGTTCCTGCAGAATGTGCTTGGCTACTCCACGTGGGAGGCCGGGCTCTCGGTCATTCCCCTGGGCGCCTGCATGGTGCTGACCACGCCGCTCTCCGCCAGGCTCGTGGAGGCGCGAGGTGCCCGGTTCACGTTGCTCATCGGCTACGTCTTCTGCCTGCTCGGCTTCCTCACGATGCTGCTGCTGTGGAAGGAAGGCATCCCGTACTGGGAGATTGGCCTCGGCTACGCCCTCATCGGGGTCGGCCTCGGGTTCTCAGGCACGCCTGCCTCGCACTCGCTCACCGGTTCTGTGCCTGTCCAACGCGCCGGCATGGCGTCGGGGACGGCGGACCTGCAGCGTGACCTGGGCGGCGCGTTCATGCAGTCGATCTTCGGCGCGCTGCTCACAACCGGCTACGCCACGGCCATTGCTTCAGCTATCGCCGCGGCTCCCAACAAACAGCAGATCACGAGCAGCGTCCAGGCGGCGCTCCAGAACTCGTTCGGCAGCGCAGCCGACATCGCGAAGCAGTATCCGCAGTACGCGAGCCAGATCACAGCCGCGGCGAAGACTTCGTTCCTGGCGGGCGACCAGTGGGCTTACCTCGCCGGGATCATTGTGATCCTGCTCGGAGCAGTGCTCGTCTTCTTCATATTCCCCAAGATGGACGAAGAGAAGAAGCTGCTCGCCGAGTACCAGGCAGAAGACACGGATGTCGCTGCCTGAGAAGGGGTCCGATGCCTGTCGTTCGTCTTCTGGCATGCAGCACCAGGGCCTCGTGTGGAGTCACATCCCGTTCATGACGCTGCTCATGACGCTTTCGTGACGCACCGTCGTCATACTTGGCAGAGAAAATGCTTTGCAGCCAGCAGTGGCAGGCTAACAGGCGCGCTGAAGAGGTCGTTGATTTCATTCAATGCCATCCTTGAGGATCAGGATAACCGCCAGTAGTGTGTTGATGAGAGTCAAAACGGGCTGCCGGTAGTTTTTTGACGAGAGAGCACAACAGAGCTTGTGCAATAGCGTTTGAAGAAAGAAGGAAATACTATGAAAGCCGTTGTCTGGCGAGGTGATAGGACACTGGATATTGAGACGGTGGAGGATGCTCGTCTGGAAGCACCTACCGATGTGCTCATGCGTCTCACCTCCACCGCGATCTGCGGAACTGATTTGCACATCTACGAAGGGCGCATGGGCGAGGTTAGTGGCATGGTGATCGGTCACGAACCATTAGGCGTCGTCGAAGCGGTCGGTTCAGCCGTTGTCTCCATCCGCAAAGGGGATCGAGTGGTAGTGCCTACACACATCTGCTGTGGCTTTTGCTACAACTGTGTACGCGGCTATAGCGCCTCGTGCCTGACCACCAACCCTGGATCAGTCGGAGCGGCGTATGGCTATCCTGGCATGGGACCGTACCGGGGGACCCAGACGGAGTTGGTGCGTATCCCGTTTGCCGATGCCAACTGCCTGCGTCTCCCAGGAGAACCTGGAGACCAGTGGGAACACGATTTTGTGCTGCTGGCTGATGCCTTTCCCACGGGCTATCACGCGACCGAACTCGCCCAGGTCACATCAGGCGATAGCGTGGCCATTTTCGGCGCTGGCGCGATCGGGCTGCTCACGGCCTATTGTGCCCTGCACCTGCGGGGGGCGACCGAAGTCTACGTGGTGGACTACATCCCCGAGCGGCTTGCGAAAGCCGGAGAGCTGGGAGCTATTCCGATTGACTTTCGCGCCGGCGACCCGGTGGAACAGATCCTCGAACAGCGCAGCCGCTTGCGCAAACGTGCGGGAGCGACCTGGCGTGGGGAAGAGGTCATGGGAGGAGTCAACTGTGGCATCGATGCGATTGGCTTTCAGGCGCGCGACCGCGCTGATCCTACCCACGAGAAGCCCGATCAAGTCATTCATGACCTGGCCCGGCTGATCAATCCCAATGGGCGCCTGGGCATTATTGGGGTGTTCCTCCCCAATGATGCCAAGCCGGTCGGGGAAATCGAAAAGCGCGGGGATCTGCTCGTCCCCTGGCAAACACTCTTCCGTAAAGGAATCACCGTGGGCATGGGCCGTGACCCTGATGAGCGCTACAACACCCAGTTGCGCGATCTGATTATCGCCGGTCGTGCCAGGCCGAGTCAGATCGTTTCGCATCGCTTGCCGCTCTCGCAGGCGCCCGCGGCCTTTGAAAAATTCGATCAACGTATCGATGGCTATATTAAAGTCATCCTTGACCCGCAGAGATGAGCGAAAACGCTTCATCTCATAATGAACATGACATTCGCGTAGCGAATGTGAAAGGAAACCCAACATGCAAAAGACTTCGCCACAAGACAGTAATCAGATGAACCAGGTGCCGCAACCCATCCGGGGCAACGAGGGTGGGACCGATCCCGGCCCACGCAACGTTGCCCTGGACCGGCAGAATCCCGATATCCTCACGCCGCCCCGCACCGACGCGGGCACCATCCCCAACATGAAGTTCTCGTTCGGCCTGGCGCACAATCGCCTCACGGCCGGAGGCTGGGCGCGGCAGGTGACGGCGCGCGAGTTGCCCATCGCCACCACGCTGGCCGGCGTCAATATGTGGTTGAATCCCGGCGGGGTACGCGAGTTGCACTGGCACAAGCAAGCGGAGTGGGCCTATATGCTCAACGGGCGCGCCCGCATCAGCGCGGTGGACCAGGACGGACGCAACTTCCTGGACGATGTGGGCGTCGGCGACCTGTGGAATTTTCCCGCGGGCATTCCACATTCCATCCAGGCCCTGGAAAATGGCTGTGAGTTCCTCCTCGTCTTTGACGACGGCAACTTTTCGGAAGATTCGACCTTCTTGATTAGCGATTGGTTCACCCATACGCCCAAAGACATACTGGCCAAGAATTTTGGCGTGGCGGCAAGCGAGTTTGCCGACCTGCCCCGCGATATCGATCACACGCGCTATATGTTCCCCGTCCCCGTGCCCGGTCCGATGCGATCCGACAGGGTCGCCGATCCCAGGAATACCGAAGGGCAACTGAACTTCAGCTATCGGTTGTTGGAACAGGAACCGATACAAACCGAGGGCGGGAGGGTGCGCATCGTCGATTCGCGCACCTTTCCCGCCGCCTCGACTATCGCTGCGGCGCTGGTGGAGGTCGAGCCGGGCGCCATGCGCGAAATGCACTGGCATCCCACCAACGACGAGTGGCAGTACTACAT
>WNGK01001032.1_pt1 | contig 29786 bp, 31 predicted proteins | sample 5400601 | NCBI WGS metagenome assembly WNGK01 (sample SAMN13153376, study PRJNA577476) | soil metagenome | isolation source: 60 cm soil or saprolite under Garry oak tree replicate 1 | place: USA:California | collected 2016-06-15 | reverse complement strand
TAAGGCGCATCGAGCGCTACCTCGCCATGGCCTGGCAGAGCGGTGCCATGCCTGCCGTGGTGCTGACCAAGTCGGACCTCACGGAATCGGTCGACGAGATTCGTCTCGAGATCGAGGCCGTGGCCGCGGGTACGCCAGTCGTCGCCACGAGCGCGATCACAGGCGAGGGTGTCGATGAGATGAACGTGCAGCTGGCGGGGTCGCGCACCGGCGTCCTGCTGGGACCGTCAGGCGCGGGTAAGTCCACGCTCATCAACCGCATGGCCGGGGCAGACGTGATGCAGACGCGCGATGTCTTCCGCACCGGCGAAGGCCGGCACATGACCTCCCACCGAGAGCTCATCGAGCTGCTGGGCGGCGGCATGATCATCGACACACCCGGGCTCCGCGAGGCCCAGCTCTGGGCCGGCGACGGTGCGCTCGACAGCCTGTTCGAGGACATCGAGGCCCTGGAGCTGCGGTGCCGCTTCCCCGATTGCGAGCACCAAACCGAACCTGGCTGCGCCATCAAAGCCGCGCTCGCCGACGGATCTCTCGATCCCGGGCGGCTTGGCAGCTATCGCAAGCTGCAGCGTGAGCTGCGAGCCGTTGCTGCGCGAAGCGACGCTCGCCTACGTGCTGACGAGCGTCGCAAATGGAGGCAGATAACGATCACCAATCGCGCGCGCGAGCGCTACTTGCGGCGGTGAATGCCGTCCCAGAACGGGATCTTGCCATTCGAGATCCGGTCGAGGATCCGATCGGCCTGAGCCTGCGTGAGCTGCTTGTGGTCGACCAGCTGCTCCAGGCGCGGCTTCAGGTTGGCGACAAGCTTCTTAGCGAACTCGTCCTTGGTCATGTGCCTGTCATTGGCCAGGTCGGAAACCTTCTGACCTTTCTTCAGGTCGGCGATCAGCGTCCCCTCGGGGATGCCGAGCACGTCGGCCTCTGACTCCAGGACGGCCTGGCGGACGAGCTTGCGGTCGGCGTGACGGTCCGTGCTGGACGGCGCGGTGGTCGAGGTGTTCGGGGTTGGGCTGGGCGTCACTGCCTGGACGAGCGTGCCGGCCACTCCCATGCTGAGCACTGCGGCGGCGGCGCCACTGCCCAGCAACTTGACGGCGGCTGCTGTGAACGGGGTCATCGTGCACTTCTCCTCATTGGTTGCATTTGCCCTTATCGGGCGAGCATCACGATGAGGAGCGGCTGTCAGACCGTCGTTCTGGGTGAATCAGGGCTTTGTAAGTGGATCTGCGCCACACGCGGATTCAACCTGTTTGGCGCCAAACGGTCCTTTTGCGGCGAGGCGAAGCGCGGTTTTGGCGCGAAACGTGGGTTTCGAGGGGTCGGCGCGCCTCACGGCTGCGACCGCGCGCGAATCTCTTTGAGCTCGGCCTTGGTCGGAGGCGGCGTCTCGCGGACATCCGCGTCGATCTTGACCTCCCAACTGGTCGCCTCGCGCACCTCCGCCAGCGTGTGGCCGGGATGCACCGTATCGACGTAAGCCTCGCCGCCTTTTGGCGGAAAGCGGAAGACACACAGGGTCGTGATGATGGCAGCCGGCCCGCCACCGAGAAGGCCATGACGCCGGCGCCAGTCAGGAGTGCCGTCGCCATGACCAGGCGATGTGACGAACGAGACCCGCTCGACCAGGCGGCGTCGCTCGTGCGTCATCAGTGTCACCCACCGCCGGCTTAGGATCGCGATGTCCGCGCCTCCCCCGCTCCCCGGCAGCTTCACCCGCGGGCGCTCCGGCGGCCCGACGTACGAAGTGTTGAGGTTGCCGTAACGGTCGACCTCCGCGCCGCCGATGAATCCGAGGTCGACCGCACCCTGAGCCATCAGCGCCATCACATTCGACATGCGCGTTGCCCACAGCGCGCCGGCGACGTTGGGCGGATCGCCCATGGTGCCGAGGTAAGAGGTCGCGGCGTGGTCGCGCATGAGCCCGACCTCGAACAGGCCGCGCGCGTTCGGCGCGTGGGTATTGCGGGCGACGGCGTACGCAACGATCGGCAGCCGCATGCCGACGAAAACCAGCTCGCGGTCGCGGATCTCGCGCGCCGCGACTGCGATCATCAGCTCCTGCGCCGTGTAGGCGTCACTCATCGGCGAAGTTCACCGGCTCGGACGGCCGGTTGCCGGTGATGCGGATCGAATCGACGTCGACCATCGTCATGTATGCCTGGCGATCGGGCACGTCGAGAACCCATCGCTTGAGCCACGCCTCGTAGCCCTCGCGTGTCCGCGATTCGGCCGCGTATGCGTTGTCGAGCGCGTGATCACGCTTCCAGAAACCCTGCACCGGCGAGGGGTGCGCGCCGCCGGGCTCGAGCACGACCGCGACCACCTTCGTCTCCGGCAGCACTATGCGATTCGGATCGCTCAGCGTCACTGCTGCGTCCACCAGTTCCTCGCACGAGATGATCACGCGCTCGGCGGCCAGTCCCGCCTCCTCGCTGATGCCGAGCGGGCCCCATGCGTGCGCGCGGCCCTGCGAGTCGCAGCGCTGGACGTGGAGGACGGTGACGTCGGGCCGCACGGCGCTGATGTGCACCAGCCCGTCGACCTCTCTGATGTTCGGATTCGTACGCAGGATGTCGCTGCCAAGGAGCGTCCGCGCCGGCAGGTAAGGCACGTTCCACGCGGCGGCCCAGAGCGCCATCGAGATGGAGAAGTTGGTGTGGTCGTGGATCTCGATCGAACGCGGCTCGCCTTGCTCTGCCGCGCGCCGGTAGCAGTGGCCAAGCCCTTCGGAGACGTTGCCCACCCACGCGGCGGTGATGCGGCGCACGCAGCCGGCGCCGATGAGCTCGTCGAAGAGTGAATCGGAGATGGGTCCGACGAGCTCGAGGTCCTGGCGGCGCTGCCGGATCAGCTCGTGGCCGGCGGCGAATGGGATCAGCGGCTCGAGCCCGGTGCCGAGGGCGACGCTCGCGCCGTCGGCGACGAAGGCGTCGATCGCCTCGGCCATCGTCATGACCTTCGTCAGCGCGCCAACGTCTCCATGTAGGCGCGGTAGTTGCGCTCGACCTCCGCCATCGAGTCGCCGCCGAATTTCTCGAGGAATGCCGCCGCCAGCGTCACCGCCACCATTGCCTCGCCGATCACGCCGGCCGCCGGCACGACACACACGTCGCTCCGCTCGTAGTGCGCCTCGACCTTCTCCTTCGTCTTCAAGTCGACCGACTGCATCGGCTTCTTCATCGTCGAGATGGGCTTGATGGCGACGCGGAGGTCGATGGGCTCGCCGTTGGTGACGCCGCCGGTCAGGCCGCCCGCGCGATTGGTGAGGTGGCGGAACGCGCCGCCGGCGAAGTCGATCTCGTCGTGGAACTGCGAGCCCGGCCGCGACGCGCCCTCGAAGCCGGCGCCAATCTCCACGCCTTTGATGGCGTTGATCGAGAGCATCGCCTGCGCTAGCAGGCCGTCGAGCTTGCGGTCCCAGTGCACATAGCTGCCAAGCCCGACCGGCACGCCGCGCGCGATGACGCGGAACGTTCCGCCCAGCGTGTCGCCGCGCTCCGCGACCGCATCGATGTCGGCCACCATGCGCGCCGACATCTCCGGGTCGGGGCAGCGCACCGGCGACGCTTCGATCTCCTCCACCGTCACCGTGTCGGGGTTCACGCCCTCGTAGCCGACGTCGTTTGCGCCGATCGACTGCGTGAAGCTGAAGATCTCCACCCCGAAATGCCCGAGCAGCTTGCGCGCGATGCCGCCCGCGGCCACGCGGGTTGCCGTCTCGCGGGCTGACGACCGCTCGAGCACGTTGCGCACGTCATCGTGGCCGTACTTCAGCGCGCCCGCCAGGTCGGCGTGGCCCGGCCGCAGCCGGGTGACGGGCTTGGGCGCGAAGCCTTCCTTCGACGCGGTCATCTCCGCCGTCCAGTTGACGTGGTCCTTGTTTTCGAGCACGAGCGTCACCGGGCTGCCGATGGTGAACCCGCCGCGGACACCGCTGACGATCCGAGCCAAATCCGTCTCGATCTTCTGGCGGCCGCCCCGTCCATGGCCCCCCTGACGGCGTGCCAGGTCGCGTCGCAGGTCGTCCTCCGAGATCTCCAGGCCCGCGGGCAGGCCCTCGACGATGACCGTCAGCTGCGGCCCGTGTGACTCGCCGGCGGTAAGGAATCGGAGCATTGACGCGATGATAGGGCGGCCGATGGCTGAGTCCTTGAAGGCTGCGCTGGTCGATATCGGTGGCACGCTGTGGCCCAACTCGTGGCCGGTGCGCGCCACCGACGGCGACGGCCGCCTCGCCAGGCTGCGCGCGGTATTGCCTGAGCTGCCACTCGAACACGCCACCCGGCTTGCCGGCGACATCATCACGAGGTCGCGCGACCTGAATGGCGGCACGGTGATGGTGCCGGAGCTGATCCGGATCGACGCGGACGAGCTGATCACCTTGTGCCTGAACGATCACCACGTGCCGCTGCGGCCGTCACTGGCGATGCAGGTGCGACGCGCGATGGCGATTCCCATCGACGCCCAGTTCCGGCCGCTGCCGGGGGCGCTGGAGCTCCTGGCCACGATTCGCGAGCTCGGGCTGCGGTGTGTGGTCGCGAGCAACACGTACTGGCGCGACGCCGAAAGCTACTGGGACGACTTCCGCCTGCTCGGCTGGGCGGACAGCATCGACGCGGTCGTCACGTCGGTCGACGCCGGCCACCTGAAGCCGCACCCGGCCGTCTTCGAGCTGGCGGTCAAAGCCGCCGGGGTGCCGGCGGAGCGGTGCGTCGTCATCGGCAACAAAGAGGCCAACGACGTCGCGCCGGCGCTGGCGATGGGAATGCAGGCGATCCTCGTCTATCCCGACGACCCGCCGCCCTCTTCCACGCGTGCCCAGGCGGTCGCCGCCGACCTCTGGGAATGCGCCAGAGCATTGAGGGTTATGCTCGGCCGGTAGTGAAAAACGAGCTGCAGCGCGACGTCGAGCGCGTGTTGCTGACACTCGATGTCAACGGCGAGCGCTCGCAGGTGCTGGTGCCCGTGCACAAGACGCTGCTCGAGGTTCTGCGCGAGGACATGGGCCTCACCGGCACCAAGCATGGGTGCGAGCTTGGCGAGTGCGGCACCTGCACGGTGCTCATCGACGGGCGGCCGGAGTTGAGCTGCCTGGTGCTGCCGGTGCAGGTCGAGGGGCGCGCGATCACGACTGTCGAAGGACTTGCCGTTGGCTCTGAGCTGCACCCTCTCCAGCAGGCGTTCGCGGAGCTCGGCGCGGCGCAATGCGGCTACTGCACGCCGGGAATCCTTCTCGCGTCGCGCGCGCTGCTCGACGTGAACCCGAAGCCGACGCGCGATGAGATTCGCGAGGCGCTCGCGGGCAACCTCTGCCGCTGCACCGGTTACGTGAAGATCCTGCAAGCGGTGGAGCTCGCGTCAACGAGGATGAGTAGTTGAGCACCCCCTCCCGTCCTCCCCGCGACGGCGGGGAGGCGACTTTCTCCGTTATCGGGAAGCCTTTTCCGCGGGTCGACGGTGGCTCCAAGGTCACCGGGCAGGCGGTCTACGCCGACGACGTCCTGCTGCCGCGGACGCTGCACTGCAAGATCCTGCGCAGCCCGCACCCGCACGCGCGGATCGTGTCGATCGACACGTCGGCCGCGCGCCGCATTCCCGGCGTGAAGGCCGTGATCACGGGCGCCGACCTGCCGGTGAAGTTCGGCATCCTGCCGGTCACCCAGGACGAGCGCGCCCTCGAGCACCAGAAGGTGCGTTACGTCGGCGACCCGATCGCCGCGGTGGCCGCGACAGACGAGGAAACCGCCGCCGCTGCATGCGATGCGATCGCCATCGAGTACGAGGTCTTCGAGCCGGTGATGTCCATCGAGGATGCGCTGCGCGCACCGAAGGACGAGCGCATCCAGGAGTACGGCGGGCCCAACAACATCCACAAGCTGGTGGCCCTCGAGTTCGGGGACATGGACGGCGGTTTCGCGAAAGCCGACCGCATCAGAGAGGACGTCTTCTTCTTCCAGGGCAACACACACCTGCCCATGGAGCAGCACAGCGCCATCGCCACCTACATCGACGGCAAGGTCACGCTCTGGTCGTCGACGCAGGTGGTGCACTACGTGCACCGCGCGCTGGCGAAGGTGCTCGAGCTGCCCATGAACCGCATACGTGTCGTCGGCGCCGCGCATGGAGGCGGATTCGGAGGCAAGACCGACCCCTTCGCGCACGAGATCGTGGTCAGCAAGCTCGCGATGATCACGGGCCGGCCCGTCAAATGCACGCTCACGCGCGAGGAGGTGTTCTACGCGCACCGCGGCCGGCACCCGGTCCTGATGTGGGTCCGCACCGGCGTCACGCGCGACGGCCTCATCACCGCCATGCATTTCAAGAGCGCGCTGGATGGCGGCGCCTACGGCTCGTATGGCGTGGCGTCCACCTTCTACACCGGAGTCCTGCAGCCGATCACCTACGACATCCCCGCCTATCGATTCGAAGGCTGCCGGGTTTTCACCAACAAGCCGCCGTGCGGTCCGAAGCGTGGCCACGGCACGCCGCAGCCGCGTTTCGCGCTGGAGCTGCACCTCGAGAAGATCGCGCACGACCTCGGCCTCGACCCGGCCGAGATGAAGCGCAAGAACTTCGTCAAGCCGATGACGCGCACCGTGAACTGGCTGCGGGTCACGTCGTGCGGGCTCGAGGAGTGCGCGCAGAAAGTCCTGCAGGCGTCCGGCTATCGCGATCGCAACCGAGTCCCCGGCCACGGTATGGGCTTTGCGATCTCGAGCTACCTCTCCGGGGCGGGCACGGCCATCTACTGGAACGACATGCCGCATTCAGAGGTGCAGATCAAGGTCGACCGCGGCGGCGTGACTGCTTACTGCGGCGCGATGGACATCGGGCAGGGCTCCGACTCGGTGCTGGCCGCGATCGTGGCCGAGCAGCTCGGCCTGCAGCCCAGGGACGTCCGCCTTGTCACCGCCGACTCCGACACGACGCCGATCGACCTCGGGTCCTACTCGTCGCGCGTCACGTTCATGGCTGGCAACGCGGCGCTGGAGGCGGCGCGAAAGATGCGCGCCATGCTCGTCGAGGCCGTTGAGGCCGACGGGCGCAAGTACGAGGACGTGGAGTTCGAGGAGGCGTGCGTCCTCGCCGAAGCGAAGTTCGGCACGCTCGTCAGCGCGGGCAGCTACACACCGCCAAAGATCGCCGGCCCATACAAGGGCTCAGGCGTCGGACCCAGCCCCGCCTACAGCTACTCGGCCTGCGTGGTCGACCTCGAAGCCGACACACGCACCGGGCTCGTTCACATCAACAAGGTCTGGATCGCGCACGACGTCGGACGAGCCATCAACCCGCTGCTCGTCGAGGGCCAGGTCGAGGGAAGCGTGTACATGGGGCTGGGCGAGGCGCTGATGGAGGAGCAGGAGTTTCGCAAAGGCCTGCACAAATGGCCGTCGATGCTTGAGTACAAGTCCCCCACCTTCCTCGACGTGCCTGAGATGGAGACGTTCATCGTCGAGACCGACGATCCCGAAGGTCCGTACGGGGCGAAGGAGGCCGGGCAGGGCCCGCTGCTGCCGGTCATCCCGGCGGTCAACGCTGCGGTGTACGACGCGCTCGGCGTATGGATCGACGAGACGCCGGTAACGCCGGAGAAGATCGTCGAGGCGCTCCGCCGCAAAGAAAAAGGTGAGCCGGCTCGCGTTGGGCCGACGCGCTTCCCTGACATCCCGTATCCGGCGTGCATCAAGGTCGAGCCGCCACCGAAGGATCTAAGTGGGCGCTTTGCGCACCAGGAAGGGACTTACTGATTGCTCCGCCTGCCACGATTTAGATACCTGCGGCCGAAGACGGCGCGCGAGGCGGCGCACATGGCCCGCGAGCTGGGACCCAGGGCGATGTTCGTCGCAGGCGGCACCGACCTTTTTCCAAAGCTCAAGCGACGGCAGTTCGAGATCGAGGCGCTCATCGGCCTCGACTTCCTCGACCGGCGCGTCGACACCGAGACGATCGGCGCCGGTGCGACGCTGGCCGACGTCGCATCACATGCCGGCGTGCCTCGCGGTTACGGGCAGGCCGCGGGACATGTGTCGTCGCCGCCCCTGCGCAACGCAGGCACCGCGGGCGGCAACCTGTGCGTCGACACGCGGTGCAACTACTACGACATGACGTATGAGTGGCGGAAGGCGATCGGCTTCTGCTTGAAGAAGGACGGGGACATATGTCTCGTCGCGCCGAGCAGCCCGCGCTGCTGGGCGGTGTCCTCGTCAGACACCGCGCCGATGGCGATCGCGCTCGGCGCCACCGTCGTGCTGGCGGGCGATGACGGCGAGCGCGAGGCGCCGGTTGCTGCGCTGTATCGCGACGACGGCATCGACTACCTCGCCAAGCAGCCGCACGAGGTCGTCACGGAGATTCGACTGCCGGTGGCCGCGCGCACGAGCAGCGCTTACGTGAAGCTGAGGCGGCGCGGCTCGATCGACTTTCCGATCGCCGGCGCCGCGGTGGCGGTCGAGCTCGACGGCGACGTCGTGGACTCCTGCCGCATCGTCCTGAGCGCGGTCGCATCGCATCCGCTGGAGGCCACCGCCGCGGGCGAGTTCCTCGCCGGCAAGCGACTCGACCAAGACGTGATCCAGGCGGCGGCCGATCTCGCGGCGAAGCCGGCCAAGCCCCTCGACAACGCTGACCTCACCCATTTCTGGCGCAAGCGGATGGTGCGAGTGGTGGTCGAGCAGGCGATTCTTGATGCGATCGGAGCGGGGGGGTCGACGGTTAAGCTTGCAGGCCAATGAGAGGAAGGATCACACGGCGACAGTCGGGCCAGGGCATGGTCGAATACGCGCTCATCCTCGCCCTGGTGGCTTTGATCGTGATCGTGGCGCTCATCGCCACCGGCGGTCAGGTCATCAACCTGTACTCAGACATCGTGACGACGATGTGCAACAACCACGTCGGCTGCTGAGGCAAGAGGTCCCGACCAGAACACCGGGACGGATCGTTAACCATTCTGTATTCATGATTCATTTTTTCCGCTGGACCCAGGAGGGCCAGGGGATGGTGGAGTACGCCCTCATCCTGGCCCTGGTGGCGCTGATCGTGATCGTGGCGTTGATCGCCACCGGCGGCCAGCTCATCAACGTGTACTCGAACATCACCGCCACGATGTGCAACTACCACGTAGGGTGCTGAGCTAACACCCCCTCCTTACCTCCCCGCGCGGCGGGGAGGGACCTTCAGGCCGGGAGCGCTGCCTTCGTCACCTCTTCGGCGACCCTCCTGATCGCGTCGAAGTCGCGGCGCGCCACGGCGTCGGCCGCAAACAGGGCGTTCGTCAGACCAACCACCTTGACCCCAAGCTCCAGGTAGCCACGCACGTCGGCGGCGGCAACGCCACCCGAGACCCAGAGCGGAACGCCGCCCATGGGCCCGCCCAGCGCCCGGATGTATTCGATCCCGCCGACCGGCCCCACCGGGAACACCTTGACCAGCTTCGCGCCGGCCAGGCGCGCCTGGTAGATCTCTGTCGGCGTCAGGGCGCCGAGCACGCAGAGCATGTCGAGCTGGCGGCAAGCGTCCGCCACCTCTGGCAAGACCACGGGCGTGACCACGAAGGCGGCACCGGCGTCCCTGGCTTCTGAGACCGCTCCGGGATCCCAGACCGTGCCCACGCCGATCGGGTGGCTGTCGCCGGTGGATGCGCGCAGGCCGCGGATCATGTCGTAGCAGGACGGGACGGTAGTGGTGATCTCGATCGCCCCGATGCCGCCCTCCATGGCCGCCAGACAGGCCTGGAAGCCTGCCTCGGCGTCCTGGGTGCGGAGCACGCCGCACAGCCGGTTGGGGAAGGCCTGTTCGATCGGCAGCACCGCCGCTGAGCGTACCCGGTTCTGGGGAAACTCTATGCTGGTACATACGTATGACTGAGGCCACCGCCACAGCCCAGTTCACGACCCGCGAGCAGATCATCCAGGCGGCGGCCGACTCGCTGCTCGAGAACGGCTACTCAGGCACCAGCGTCCGCGCGATCGCCTCTCGGGCAGGCGTCGCGATCGGCAACCTGCAGTACTGGTTCCCCACCAAGTCCGAGCTCCTGGTCGAGGCGTGGCGCTACCTGACCGCCCGATCGGTGGAGGAGCTCAGAGAAGCCCTGAACCAGCTCACCGACCCGCTGGAGGTGCTCGAGGTCGGCGTGGAGTCCATCTGGGACTCGCTGCGGCGGCTTGGCGACATCCAGCTGGCCGCGTTCGACCTCCTCGTCCAGGCGCCCCGCACCGAGCGCCTGCGGGCCTACTTGCCGGAGCTCTTCACCCGCTACCGCGAGGTGATCCAGGAACAGCTGGACCGGCTGGAGGAGGGCGGCATCATCCGCCTGACAGTGCCGCGGGAGGTGCTGGTCCCTCTGGTGCTGAACACGGTGCTGGGCTTCGGGCTTTACTACGTGGTCACCCGGGACGACGAGTCGTGCCTGCGGGCACTTTCAGCGTTCAGGACCCTGGCCAGCACCCTCATCGAGCCCGTGTCATGAGCGCCGCCGTCCTGGATCGCGAGCTGCAGAGGCTCGAGGGGCTGTGGGACGACGGGCTGTCAGAGACGTACCGCACGTATCTGGACGCGGTCGCGATGCACGCACCGGACGTGCAGCCGCGCGTCGCGCTGGCTGCGGCGCTGGTCGAGGTCGGACTTCGCCTGCAAGGCCTCGGCGGCCCAGCCGCGCCGCCCGCCGCCCTGTTGATGGGCGACCTGTGCCTCGCGCGCTCGTCTCGAATCCTGACGGACTTTGCAAACAAACCGGTGCAGATCGCGTTCGCGCGAGCTGTCGAAGAGCTGTCGGGCGCCGCCGCGTCATGCGTCGAGTCGCGACCTGTCCGCGAGCTGCTCGTGCTGGCGCTCGCGGCGCGCTGAAGTGGTCAGCGGCCGCCTGCGTTTCGACAGCTCCCACCCCACTCAGTTCATCGATCTCACCGATCGCTTGCGCGAACACGTGCGCCAGGCCGGCCTCGTAACCGGACGAATCCACCTGCAGTCGCTGCACACGACCCTCGGACTCGCGATCAACGAAAACGAACCGCTGTTGCTGCGCGACTTTCAGTCGATGCTCGAGCGCATCGCGCCGGAAGACGCGACCTACATGCACGACGACTTTTCGCGGCGCATCGAGGTCGCGCTGGACGAACCGGTCAACGGCCACGCCCACTGCAGGCAGCTCCTGGTAAGCGGCTTCGCCACGCTGCTCGTGGAAGAGGGCGACCTCGTGCTCGGACGGTGGCAGTCGGTTTTCGCGGTGGAGCTCGATGGTCCACGGCATCGACAGCTCGCGCTGCAGCTGGACGGAGATTTCGCCGACCTGGTGGAGCTCGAGCTCTCGCGTCTGCTGCGAGCTGACCCGGAGCCGATCGCGACCCCCATGCGAAGGCTCGTCGAGGCGGGCGGCAAGCGGATGCGCCCGCGGCTGGTACAGCTGACGGCGCAGCTGGGGCCCCAGTACGAGCCGCTGCGCACCGCTTTGCTGGCAGCCGCGGTCGAGATCCTGCACAACGCGACCCTGGTGCACGACGACTACGTCGACGAGAGCCCATTCCGTCGTGGCCGTCCCACCGTCGCCGCCGCTGAGGGCGCGGAGCGCGCGATCGCGGTCGGTGACTACTACTTCGCAAAGGCCACACGTTTGATCGCCGAGACCGGCAACCCCGACGTCACGCAGACCATCGCGGCCGCGCTCGAAGCGATATGCGAGTCGCAGATCGATGACGTCGCGCTGCGCGGTGCATTCCCCGGCGACCACGACTCGTACCTGCGCGTGGTGCGCGGCAAGACGGCCGCGCTGTTCTCGGCCGCTTGCGCGTCGGGCGCCCAGCTTTCCAACGCCGGCCCTGAGGTCGTGGAGGCGCTTCGACGCTACGGCGACCTGCTGGGCGTCGCTTTCCAGATGGCTGACGACATGGTCGACTTCAGCCCGAGCTCGGGCAAGCCGGTGGGTCTCGACATCCGCCAGCGCGTGCTGTCGCTGCCGCTGATCTACGCGGCCGAGGACCGCCAGGTGGGCCCGGAGGTGCGGCGCCTGCTGTCCGGCTCGCTCGGCGACGAGGAGGTCGCGCGAGTGGCCGAGCTGGTCATCTCGTCCGACGCGCTGCAGCGCGTGGGTGATGAGGCGCGGGCCCTGGTCGAAGAGGCGGTCAGCGAACTGGAGCGCGTCGAGCTCAACGGGTTGCGGCCGACGCTCATCGGTCTCGCGCGCTCAGCGGTCGACCGCAACTCCTGACAGGATCCCGACCGTACCGGCAGCGAGCGCCATGAATCGCACGCTTTGCCAACCAGCCGTCGACGCCATGTCGTGCAGCTCATCAGGAGTGCGATACGAGTCGACGGTGTCGCTGAGATACCGATAGGCCGAGGGTTCGCCGGACAGAGCCCCGCCCAGCGCCGGAAGCAGCGTGCGCAGGTAGATCCGGTAGGCGGCACCGACTGGCCCGCGCGGCGGTTTGACGAACTCCAGCACGACTGCGCGTCCGCGCGGCTTGAGAACGCGCGTCATCTCTCGCAAACCTCGCACCGGATCCGCAAGGTTGCGCAGGCCGAACGCGATGGTGGTGGCATCGAACGACGAGTCCTCAAACGGAAGATTGAGCGCGTCGCCCTCCATGAACTCAATACCTGGGTGGTGCAGGCGCGCGATGGCGAGCATCTCCGGGCTGAAGTCAAGCCCGACCACCGGCCCGCTCGGACCCACGACGCGGGCCAGCTCTGCGGTCAACTTGCCCGAGCCGCATGCGACGTCCAACGCCGACCCACCCGCCTTCAGGCCCGTCTCGCGCGCGGCGCGCCGGCGCCACCCACCGTCCGTGCCCAGCGAAAGCACCGTGTTGACCAGGTCGTACCTGTGCGCGATCCGGTCGAACATGGTCCGCACCGCGGCCGGGTCGCGTTCGCTCACCAAAACAACTTCACGCGGTCGAGCTCACGACCAGGGACGTGAACAGGTGCCTGCGCCACAAGAACAGGCCGATCCAGACCGCCAGGCAGGACAGCCCAACACTCAGCTCAGGCACCCAGAAGCGCAGCGGCGGCTCCGGGTAGTTCGACAGCTTCATCAAGGCACCGCTTGTGTGGTTGCTCACGGCCACCATGTCGCCGAGATAGCACTCGACGTAGACCTTGTCTTGACGGGGAAACGCCGAGGGGTCTGCTCCGCCAATCCGCGTTACGTGAATTACCTGAGAGCCTTCGACAGTTCGCAGCGTGACCTGGTCCGAGCTCGATCCGATCACGTAAACCTGCGTGATCGTCACGCACTGCTCTGATGGCTTCGCCGAGCACACGCCGATACGTGAGGCCGGGTCTCCCTGGGCCTCGATGTAGAGATAGGTTTCGGATCCGCCCGTGATCAGGGCGACGATGGCCACGAACGCGGCTCCGAACATGGGAACGACGATGAAGTCTGGGTCTCGCCAGCGCGACGTCGGGTGTCGCATGCGCATGCGAGGTGGTGGTGATTGGCTCATCCATGCGTCACTCTTTTTGCCATACGGACGCGATGCCCTGGCCCACGCCGATGCACATCGTCGCCAGGCCGTACTTCGCGTCGCGATGCTGCATCTCACGCACCAGCGTCCCGACCAGCCGCGCTCCGCTGCATCCGAGCGGATGACCCAGCGCGATCGCTCCTCCGTTGACGTTGACGCGCTCCTCGTCAATTCCGAGCAGGCGCTCGCACGCCAGCGACTGCGATGCGAAGGCTTCGTTCAGCTCGATCACCTGCATGTCTGCCGGCTCGAGGCCGGCCTGCTGCAGCGCTTTCAGTGACGAGGGCACCGGCCCTATGCCCATGTAGTCGGGGTGAACACCGGCGGCGGCTGCGGCGACGAAGCGAGCAAGAGGCTTGAGGCCGCGGCGCTGCGCCTCCTCGGCAGACATGAGTACGAGCGCCGCGGCGCCGTCGTTCAAGGGCGACGAGTTGCCGGCGGTGACTGACCCGTTGTCCGCGAACGCAGCCCGCAGTTTCGCGAGCGCCTCCAACGATGTGTCGGCGCGTGGTCCCTCGTCGTCGATCAGTCGCAGGGCATCTCCTTTCTTCTGTGGAACCTCGACCGGGACTATCTCTTCCGCGAGTCGACCCGACCTCTGCGCCGCAAGCGCGCGCTGATGACTGCGCAGCGCGAACGCGTCCTGGTCCTCTCGCGACACCTCGTACTTCTGGGCCACACGCTCCGCGGTCTCCCCCATCTGCAGCGTGCCGTACATCGCGGCCATCTTCGGGTTGACCAGCCGCCATCCCAGCGCGGTGTCGTACGCGGTCTGCGGGCCGCGCGGATAGGCGCCGTCAGGTTTGGCCATCACCCACGGCGCGCGCGTCATGCTCTCGACACCGCCCGCGACGATCACGTCGGCGGCGCCGGCTTGGATCTCGCGCGCGGCGGCGATGGTCGCCTGCATGCCGGAGCCGCACAGGCGGTTCACTGTCTGGCCTGGCACCTCCACCGGGAAGCCGGCGAGCAGCAGCGCCATGCGTGCCACGTTGCGGTTGTCCTCGCCCGCCTGGTTGGCGCAGCCGAGGATGACGTCATCGACATCCTTGGGCTCGACGCCTGCGCGGCTCACAGCCTCCCTGAGGGCGATCGCGGCCAGGTCGTCGGCACGCACGTCCTTCAGCTGCCCGCCGTATCGCCCCATCGGCGTGCGCGCGGTGGCGACGATGACGGCTTCAGGCACGGGCCCTCACCCTGACCCTCTCCCGCAAGCGGGAGAGGGATACCTGGGGTCTCACTTCTTGGCGGCGCGCCTTGCGAGGAATGCCTGCACGAGCTCGGCAAACTCTGAGGTGCCTGCCTGCGCCTCCTGCAGGTAGGACTCGAACTCAAGTGCGTCCTCGTAGCTCGACTCCAGGGCGTGGTTCACCGCGCGCTTGGCCGCGGCCAACGCCTGGCGCGGCTGTTTTGCGAGCTGGCCGGCGAAATCGCGCACCTCTTCTTCGAACCGGTCCGCCGGCACGAGGCGATTGATCACGCCCAGGCGGTGCGCGTCCTCTGCAGGCAGAGCCTTGCCAGTGAAGAACATCTCGTAGGCAACGGCGGTGCCGGCGAGCCGCGGCAGCAGCCAGCTGACCCCGCCGTCGGGCGCCAGGCCGATGTTGATGAACGCCTCCATCAAGTACGCCTCCGGCGTCGCGATCCTGATGTCGCATGCCAGCGCGTAGCTCGCTCCGATGCCTACCGCAGGGCCGTTCATCGCGGCGATCGTGGGCTTGGGCATCGTGCGCAGGCGCGTGAGCATCGGCATGTACTCGTTGCGGAGGACGTTGCCGACGTCCTCGGGAGTCCGCATCCCACCTCCGCCGACCATCTCGGTCACGTCGGCACCGGAGCAGAACGCGCGGCCGCTGCCCGTCAGCACGACGACGCGAACGGCATCATCGCGCTCGGCCTGCTTGATCGCCTCACCCAGCTGCCGGCGCGTGAGCGCGCCGATCGCGTTCATCTTCTCCGGCCGGTTGAGCCGGATGAGACCGACGCCGTCATGCGTATGGACCATCACGTGTTGCTCGACTTCAGTCGCCATCCCTCACCGTCCTTTGAACACGCCCTTGCGCTTTTCCAGGAAGGCACGCATGCCCTCCTTCTGGTCGTCTGTCGAGAACAGGAAATAGAAGCTGCGCCTTTCCGCCCCCAGGCCCTCGGCGAGCGATGTCTCGAAGGCTTTCTGCACCGACTCCTTGGCGAGCCGCACCGCCACCGGCGGCTTTTCCGCGAGCTGCCTAGCCATACGCTGGGCGACCGCCACCGACATCTCCGCCGGCACGACCTTGTTGACCATCCCGAGCTCGTAGGCGCGCCGCGCGCTGACCATGCCGCCGGTCAGCATCACCTCCATGGCCGCGTATTTGCCCGCCGTGCGCGGCCAGCGCTGCGTTCCGCCGGCTCCGGGGATGATGCCCAGGTTGATCTCGGGCTGGCCGAAGCGGGCGGAGTCGCCGGCGATGATCACGTCGCACATCAGGGCCAGCTCGCAGCCTCCGCCGAGGCAGTAGCCGTTGACCGCGGCGATGAGCGGCTTCTTGAAGCCGGAGATGGGCGCCCACGCGCCGGTCTGGTCGCGGTTGAGCTGCTCGGCGGCCGAGCGCTCGGCCATGTCGCCGATGTCGGCGCCGGCGGCGAACACCTTCGGCCCGCCCGTGATCACGACCGCCCGGATCGATTCGTCAGCGTCGAGCTCGCGCAGCGCCTCGCCGACCTCGGCGATGACGGCCGGGCTCAGGGCGTTCAGGACTTTCGGCCTGTCGAGGGTGATGGTCGCGATCGGTGCTTGGGGCTCGACCTTGATCAGCTCGTATGCCATCGCCCTCAACGAGCCCTCACCCTAACCCTCTCCCGCAGGCGGGAGAGGGGACTGAAGGAGGTAGCCACATTCGAACTATGATCGGTCAGATGGGGAGCAGGCGTTTACTCGACTCCTACGGCCGCGTGGCCGACGACCTCCGGATCTCGATCACCGATCGATGCAACTTCCGCTGCATCTACTGCATGCCCGCCGAGGGCCTGAAATGGCTGGCGCGGGACGACCTGCTGCGCTTCGAGGAGATCACGCGGCTGGCGCGCATCTTCGTCCAGCGGTACGGCGTGCGCACCATCAGGATCACCGGCGGCGAGCCGCTCGTGCGCGTCAAGGTCGAGGAGCTCGTCGGCATGATCAACGCGATCGATCCGACGCTCGACATCACCATGACCACCAACGGCGTGCTGCTGCGCGACAAGGCACAGAAGTTGGCTCAGGCGGGCCTGAAGCGCATCAACATCTCGCTCGACACGCTGCACGCGGATCGGTTCCACGAGATCGCCCGCGCGGACATGTTCGCGCGCACGATGGACGGCATCGAGGCCTCGCGCGAGGCGGGCCTGTGGCCGATCAAGCTGAACATGGTCGTGATGAAGGGCCACAACGACGACGAGGTCGTCGACTTCGCGCGGCTGGCGCGCGAGAAGGGCTACGAGGTCCGCTTCATCGAGTTCATGCCGCTCGACGGCGACAACATCTGGACCAACGAGCAGGTGGTCCCGAGCCGGCGAATCCAGGAGCAGATCGAGGACCTCTTCCCGCTGGAGCCGGTGCAGGACACGCGGCCCGGCCCCGCGACGCGCTTCAAGTTCGCGGACGGCACGCCCGGCGGTGTCGGCTTCATCTCTTCGGTCAGCCAGGCCTTCTGCACGACATGCAATCGCGTAAGGCTGACCGCTGAGGGCGGCCTGCGCACGTGCCTGTTCTCGCTGGGCGAGACGCCACTGCGCGACCTTATGCGCTCTGGCGTCTCCGACGAGCGGATCGGCAGCGTCATCGAGACCGCGATCTGGCACAAAGAAGAGGGACATCTCATCAACAAGCCCGGCTTCATCAAGCCAGCCAAGAACATGTCCCAGATCGGAGGGTGATCCGAGAGCTCGCCGCCGGGGAAACCCATCTAGCGTATGTGGCCATGCTCGAGCTGCGTCCGAAGATCGGGTCGAGCGCCGACTTCGTGCGGACCGTCAACGACAAGCAGCGGCCGCAGGGCTACCGGCTCATCGCCTCGTTCGATGACGATGACGAGCAGGCGGCCGGTGCGGCGGGGTTTCGCGTCCTGGATTATCTCGCCTGGGGCCACGCGCTCTACTGCGACGACCTGACGACGCGTGAGGAGTACCGCGGCCGCGGCCACGCTGGCGCGCTGATGGACTGGATGGTCGGGGAGGCCCGACGGCTAGGGTGCGGGGAGTTTCACCTCGACTCCGGTGTAGGCCCAGATCGCACCACCGCGCACAAGCTTTACTTCAACAAGCGCATGCGGATCTCCGCATTTCACTTCCAGCGTCCGACCTGAGCGCGGCGGCTCAGGCGAACTTCATATCGCGCAGCCCCAACTCTCGGCCGAGCTCGTTTGACCGGTGCTCGTCGCGGTCCGCGTCACCGGCGCGGCCGATGGTCCGCAGCACGAGCGCGCGATCATGCAGAGCACGAGCCAGCGAGGGTCGCGCCTCCATCTCTTCGAAGAGCTCGATCGCGCGGTCCAGGTCGGCCAGCGCCGACTCCAGGTTCGGGTTCGCCTGGTGGGCGTTGGTCCGGCCGCGACCCCATAGGGTCTGGGCCTCGCCATAGCGATCACCCATACCCCGTGAGCTAGCCAGTGCGGCGTCCCACTGGGCAATGCCACCAGGAAGGTCGCCCAGGCGTGCCCGCGTGGAGCCGAGCAGGCCCTTCAACAGCGTTTGCATCGGCGCCATGTTCGTGACCTGGCACAGCTCGCTGCCCCTCTCCAGCGGTCCCTTCGCACCCGGCGCATCGTTCTGGGCAAGGCTGGCGGCGCCAAACATGACGTTGGAGGCCACGACACAGGCGTACGCGCCCATGTCCTCCGCGCGCGTGGCGCAGTCCAGGGCCTCGCGCCGGGCCGTTTCGGAGTCACCCCGTTCGAGGTCGAGACCCGCCTGCGCGATCTCGACGTCGACGCGCGAGATCGGGTCTGCATCACCTGCAAACTGCAGAGCGCGTTCGATCGTCTGCTCGGCCGATTTGAACTCGCCCATCCGCGAGTAGGCGAGCGCGAGGAAATCGGAGATCATGGCGATCGACACCGCGTCGCCCGTTTTCTCGATGACGTCGAGCGCCTCGCGCATCTGCTTCGCGCCCTCGCGGAGATTTCCGGTGAACCCGATGAACGAGCCCATCAGCGCCTTGGGAAGGGCCGCGGCTGTCGGGTCCTGCAGCTCCTCGCCGAGCTGAGCGGCGCGCTCGAGCGCCTGACGCAAGGCAGGGCTCGATTCCGGCACCTCACCGCGCTGGCGAAGCAGGAACGCAACCCAGAAGTTGCCTTCGGCGACAAGCCGCTTGTCACCACCTTCGGAAGCGGCCAGCGCCTTCTCGAGCTGCTCGAGCTCGGCGCCAGAGCTGACGAACGTCCAGCCCGCCTTCGCACCGCCTATGCCGGCGCGAAGTCGCAGATCCATCTGCGAGCCATCGGCCAGGTTGGCCGCCCGGCTGAAGAAGCTGAGCGACTCTCTGTTGGCAAAGCGCTCCAGCGCGTGCTCGCCCGCGACGACGAGCTGCTCGGCGGCGCGGGCGTTGTCGCCGGCCTGTTCGAAGTGCATGCCGATGACACCGGCCAGCTCACGGGCGCGCTCGGGATGGAGCGCCATGATGATCTCGGCGGCGGCGCGGTGTAGCGAGCGACGATCCTGCTTCAGCAGCGACGTGTACGCGGCCTCCTGCACGAGCGCATGCCGGAACAGGTATTCGAGCTCCGGCTGCAGCGCCGCGATCTCGATCAGCCCGCCGGCTTCGAGCGTGCCGAGGTCGGCTCGGGTGCTCATGACGTTTTGGTGTCCAACAAGCGCTCCAGGATTGTTACACCGAACTGCCGACCGATGACCGACGCGACCCGCAGCGTGCGCTTGCTGTCCCGTGGGAGCTTGTCGATGCGCGCGAGCAGCAGGCCATGGATCGTGTCGGGGATCTCGATGGTCGCCACGCGCTCGGTCGCGACCCAGCGGTCGCCTTCCTGCACGATGGCGCCGCGGTCCATCAGCATCCTGATGACCTCCTCCACAAAGAATGGGTTCCCTTCGGCCTTGGCGAGGATGAGATCGCGGATCTCAGCAGGCAGCGACTCGATATGCAGCAGGTTGGAGACAAGGGTGCGGCTGTCCTCCAGCGAGAGGGGTTCGAGCCTTATCTCGGTCAGCGCATCTCCGAACACGTCGCGAGCGCCGGAGATCAAACGCCAGCCGGCCGATGCGCGCTCGACGCGCGAGCTGAGGATCAGGAAAACCGGGAGCGCCGCGAGGCCGGCTTCTACCTGTAACAGCACGTCGACCGATGCGCTGTCAGCCCAGTGCACGTCGTCGCACACGAGGACGACCGGTCCGCGCGCGCTCATGGCACGAAGCACGTTGACGAGTGACGCCACATAACGCTTGATCGCCTCCATGTCGAGAATGGAGAGGCGGGCCTGCATCTCTGGAGCCAGCGGGAGTGAGAGCAGGTGGGCGAGGTATGCGTAGTTCTCGGCCCAGCTGTCCCCGAGCAGGTCTCGAAGCTGGGACTCCAACGCCTGCGCGACGTGCGCCTCATCCGCGGCAGCATTGACGCCGATCATCGAGCGCACGACGTCGACGACAAGGTGGTAGGGAACCGTGTCCCCATAGGAGAGGCACCGTCCGTCGATCCAGCGGACGGGGGCGCCAGAACGGCGGAGGCTGGCATGGAGCTCGGCCAGCAGCCGGCTCTTGCCGAGTCCGGGCTCGCCGAGTACGCACGCCACGCGGCCCTGGCCCGCGCGGACGATGCTGAAGACCTCCTCCAGTTTCGCCAGCTGCTGGTCGCGGCCGATCATCGGCGCGCGCACGCCGAGCAGACCGCGTGTCTTCACAGCGTCTGCCTTCAAGCCCGTGATCTCGTACGCGTGAACCGCATCGGTCTTTCCCTTCAGCTCGAGCATTCCGACGTCGACCGATTCGACGAGCGCCGACACAAACCGGTGCGTGGCCGAGGTGACGAGGACACTGCCCGGCCGGGCGTTGCCCTGCATGCGGGCGGCGACGTTCACCGTGTCCCCCATCGCGGTGTACTCGTTAGCGCTCTCGGTGCCGACCACGCCGACGACCACCGGCCCCGAGTTGATGCCGACACGGACGCGAAGCGAGTGTGCGTCAGGCGATTTTTGGGCCGCGCTCAGATCGTCGATCTCGCGAACCATGTCCAGGCCGCAGCGCACCGCTCGCTCGGGATCATCCTCGTGCGCGGTCGGCGCCCCGAAGAATGCAAGCACGCCATCGCCCATGAGTCGCGCGATCGTGCCTTCGTAGCGCTCGATCGTGCTGTTCATCCGCCGGAACGCTTCGCCGACCAGCACGGTCCAGTCCTCGGGGTCCATACGCTCGGCGATCGCGGTCGAGCCGGCGATGTCCGCGAACAGCACCGTGATCGGGCGCCGCTCGCTGGACGCCGCCGGGCGGGCTGGGGTGGTTGCGTCCGAGACGCTCATGGCGGCAATTTAAGCTAACCACGATGATTCGGCCCGAAGAAGCGCCGCGCCCGCTCACCGTGACCGAGCTCGCCAAGGAGATCCAGCGCGAGCTGCGGCCGCTTACGGCCGTCCTGCTCAAGGGCGAGGTCACGGGGGTCAAGCGCAGCGCCGCCGGGATCTTCAACTTCACGATCCAGGACGGGTTCAGCAAGATCGAGGCCGTCCTTTTCGCCGACAGCGCCCGCCGGGTGACGACGCTGCCCGAGGACGGACAGGTGTTCGTCTTCCGCGGCCGGATCGACTTCTACAACAAGACCGGGCGGCTCAGCTTCAATGTCGACCAGATCGAGTTCGACGACGTGGGCAAGCTGCGGGCCCGCCTGGAGGAGCTGAAGCGCCGCCTCGAGGCCGAGGGCGCCTTCGACCCGAAGCGCAAGCGGCCCCTCCCGTTCTTGCCGCGGGCGGTCGCGCTGCTGACCTCGCCCACCGGCGCGGTCATCCACGACCTGCAGGAGACCATCTGGGAGCGCTACCCCAACATGGGCGTGGTCGTGTACCCGGTGCAGGTTCAGGGCAACGCGGCGCCCGGCAGCATCTCGCGCGCGCTGCGCCGGTGCAACGCGGAGGGCTTGGCGGACGTTCTGATCATCGCCCGCGGCGGCGGCAGCTTCGAGGAGATGTTCGCCTTCAACAACGAGGTGATCGCGCGGGCGATCCTGGCGTCGCGGCTGCCGGTCGTGACCGCGCTCGGGCATACGTCGGACCGCACCGTCGCCGACATGGTGGCCGACGCCGAGTGCCGCACGCCGACCGAAGCCGGCGCCCGGGTGGTGCCGAAGAAGGGCGACCTCCTGGCGCAGCTTCGCGAGCGCGCGCGTCGCCTCGACCGCGAGCAGTCTCTCCGCGTGGAACGCGAGGCGGAGCGGCTGCGAGTGCGCCGCGAGCGGCTCGTGCAGGCGCTACCCGCCTTGCTTCGCTCGCGCACTGAGCGCCTGGCGCGGGCGCGGGGGGAGGTTGCGCGGCTCAGTCCCGTGCAGCAGGTCGCTCGCCGCGCGGAATCGCTGCGCGAGCGCGGGCGTCGGCTCGATGCCGTGGCGTTTGCGCGCGTCGACCGCAGCGGCAATCTGCTGGCCTCGCGACGTGCCTCCGAGCGGCTCGACCGTGCGCTCGCCGCTCGCTTCGCGTCCGCCGGACGCGGCCTGGAGCATCGCCGCGAGCGCCTCATCGCGCTGAGCCCGGACTCGGTGCTGGCCCGCGGTTACAGCATCACGCAGGACGCGGACTCGGGCGCGGTCGTGACCAGCGCGACTGCGGTGAAGAGCGGCGGGCGGGTTCGCATCAGCCTGGCCTCGGGCCGGCTTGGCGCGCGCGTCGACGAGGTTGAGCCGTGAGCCAGGACCTCACCTACGAGCAGGCGCTGGCCAAGCTCGACGAGAAGCTGAAGCTCCTGGAGGATGGCGACCTGTCGCTGGAGGACGCGCTGAAGGCGGTCGACGAGGCTCGCGTCTATTTGAAGATCTGCACCGAGCGCCTGGAAGCGGCGCGAAAGAAGATCGAGGTTCGCCCCGAAGAGCAGTAAGGGTTCCCCTCTCCCGCTTGCGGGAGAGGGCTAGGGTGAGGGTTCGTCCTCGAGCGCGTTGAGGATCCGCTCGAGCACGTTGTTCATGTCGCTGGCCAGTTCTCCGTTCCAGAACCGCAGCACACGCCAGCCGTTCTGGTTCAGCCACAGGGTCCGCCTGACATCGCGCTGCTGTTGGTCGTCGAATCCGTGGCAATCACCATCGGTTTCGATGATCAATCGCGCGGACTTGCATGCGAAGTCGGCGACGAACGGCCCAATCGGTACCTGGCGGCGAAATTTGTAATCAAGGAATCGGCGATCGCGAAGTTTGTACCAAAGGCGGCGCTCCGTATCGCTCATGATTTGACGTTGCTCGCGGGCTCGAGTCACGCGCAATGGTGGTCGCATGACCCAAGCATTCACCGAAAGGAATCGAATTGCGATCCTTCTTAACAGCCCTCACCCTGACCCTCTCCCGCCAGCGGGAGAGGGGAACGTCACCTGACCCTCACCCTAGCCCTCTCCCGCACGGCGGGAGAGGGGAACCCTCACCCTGGGGAAGCTCCTCCTTCGATGCGTGCGTCCATCTGGCGGATGCGCTGGCTCAGGTTCTTCACGAACTCCAGCAGCACCTCTGGATGCTCGTGGACGATCACCTGCAGCCGGTCCTTGCGCAGCACGCGCACCGTCGTGTCCACCGTCGCCTCGGCGCTCGCCGAGCGCGGCTGCTCGTCGAAGACGGCCATCTCCCCCACCACCGTGTTCGGGCCGAGACGCGCGATGGTCACGTCGCGTCCGGCTCCATCGACGTGAATGCGGATCTCTCCCTCGAGCACGACGTAGAGCTCGGAACCGACGTCGCCCTCGCGGAAAACCAGCTCGCCCTTCATGTAGTGACGCGTGACCATGAGCCGGTCGATGCTCGCGAGCTGCTCCAGCGTCAGATCGCTGAACAGCGGGACCTGCTTGAGCGCGATGAGCTCTTTCATGCCCGGCCCCGGTCCCACCAGGACGGCCCTTGCGCCTTCTTGGACCCACCTGTCGGGATGCTTTTCCAGAGCCTCCAGCTCGGCCTTCGAGAGGCCACGCGTGGTCGTCGGGTCAAAAGATTCACGGTCGAGAAGCTGCGCCAGCGGTGCCGCCAGCCAGCCGGGGCCGAAGTTTAGCAGCGTCTCCAGGCCCTCGGCCTTCGCGCCAGGCTCGATCGAGCGAACGCCACGCTCGACCGTCGCGAAACCTCGCTTTCCGTGCAGAGCGCGCATGGCGGCGAGCCCGCTCTCGGCCACGAAGTCCACGTAGTCGTCCAGCGCGACGTGCAGGAAGACATGCTGGGCCGAGCCGTTTTCGCCACGATCATGCGCGGCCGAAAGGCGCGCTCCCAGCCTGGCCAGGTGCACTCCCTCCGTCATCTGGTGCTCGAGGTGGCCGCGCGCGTGCTGGAACAGCTCGGGCCGGCCGCTGCGCACCAACGCCTCGATCGTCGCCGGCGCCGAATCGCCGCGACCCTGGAGGAGCGGCAGCGTTTGCGCCAGCGCGGCGGCAGGCTGCGCGGCCAGCGCTTCGGCCGCCAGGCGCCGCACCTCGCGGTCACCGCTGGCAAGTCCCTCGACGAGGGCGGCTACGAAATCCGCTTCGAGCTCGGGCGGGGACGACCAGCGCGTGGCTTCTCGGAGCGCGGCCCGTTTGACGTCGCGCTCGGGATCGCGCATGCAGGCAATGAGCGCGGCGGCCGAGCCGGGGACGCCCGCCTTCATCTTGGCGAAACTGCGCAGACCCTCGAGGCGCACGCGCGGCTCGGGATCCGCCAGCGCCGCCGCGACCCTCTTGTGATCGCCCACGAACGAAGCCGCCCACACCGCGGCCGCACGGTGCTGAACGTCGTTCGCGTCGACCAGCCGGTCGAGGACGGCAGGCGACCCCTCCCACGGCGGCTGCTTGCTCGCGCCCGCCACCGCCGCCGCCGCGCGAACCCACGGATCGGGGTCGAATGCGGCGGCGCCGAGCTGGTCGGCGCTGATCACCTCCGGCGGCGCCATCTGGAACGCCAGGCGGCGCAACATCGCGTCTTCGGACGCGGTCAGCTCTGGAAGCATCGACGCGAACGCGTCAGGCGCAAGCTTGCCGAGCGCGGCGGCCGCGAAATCGCGAACCTTGTCGTCACCCTGGCGGATGAAGCCCTGCAACTCGGCGATCTGCTCGGGCGTGGGCGCGCCGAGCGCTTGCTGGAAGTCGGACAGCGAGATGGCGTGCGTGCGCAGGCGCTCGTAGATCGCGCCGACATATAGACCGCGCACGCGAAGCGCCGCGAGAATGAAGAAGCAGGCGACCAGCATCCCGATCACGGCGAGCACCTCGAGGCTGCCGGCCGTCAGGCGCTGGGTCACGATGAGGCCGACGCCGCTCAGGACCGCGCCGCCGGGCAGCACCAGGTTGTCCAGCAGGAACTTCAGCTTCGGCCCGATTTGCGCAGGCAGCGCGCTGCCGAGGACGTTCTCGGCGGGATCGTCGAGGCCGGTCTGCAGTCCGTTGCGGACGATGAAAAGGAACAGCGATGTGACCAGCACCGGGCTGACGGCCATCAGCGTGAAGCCGACGAGCGTGAAGACCGGCAGCGCGAGGATCGAGTTCTTCACACCGAGCTTTTCGAGCGCGATCGGCGCGATCACCAGGCTCACGACAAGCTGCACTACGTAGCTCGCGAGCCACGCGTTGCCGAGAAGGATGGTCAGCGCCTGCAGGTCGCCGTGCGTGGCGTTGACGAAGATGAGTGCCACGAGGTAATCGCCGACGCGGCTCGCGACCTGGAGCACCAGCGCGAGGAGGATCAGCGCGAAGACAAGCCGGCTGCCCGTGAGGTACTGGACCGCGGCGCGGACGGCCGTCCCGAATCCGTGGCGGCTCCGCGCCACGTGCTCTTCGGCGAAGAACTGCTCGGCGTCGTCGTCGAAGGCCGGCCGGTAGAGGCGCTTCTCGAGCCATGAGGTCACGTAGATCGAGACCGCCGAACCAATGGCCCAAACGAATATGAGCGGCTCGGTGGCGAAGATCGCGATGGCTGTGGTCGTGACTCCGGACAGGATGTAGCCGATGCTCGATCCCGCAGCGATCACCGGGAAGATGCGCTTGCCTTCGAGCAGGTTGAAGTGCTGTGTGACGAACAGCCAGAACTGCAGCATCACGAGCTCGAATGCGACGGAGTAGATGACGTAAGCCGTGAAAGCGACGGCGGGCGATTCGTCGACCTCGTACGCGATGAACACGCCGATCGCGGCGACCACGTTGAGGGCGAGGATCACGCGGAAAGCGCGGGTGACCCCGATGCGGCGCGTGAGCGCGCCCTGCAGCGCGACCATCGGCCAGACGGCGAGGGCCAGGATGATGAAGAACAGCGGGTACGACTGCGGGCCGGACTTGGTGAGGAAGATGGCCTGGACGCCGTTGAAGGCGGTATACATCGCCCAGCCGAGGACCGTGGCGAAGCCGGCGACCTGCAGCGTGCGGTCGAGCTCCGACCGGCGCACGTGCAGGAACTTCGCCAGGAATGGCAACAGCGGGGTCAGCAGCACAGAGGGATTATCAATGGGGCGCCCTCACCCTGACCCTCTCCCGCATGCGGGAGAGGGGAACCCTCACCCTGACCTTAGGTTTGCTGGACGCTTGCGATCTTCTCCAGGGTGGCTATCCGCTCCTCGATTGGCGGATGTGTCTCGAAGAGGCGGCTGAAGAAGCTGCCGTGATGCTCCTCGGGGTTGTCGATGCACATCGCCGCGACCGCGTGGTTGAACTTCTCGGGCGGCTTGTCGTTGGCGGCGATCTTCTTCAGCGCGTTGATCAGCCCGACCGGATTGCGCGTCAGCTCCACCCCGCTCACGTCGGCCAGCGATTCGCGGTCACGTGACAGCGCCAGCTGCATCAGGGGCCCGACCAGGAAAGCGATGAGGGTGAAGATGATCCCGATCGCGAAGATGATCAGCATCGCCTGACCAGAGTTGCGGCCGCGGAAGTTCATGCGCAGCGCGCCCCGCCAGAAGATGCTGGAGATGATCGCCGCGAGTCCGATCATCGTCGTGACGACGAGCAGCAATCTCACGTCGTAGTTCTTGATGTGGCTCATCTCGTGCGAGAGCACGCCTTCGAGCTCCTCGCGGTTCATCATCTGCAGCAGCCCCGTGGTCACCGAGACCGCCGCGTGCTGCGGGTCGCGCCCGGTCGCGAAGGCGTTCGGGCTCGGGTCGTCGATGACGTAGACCTTCGGCAACGGCAGGCCGTCTCCGATCGCGAGCGTCTGCACGATGTTGTACAGCTGCTGGTACTGCCCGGGATCGGCCTCGTGCGCGCCCATCGCGCTCAGGACGGTCGGGGCGCCGAGGTAGTAGGCGTACAGGGCGGCGCCGACGCCCAGGAGGCCCAGGACGACCGTGCCGACGATCGCACCGCCGGTGCTCGCGCTGCCGATCTCGCCGATGACGAAACCCGCCAGCAGCCACACCGCCAGGAAGCCGACCACCACGATGACGCTCTTGCGCTTGTTGCTGGTGATCTGGTGATACATCGGCGCAGCAGAACTCTACGGGCTGGGACGCCGCCCCTGGCCGACGGTCTGGCGCATCGCCGAGGCTGCCCAGCGGCCCCAGATCTGCGCCCAGACGAGTCCGTTCGCGAACGCCGAGATGTCGTTTGCGTGGTGCTTCGAGTGGTACGCCCACATCGCGCGGTGCCGCTCGTACAGCATCTTGCTCTCGGCCTGTCTGGTAGCAGCTCCCTTGTGGTGGATGGCGCTGGCGCTCGGCACGTAGAAGACCTTCCAGCCACCCAGCTTGAGCCTGTAGCAGAGGTCCAGGTCCTCGCCAAACATGAAGTAGCGAGGGTCGAAAAACCCGACCCGGTCCAGGGCCGCCATGCGGACCATCATGCATGCGGCGCTGCCGGCATCCATCTCGTGGACCTCGGTCTCCGACATGTGGCCCATGTTGTGGCGCCCGAACACGCGGCTGCGCGGAAAGAGCCGGCTGAGCCCGACCGTGCGGTAGAAAAGCGTGCTCGGCACCGGAAACGAGCGGCGCGCGTCAGGGTCGATGCGGCCATCTGGAAACAGCAGGCGGGGTCCGACCACGGCCACGTCGGGTCGCGTGATCAGGAAGTCGGCCATCCGGCCGACGGCCTGGGGGTTGACCGTGACGTCGGGATTCAGCAAGAGCACGAATCGTCCCTGGCACCGTTCGAGGCCCACGTTGTTGGCGCGACCGAAGCCGAGGTTGCGCTGTTGCGCGAGGACGATCGCCTTCGGGAATTCGCTCGCGACGGCCGCAGCCGAACCATCGGTGGACGCGTTGTCGACCACCACGGCTTCGACCGGCACGTCAGCGTGCCCGAAGAAAGCTTCGAGGCACTTGAGCAGCAGCGGCTTCACGTTGAAGCTGACGATGAGGGCCGACACGAGCGGCTTCTCGGCGGGCATGATGCTCGTGATTATCCAACGCTTAACCGCGCCAGTCGTTTTGGCGGCGGTCGATAGAATCCGTGGGATCGTGCTGAGCGTCGGGCGTCTCGATCTGCGCGAGCGCCTGGCCCAGGTCCGGCGCAGCCGGTTGGTCCGCCAGAACCTGATCCTGTTCGCCGGCGGCCTCATCGCGGGAATCGGCGGCTTCGTCTACCACGCCATCGCCGGCCGCGTGCTCGGACCGGCGACCTACGGCGAGGTCGCGTTCCTCATCGCCGTCTATGCGGTCGGCACGGCGCCGGCGCTGATCCTCATCGTCGTTCTCGCGCGCTACACGGCCACGCTGGCTGCGCGCGGCGCCGAGGGCATCAGCTCGCTGCTCACGCGAACCATCCGCCTCGTCGCGATTCCGTGCCTGGTCGCGATCCTACTCACGACGCTGCTGGCGCGGCCCCTTGCGAACTTCGAGCACCTCGGATCGACGATCCCGGTGCTCATCCTCGGCTTCTCGATCGCGCTCATCTGGCAGGTGGCGATCCCGCGCGGCATCCTGCAGGGCCTGCAGAGGTTCACCGCGCTCTCACTGAACCTCTCGCTCGAGCTGGTCGTGCGGACGGCTGCCGTGGTGGCGCTGCTCGCCGCCAACTACGCGGTCTCAGGCGCGATGGCCGCGGTGCTGCTGGGCCTCGTATTCGCGTTCGCCCTCGGATTGATCGCGCTGCGCGACCATCTCGGCCGCAGCAAAACGCGCGTGCGTCTTCGCGTGATGGCCGGCTTCTCGCTGACGGCCGCCGCAGGAATCATCGGCGTGCAGATCCTCTACAACCAGGACGTCATCCTCGCCGAGCACTACCTGAGCAGCCACGCCGGCGGCATCTACGGCGGGCTCAACAAGATCGGCACGATCCTTTACTTCCTCACGCTGAGCGTGAGCCAGGTGCTGTTCCCGCGGGTGGTCGAGGCGGTCGCCAAGGAGGAGCACCCAGGGCGCATCCTTCTTTACTCGGCGGGCCTCCTGACGCTGCTCGGCGCCGGCGCCCTGCTCGTGTTCGGATTGGTGCCGGGGCTGGTGGTCGGCGTCCTGTTCGGACCGTCGTTCAGCGATGCCGTGCCCTACGTGTTCGCGGTGGGCGTGATCGGGCTCGCCCTTTCGCTCAACAACCTGCTCGTGCAGTTCTTTATGGCCGTGCACGACCGAGTCTTCCTCCCCATGCTCGGCCTGGGCGTGATCGCCGAGGGGGTTGCGATCTTCCTGTTCCACGCCAACGTCGGCCAGGTGGTCGGTGACGTCGTGGTCACTTTGCTCGTGCTGCTGGTGCTGCTTGCCGTCCGCTGCTACCTGCTGCTGCCAACCCTGCGGGCGTCGAGCCTCGGCGAGCCGGAACCTAAGCCCGTCCTCGGCTAGGCGCGGACCCGGTATCCTGTTGCGTCGTGCGGATAGTCGTCAAGGATCCCGAGGAGTTCGAGCAGGCGCTCCGCGAGTTCCGGCGCAAGGTGCAGGAGCAGGGGCTCGTGCGTGAGATGCGCCGGAGATCGCACTACGTGCCGCCCGCCGAGGCTCGCAAGATCAAGAGCCTCCGCGCCCGTCGCCGCCGCACCCGCTAGCGCCCGTTTGGCGCCAAACGTGCCCCTCCTTCCGGTGAATGACGCCTGTTTGGCGCCAAAAAGGTGGAATCCGGGGCGATAAAGCTAAAGTCCCGCCACCCTTGCGGGTGACGGGACTTATAGGTGCTCGGCAACGACCTACTCTCCCACCGGGTTACCCCGACAGTACCATCGGCGCTGGAGGGCTTAACTTCCGTGTTCGGAAAGGGAACGGGTGTCTCCCCTCCGCCATAGTCACCGAACGCGCG
>WNGK01002176.1_pt1 | contig 29819 bp, 31 predicted proteins | sample 5400601 | NCBI WGS metagenome assembly WNGK01 (sample SAMN13153376, study PRJNA577476) | soil metagenome | isolation source: 60 cm soil or saprolite under Garry oak tree replicate 1 | place: USA:California | collected 2016-06-15 | reverse complement strand
GATCTTTGGCTCAAAAACTGGTAGCGGTGTAGCCACCGCCCTGCGGGCGGTTTCGACGCACGTGCGCGACCTTGAATTTCGAAACGACCCATAGGGCTGTGGATACAAGAATAGAAGATCGGCATGTCGATTCGAAATCGAGTATCCGCACGGAATTTCTTGTCAGCGCTCGTCCGTATGAACGACGATCTCAACGCGGCGATTCGGTTGTTGTCTCCGAATTTCCGCTTCTGTGTCTGCGGGCGACGCGTAACTCATCGAGAAGGGCTGCACCAGAAACTTTGTCTGGCCGTAGCCGTGTGTCTCGATTTGTGCCGGATTGATCCCCATGTTGTCGACCAAATAGCGTTTTACGCTTTCGGCGCGGCGTCGGCTTAGGTCGAGATTGTAATCGGGCGGACCAAATGAGTCGGTGTAGCCTTCTACAGTAAACGTTGCCTTTGGATTGCGCTGAATAAGTGTGCCGAGTTTTTGAAGTTGCACGATCGCGCTCGATTGCAACTCTGCGCTATCGTATTCGAAAAGCTGATCGTCCGGCATCCGCAGTTTCGTTCCCGAGCCGAGCGGACCTTTTATCGCGAGAAGCTGATCGAGATCGCTGAACCCGGGCGCGCGCCCTTTGGTCGGCCCAGCGCTATCCCCCGGCATTTTGCTCGTAAATGTATTTGGCCGTTTGATCGTGGTGCTGGTGGCAAGCTCAGTCCCGCTTAAGGCCGGCTGCGGCCGGCCAGAGGTCGCGGCTTCGTTGAGCAAGCTTTGCTCATGCGTCGAATTGGGATTTGTAGTCAGAGTTTGCGCCGTGTTTCGCTCGATCTCGGTCAGCACGGAATTCACGTCAGGTTGCTCCACTTTTGGCCGCTCTGGCAGAACATCGCGCGTGTCGTCCGGCAACGCCGCGCTCGCCTGGATATCCTGTAAAAGTTTGTCGAACGATTTCTTTTCGTCTGGCAACTGCGTATCCGTCTTGTCCGGCTCCGGTTTGGCGGCTGGGTTCGTCTGGTCGATGCCGGTTTTGTCGAGTTGCGCGCCGAGATCGACATTCCTGACCTTGAACGTCGGTGGTTGCACGGTTGGAGCGAACGCAGCTTCCACGGATTGGAAACGTGTCCGATAAAAATAAGCGCAGAGCGCGAAATGAATTGCCAATGAAACAATTAGCCCGAACCAGATCCAGCTGCGTTCTTGGCTGCCGGTGAGCAGACCTTCGGTGTCGAAGCTGTCGAAATCGTCGAAATCAGAACCTTTCATTGAATTCGGCTCTAAAATATCACATTTGGACGCGTCAGCCACGAGACTGTGGAGTTCCGCTTGCTCGCGTGCGCTCGATGAACGCGCGCGCCGCATTACGAATTTCATCTGCCACGCGCGCTTCAGGCGAAACGAACTTCGGCGTAAACCACGGGAATAAACCGATCAAATCGTGCGTGACCAAAATTTGGCCATCGCAATGCTCGCCTGAGCCGATGCCGATGGTGGGAATATCGATCGCGTGGGTGATTTGCTTCGCAATATCAGCGACGACAATCTCCAGCACGACCGAGAACGCGCCGGCCTTCTCCACCGCTCGCGCATCGCTCAATAGCGCTTCCGCCTCGGGCTGAGTGCGGCCTTTGACTTTGTAGCCACCCTCCTCACGCACATGCTGGGGTAACATGCCGATGTGCGCCATAAACGGAATTCCCGCTTGCGTGATCGCTTCGATCTGCTCGATGCGACTTAGGCCGCCTTCGAGCTTCACCGCTTGCGCACCAACATCGGCAGGCGTCTCGTAGGTATGAATCGGCATATCGGCGACGAGCAACGCCTGTTTCACACCACGCGCCACCGCGCGCGTATGATGCAGCATCTCTTCCAGTGTCACGCGCGTGGTATCCTGGTAACCAAGCACTACCATCCCTAACGAGTCGCCTACGAGAATGATGTCGATCCCGCTTTCGTCGAGTAAACGCGCCGTCGGATAATCGTAAGCCGTGAGCGCGGTGATTTTCTCGCCGCGCTGCTTCATTCCACGAAACTTCTCAGTCGAATCCTGCGTCACCATTTGTCTGTTAAGCGAATCACTTTACCTGATTCATCAATCTGTGCGAGCAGCTCACGCACCGTTTTTGTTTGACCAGGCAGGACTAAATCACCCTGAATCTCGGCGAGCGGTTGGAGCACGAATTTTCGCGAATTTATTCGCGGATGCGGTAACTGCAATTCTTCGCTGTCTGTTGCCGTGTCTCCACAATAGAGAAGATCAATGTCGATCTTGCGGGAAACGTTCCGCGGATGATTGGGCGGACGGCCAAGCGTTTCCTCGATTTCTCTCAGGCTTTTCAAAAGCTCCAGCAGATCAGCTTCGTAATCGAATTCCAGGACCGCATTCAAAAATTTTCCCGCGCCCGGTTCGCAACCAACCGGATCGGTCTCGTAAATCGGCGAGGACAGAATCGGTGGCTGGACGCCGGCAAGATCGGCAATTGCCTTTCGCGCCGCGCGCAAATTGGCGAGGCGATCACCGAGATTCGATCCAAGCGCAACGGCGGTCCTCATCTCCTCTAGCGGCGGTCTGTGAAGCGACAAAAACTCTAGGGCGCCTGTGCCAGACCCCGTGGCGTTTCACAGAAACGCCCTACAGTTTTATAGTCCCAATACATCTTGCATGCTGTAACGACCTGCCGGTTTGCCGATGATCCATCGCGCCGCGCGCAGGGCCCCACGCGCGAAAATTTCGCGACTTGCTGCGCGATGCGTCAACTCAAGACGCTCGCCCGGTCCGCTAAAAATGATCGTGTGCTCACCGACCACGTCGCCTTCGCGGATCGACTGAATCGGCACTTCGTTCTCCATTTTCCGCGTGGTCTTCAAAATCTCCGCCAGCGTTTTGGCCGTCCCGCTTGGCGCATCTTTTTTCATCTTGTGATGCGTTTCAATGATCTCGGGATCGAAATCCCGGCCGAGCAATTCGGCGGCTTTGCGTGTCAGCCAGGAAAGCACATTAACTCCAATACTGAAATTGGACGCGAACACAATCGGCAAAGACTGCGCGGCCTCTTCGATTGTTCGGCGTCGCTCTTGGGAATGACCAGTCGTCCCAATCACAAGTGGCTTATTATGACGCAGCGCAGAGCGACAGATTTCAGTAATAGCGTCAGGGTGACTGAAATCGATCCCGACGTCGCAATTTTTCATAGCTGGCTCGATTGGGTCGCCCAGATCGCATCGCGCGACGATATGCATCGTCGGATCGTTCCTCGCGAGATCAACAACTGTTTTGCCCATGCGTCCAGCCGCGCCGATGAGCAATACCCGCACCGGCGACTTCATTTGTTTTGCTCGAATTCGTCGAGCGTTTTGCGTAAGCGCGCCTGATTCGTTTCGCTCATCTCGCACAACGGCAAGCGAACTTCGCCTGACATCGCGCCGTGCCACCCCAGTGCTGTCTTCACCGGAACCGGATTTGGCTCGATGAACAAATCTTTAAATAACGGCAACAATTTCCGATGCAATTGCTCCGCCGATTTCAAGTCGCCTGATTCGCAGGCACGGACGAGTGCGCAAACCTGAGAAGGAAACAAATTCGAGGCCACGCTTACCACCCCGACCGCGCCAACGGCCATGAACGGCAGCGTCAGCGAGTCGTCCCCGCTCAAAATTGTGAACGATTCCGGCAAACGCCGGCGCAATTCGCCGACGCGCTCCACGCTGCCGCTCGCTTCTTTGATCGACACAATGTTGCGGCACTCTTTTGCCAGACGCGCCACCGTTTCCGGACCGATGTCCACGCCGCAGCGTCCCGGGATATTGTAGAGCATGATCGGCAGCGACGTGTCGCCGGCGATTGCTTTGAAATGGCGAAAAAGTCCCTCCTGGCTTGGCTTGTTGTAATAGGGCGCCACGAGCAGCGCGCCATCGGCGCCGAGTTTCTCGGCCTTCTTGGTGTCGGCCACCGCATGTTGCGTGGCATTTGAACCTGTTCCGGCAAGGACCAGGCAACGTTTGTTCGCGGTTGCGACCGCAAGCCCGATTAGTTGTTCGCGTTCTTCGTGCGAAAGTGTCGGCGATTCGCCGGTGGTGCCGATCGCCACGATTCCCGTAATACCGGCAGCGATTTGTTTCTCGATCAGGTTTTCGAAAGCAGAAACGTCAATCTCGCCATTGCGAAATGGTGTGACCAACGCCGTGAACGTACCGCGAAACATGTTGGCCAATTGTAGAGGCGGCTGTCCCCAGCCGCAATCGCGCTGTAGCCACGGCGCTGTGCGCCGTCAAACTCGAACAGAAGACCGGCTACAGGCTGGTGGCTACACTTCAATCGTTCCTTCGAAAATAAACTCCGCCGGGCCGGTGAGTGTGACGTTACGAAACTGATTGTCGATTTTATTGAATCCAACCTGAAGTTCGTCGCCACCTCGCGCGATCACAATGATAGGACCGCCGGTATCCTCCGTTGCGGCGAAGATGAGCGCACTCGCGACTACACCCGTGCCGCACGCGAGCGTTTCGCCTTCGACACCACGCTCATAGGTGCGGACGGCGATTTTCTTCGGTCCGCGTTTTTCAATGAAGTTCACGTTCGTGCCCTTTGGCAAAAACATTTTGTGATAACGAATCGCTGAACCCTCTCGCCGTACATCGACATCATCGATTCGCGAAACGGGAATGACCACGTGCGGTACACCGCTGTTAATGAAGTGAACGCTCTTGTCTTCATTCGCCACGGAAAGCTTGATGTTGAGTCGTAAATCGGTCGGCTCGGTCATCTGCAGCGTGACCAGATCGCCCGCTAGCTCCGCCGAAATCACGCCGGCCGGCGTTTCAAAAGAAATCTTTCCTTCTGCACCTGCGACCTTGTTTGCAAAACGCGCGAAGCAGCGCGCGCCGTTGCCGCACATCTCCGCTTCTCCGCCATCGGCATTGAAGTAGCGCATCCGAAAATCCACGTGGTTCGATGCCTTTTCGAGCAATAAAACTCCATCCGCGCCAATGCCGCGGTGGCGATCACAAAGACGCGTGATTTGGCCGCGATTCAGATGAACCCCGCCGCCACGATTATCGATCAGAACGAAATCGTTTCCGGCGCCGTTCATTTTTGTGAAGCGCAGCATAGTTGTGATTGTAGCGGCGGCTGTCCTCAGCCGCAAACCGCATGGTGTAGTGGCGTGTGTCCTCACGCGCAGAGAGAGTGTTCTGGAATGCGGCTGAGGACAACCGCCGCTACGCAGGGAACTCAATCGCCGTTGCCAGATTGCATTTCAGCGCTTACTTATCCGGCGTGAAAAAGCTTGGCGTGGCGATTGCGGTGGCGCTTTTTGCGCTCACGGCGCAGATCTCTTTCGCCAGCGATTACAGCAGCTTAGTTCTCGAGCAGATTAAGCAGATGCCGCAGGGCGGCCGTTATTCGGTTTCACACTTCGCCAAGATCCGCCTCGAATCCTCGGCACATTTCGAGTCTGGCAAATTTTTCATTCTGCCATCGGCGGCGTCACCCAGTTTCTGTTCGGGCGCAACCTACCTCGTGTTCATCAGAACGATCGAGGCGTTGCGTGCGCGAGGCGAGCTTCATCTCGATTACGCCACTCTGGAGCACTTGATCATTCGAGATCAACGTGACGGCGAAGGGATCTGGGGCCGATGGAACGCCAATGGCCCCGGCACTGCGCGTCTCTTTCACGAGCTGGGACTTGGCCGCAATTTCGACAACTTTGATCAGGCGAAGCCAGGCGATTTCATGAAAATTTTCTGGTCGCGGCAGGTGGGAAAAAATGAACACGGACATTCCACGATTTTTCTCGGAACGGAGAACCGATTGGATGGCCAATACGTCCGGTACTGGTCGAGTAACATTCCCTCTGGCTACGGCGAGAGAAGTGTTCCGCGAAGCAAAATCGCTTACGCAATTTTCTCGCGTCTTGAAATGCCAGCCAATCTAGCGCGAATCAATAGCGCTCCGTTCGTGGACACGTACCTGGCTTCTCTTCTTCGAACCCGTTCCAGCATAGCCGAAGCCTGCAACAAATGCGGCCTATAATTCTTTTCGTTCACTTAGCGAGCGAGCTTGCCTTGCAGCTTTTCCGGTAAGACCGTCGAAGGTGCAACGTTCTCAGGAAACGTCCCAGCGCGAAAAGACGCTGACGATTAACGAGATTTATCACTCCATCCAGGGCGAAAGCACGTGGGTGGGGCGACCGTGTGTTTTTGTGCGGCTGACGTTCTGCGATCTACGCTGCAATTACTGCGATACCGATTACGCCTTTTACGAGGGAAAGAAGCAGACTCTGAAGGAGATTGTCGATGCAGTGGCCGCGTTTTACTGTCCTCTCGTCGAGATCACCGGCGGCGAGCCGCTATTGCAGAAGAATGTGCTGCCATTGATGTCGATGTTGTGCGATTTGGGCTACACGGTGTTGCTCGAGACCAGCGGCGCGCATGATATATCGAAAGTCGATCCGCGCGTCCATCGGATCATGGATTTGAAAACGCCGGGCAGCGGCGAAGTGGACAAGAACCTTTGGTCGAACATCGATCATCTCACCTTGCGCGATGAAGTGAAATTCGTGATGGGATCGCGCGAAGACTACGAATGGTCACGCGACAAGGTGGAGCGTTACAGTTTGCCTTCGTGCTGCCACGCGATCCTTTTCTCGCCGATTTTTGGCCAGATCGATCCGCGCCAAATCGTGGAATGGATTTTGGCGGACAAACTTGATGTTCGTTTTCAACTTCAGATGCACAAATTCATCTGGAGCCCGACGCAGCGCGGAGTTTGATTGATGCGCGTACGATTGACGAAAGATTTCACGTTTGAAGCAGCGCAGACTTTGCCCAATGCACCCGAGGGACATAAATGCCGTGGCGTGCATGGACACAGTTTTAAGGTCGAAGTCTCGGTGGAAGGCGATGTCGACCCAAAAACAGGCTGGGTCTATGACCATGCGAATATCAGCGACGCGATGAAACCGCTCCTGAAAATGTTGGACCACGCTTATCTCAACAACGTCGAAGGATTGGAGAACCCAACGATTGAAAAAATGGCGGAATGGCTCTGGAAGAAATTGGAGTCTCAATGTCCCGGCCTTTGCGAAATTGTCGTGCACGAAACGCCGACCGCCCGGTGCAGTTACCGAGGCGAGTAAACTGCAAGGACCGACGGCTTGAGCAGCCGTGGACTCAAACACGACGGCTGAAGCCATCACTCCACGACTCAATGTTTTGGCGCGGGGATGGTGCCAGTTTCGATTGCTTCCTTGCGCTGGGTAATTATTCGGTTGGCCGTTTCTTCGACCATTTGTTCCAGCAGGAGTCGTAGATGTGTGTTTGGCCGGTAATCTGCCGGGGCGATATGCTTGACGCGATCGGCGTGGGCTGAAAGTTGGTAACATTTACGAAAGCTAACGCGCTGTGGATCGTCAGGATTATAAACAGCGATCGCTTGTCCGCCGTTCTTCTTCATGACGGTGAAGCAGGGGACATCGGTCGGTCCGTCACCGACGTAGATCATGTTGGGGAAGGGGATCGGTCGAATCTCCGCGTCCATGTGGTCGTTCACGTCCTGCCACATGTCGAGCAGGCCCTTGTTAATTCGAAAAAGGAATTGCGTCTTCTGCGTGTGGCTGATGACGCGCTTAGGGAAAATGATCCGGCCTTGTTCGTCCTCGGCAAATTCGCATCCGAAAATGGCGCGCACATAAGGCTGCAACCGGCTGCCATCGAGCAAGACTTTTAATCCGGACGAAATGATGTAATGCTCGACCCTAATTCCGTGGGCGATGTGTTCTTCGGTGAGCAGATGATTTCGAAATTCTTCGAACATTTCCGGCAGGCCTTTGTAAAAATTCAACTTCTGTCCGAGCTTTTTCAGTTCCGCATTGGTCGGGCGATCCATGTCGAACGTGTCGAGCAGCACCTTCATGTAAGCGAGTTCGCGATCGTAGCCATGCTCGGCAACAAGATCGCTACAGCGTCGCCAGAAACTCTCGGCGTTAATCCCGAAAGCAGGAAAGATCACATCTTCCTGCATGTAACTCGGGCTCAGCGTCTGATCGTAATCGTAAACTATCGCGATGGCGTTTTGCGGAGTCATTGGGAAGAGCGGTCAGCTCCTCAATGCTTGCGCGCCTTTAGACGTGAGAAGAAATCCTCGAAAAGCGAATCATAAACGCGGCTGCGCTCAGGATGATATTGCACCGCGCGAGCGAAGGGATATTTCTGTAGATGTATTTGCTCGACGATTCCATCGTGAGCAGACCACGCTTCAACTTCCAAATCGTCTCCCAGCCGTTCGATTGCCTGATGATGCGCACTGTTCACCTTTGAAAAGCAGTGCGACGCGCGGCGGGCATGGCGCAGTGGTTGGATGTCGCGATCCCGTTGTTCCGGCAAATTGTGGCCTTTGATGTCGAGCTTTAATGTGCCGCCAAGGGCGACGTTGAATACTTGAAGACCTTTGCAAATAGCGAAGATCGGCAACCCACGCGAAAGCGCTTCCTGCACGGCCGCGAATTCCCAGCGATCGCGTTCCGGATCGATCTGTTTGTCCAAGAGCGAAGGATTGACAACTTTCTGACGCAAAAAATCCGGCGAAATATCCGAACCGCCCGTTAGCAGCAGACCATCCATTTGCTCGAGTCGAACACTGCGTTTCTGCGCATTCCAGACTTTGATGTCAGGATGCTCGCGAAAAATCGGGCGAAACCATTTTGTATCCTTCGGTCGGATCCAGGTAGCCAGATTAGGCATCGGCGAATTTGCGACTTCTCAGCGGGTATGTAAAGAGCACTTCAATGTCACGGGTGGATGTTTCCAGCGCGTTAATCGAGGAATTGGAAAGATTGACTGCCGAAAGCAAGACTCGCGCGAGCGCAGTGGCGCTGCACGATCTTGAGAGCGGTTTGCGATTTTCGCTGCGAGGTGACCGCTGGTTTCATGCTGCAAGCACCATCAAAGTCGCAGTGCTCCTCGCGGTTTTTCGGGCGGCAGACGAGGGCCGGCTTCGGCTGGATGACTCGCTACACGTGCGAAATCGTTTTATCAGCGCAGCAGACGGATCTCCTTTTCGCCTCGAACCAGATTCGGACGCGATGCCCGAACTGTACCAGGCAATCGGACGGACAGCGAAGATTTCCGACCTTGCAGAAGGAATGATTTCTGCGAGCAGCAATCTCGCGACGAATTTGCTGCTCGATTTTGTGGGGGTGGAATATGCACGAAAGGTCCTGCAGGATGCGCAGGCCAGCGGTGTCGAATTGCGGCGAGGCGTTGAGGACCATGCGGCCCATGAGAGAGGGATAAACAATGAAGTGACCGCCAATGGCTTGCTCATGTTGTTGTCCGCCGTGCGCGGCGATTTTCTCAGCAACCAAAGCAAAGAACAAGCGATCCGCATTCTCCTGGAACAACGATTTAAATCGATGATTCCTGCCGGCCTTCCAGCGCATGCGGCGGTGGCGCATAAAACAGGCGAGATCTCCACTGCCTGCCACGATATGGGAATTGTGTATTTGCCCGAACGCGAACCCTACATTGCGGTCATTCTGACTGAATTCGATTCGGAACAGGAGGGACGCCGCGAGACCGTCGCAGCTATTTCCGAAGTGATTTATCGCTCCGTAGTTGGAATGGAACCGAAATCAAATGAGCGCTGAGGTTTTGCGCGGCAGTGACGGTTTGAATCTGCCTCAAGAGTACCGCGCGCTGTTGCGACCAGGCGAAACGGAAACAGACTTGCGCGGCAATGTTCATCGTCTGCCGCGTTTCTTCTATGAAATCGGCAGTTGGCAGGAAGCGCACGAGATTCGGCTGGCGCCACACTTCACGCTCGCGGAATTGATGCTGGTCGATTGCCGTGAGGCGAGATTGCTCCTGAGCCAGTTTCCTCATTATGTGCCGTGCGCAATCGTTTTACTTGCGAAATTCTTGGAAGATTTTCGCCGCGAGGCCGACGCGCCGGTATTCGTCAGCGCAAATGGCGGCTACCGATCGCCTGCGCATCAGATCGGGGGCGCAAAAAGCATTCATGCATGGGGAACAGCGGCCGACATTTACCGTATCGGGGACACTTTTCTGGACAACGCGAAATCAATTGAGAAATATGGGGCCATCGCGTCTTCGCTTAGCCCGGCTGTGTTTGTCCGGCCATTCGGAGCCGGGGTAGGGGAAACCGATGACCATCTCCATCTCGATTTAGGATTTGCGAGCTTAACGCCGCGCGAGTGCAGCGAGGCGAGTTGATCTGCCGTTGATGATATGAAGGATCTCGGAACAGAACGGGGCGCTCAGTTTTTTCCCGAACGCGCCTTCGCCGCAACTCCGTCGCGCGCCGTGATCGGCTTGGAAGCGGAATTTAATCTTTTCGTCAATGGACGGAGGCGTCGGCCGGAAAAGGTGTTTGGCGATCCAAGCCGTTTGGTGCGCCGTCGAATGATCCCCCGGACCGGGAGATCATTTCAGCTCCCTGCTGGCGGTGCGATTTATTTCGATACGGGCGTGATCGAAGTCGCCACGCCGATTGTTGAGTTGGAGCGCGGCTGCTGTTATCGTGCGACACGTCTGCTTTGGGAACAAATTCGTTATTTGCGAGCGGAGCTGGATCGCTGGAGCAAGCTCCATGGCCGCAACTGCCAGCTGCAAGGATTTAGCACGCACTATAATTTTTCATTTCCTCATGCGCGGAAATCAAAATCTCGTAATGCGACCAAGCTTGCGTATCTACTCGCGCACATTCTGCCAGTACCTGTGCTTTTGCTGGCAACGAACCGGCACAGCAGCGCCGTCGGCGTGCGTCCGCGCAGAGCCCGACTCGAGGTGACAGCTGATTTTACGCCGGACCCAGCGTTAATGCTGGCGACGTGCGCCTTCATCGCGGGCGCCGTAGAGACAGTCCTGCGCTGGGATGATTTTGGCCTGAGGGAATTGAACCGCAACGGTATTCCTCAGATAAGGCCGTTCCGCCTGCGAAAACATTCTTCGCGCCGCGGGTGGCGTGTCACTGCTGATTCGTTAGGCGAAAATCCATTCACGGCAGACATCAATGCGCCGCTTTGGAAATTGCGCGACGGTCGAATACTTAGCTTGCGTGCAATCGCGGAAGAGATTCTGAGGCCTTTTCGCCGGCAAATCCGGCGGATTAGTGATTCCAGCACACTGGAGCACATCGCGGCGGTTTTCGATGGAAATGCACGTTCACTTCTTGATTTCCCGAAGCGCCCCGAAGCTTACGATGATGTGGGGCGCGCTATTGATTGGGGACGCCGGATGCGACGTTGGTCACGCTCCAAATACGAAAAAATCATCCACCGCGTGATTGCGCGCGAACCAATGCGCATTGGGCAAAAACGTTACCGCGTGGAGCGGATGAACGGCTGGTATGAGATCGATTTTCGAGAAGTAGGAACAAGACGGCATCGGACATTTAATCTCGACGAACTGGTGCAGTTGTCGGCTGCGAAAAAGCTAGCTCCGTCTGTACCCAGCAAACGCAAGGCTGCCAAAAACCGTCGCGCCAAATAATTCGGTTACTAATGCGTGATTCGTTAGGCGCGTCATACCGGTGATGATCGCCGACGTAAGAACAAGATGACGTAGAGAAAGGTTCCTATTACAGCAGGGATCATAAAATAGCTCGCCTCGGTCCCCAGTTCACCGCCGGTTATCCACGCGGGTCCTGGAAATGTCACGTCGAACAAGCGGCCTTGCGGCACACGGCCGCCGTTGGGCGTTCCGATGACGAAGAACTGGCCAAAATCAAAGGCCGCATGCCAGCCAACCGCCCACCAAAGCGAGCCGGTGACGCGAACGCTGATACAGAGGACAATGGCGAGAGCGAATATCATTCCAATATCGATTGCGTTTTCGTGTGGTTTCTCCAGATGATCGCCAGCGAACAACGCTGTCGTGATCAGCGCGGCCGACCAAAAACCGGCGCCACGCCATAGGGACTGCAACGCATAACCGCGAAAGAGATATTCCTCCATGACGCCGACGAGTAACATCGCGATAAGCCACAAGACTGGTGAGGTTATTAACTGCGCACCGTGCAAAGCGACTCCATGCACGAGCAGTCCGCCAGAGATAAGCATCCCTACTCCCACAAAGGCGATTGCCGCGAAACCTGCGATCACTCCATCCCAGAAAAAGCCGCCGAATGCTTCGTTAACCGGTAGGCCGTAACTGTCGACGCGACGCTGCTCGAATCGGGCGGCCACGCCGGTCACGACCAGAATCACAATCAAATCGAAACCGTCGCTAACAATAATCGACGGCGCGCTCAATGCGCTTCGATTGACATGCAGTTTCGCGGCGAGAAATGCGATCGCGGGCTGTTCAAGAAATTGGACGACAAGAAAAATTGCCGCGGCGAAAATCAGAAATCGCCAGCCGTGGCGGAGACCATCGGGGCCGATAAACAGCCATTTTATTCTGCTCATTCCTCGTCAACGGCACCAATGCTCCAGGTGCGATGATGATTGTCGTCAGATATCAGCTGGGCGTGCCGCCATGGAGGATCGGCTCCGTGGCGATCTCGTCCAACGTGGGCTGCTGTGTTTGGAGGTAAGTGCGGCCCTTGTAAAAGCAGGCGACAACGACAAACACCGCGGCGGCAGCGAACATCAAAATCGTGAAGAAAGTAAAGTACTGGTAGTCGGTCAGCTTGCGTGTGCCGTCGGCGTTCAAGTCCCATGCATTCACCTTTCCGACGAAGAATTCGCCAGAAGCCACAGTGAGAAGCCAAAGCGCCATGACCGAGCTCTTCATCGAGTTGGGCGCCTGAGTGTATGAAAACTCAAGCCCCGTGATCGACACCATCGCTTCACCGAGCGTCAAAATGATATAGGCAAGCAGTTGCCAATTTATGCTGGGCTTCAGTCCCAAATCGATTTGGCCCTGTATCCAAACGATAACGACAAAAGACAAACCGGTGAGGAAAAGGCCGATGCCGATTTTACGCAGTGGAGTAAGGGGAAAGACGCGGTTGATCGCCGGGTAAATGACGTAGTTTAGCAACGGAATAAAAATCAGGATCAAGATCGGATTTGCTGTTTGCACCTGGGCCGCGATCAAATCCATGCCGAGCCAATGCAGATTCATTTTCTCGGCTTGCAAAGTCCATTCCACACCGTTGCTCATCCCCCAGAGTGCCCAGAAGACTAGAATGAACACGTAAACCATTGCGATCCGGGCGAGCGTGATGAGGCCTTCGCGGCTGAATGTTTCTCGCAAATAGCCAAGCCCCGCTGGCGGCACGTGCACCATTTTCTTGCGACCGCCCCAGAAGAACAAGGTAGCAATCAACATCGCTATGCCCGGGATTCCAAATGCCCATCCGGGTCCGTACTTGGGATTTGCAAGGAGCCACGGGCACAGGCTGGCGGCGATGAAGGAGCCAGCATTAATCGAGAAATAGAACCAGCCAAACATTTTTGAAAGCAGATGCTTGTTCGATTCGCCAAACTGATCGCCAACATTGGCCGATACGCATGGTTTGATGCCGCCCGCACCCAAACAGATCAGCGCCAGTCCGATTGCGAGCATAGTTCGTTGTCCCACTGCAATTCCCCAGGATGTGGCCATGCACGCAAGTGTGAGGTTCCCAAGGCAGTAAGCGATCGAAAGCGACAGGATGGTCCAATATTTGCCGAGCCAACCGTCAGCGATAATCGCGCCGAGAATGGGAAGGAAATAGACACCGAAAACGAAGTAATGCGTGTACATGTACGCCTCGTTCGGGTTCATCGGCGCGAGCACGCCCGACTGATTCAAGATGTAATGCGCCATGAAGACAGTCAGGACCGACTTCATGCCGTAATAGGAGAAACGCTCGGCCGCTTCGTTGCCGATGATGTACGGCACACCTGGCGGCATGGTGCTAATGTTTAGTGGCGAGGTTGCGTATTTGTGTTTAGCCATGTGATCTCCTTTGCCTAACGAGCTTCATGCGGACCAGACTCGGTCGGGGTTGGCGAGGACGAGGATTTTTCGGACTCCGTTTTGCCAGCCTCCGACCATGCTTTTGCCGGATCGACCTGTTCCCGCTGGACTTCCGGCATCTGGCCAAGGGGATGTTTTTCGCAGGAGCAAATGGCCATCGCAGCAATGACGCTGAGGACGCACACGGACTTCACAACGGAAACTCGCATGATGCGCGGCACAGTAACCGTCCTCCGGCCTCGCGTGCAAGGTTAAAGGATAGCATTCGTTGATGCTTACGATTACGAGCAGGATCACGAGCGAGAGCAAATGCCCTTCACAACGTGATTGAAAGACGCCGCTGGGGAGTTACTATCAAACGCGGTGGCTCGCATTGACAGACACAGCGCTTGGAACGAAGTGTTCGCTCTCGTTCTACTTTTCGTCGGCACGCTGCTTTTTCTCGCGCTGATCTCTTACACGCCAAAGGACGTGCCGTCCTGGGTGTGGTTTAGCAGCTATTCTCCAGCGAATCATCCCGCGCAAAATTTTATCGGGCCCGTTGGCGCGATCATCGCCGGAATTTGTTATCAATTGATTGGCGCGGCCGCGTATTTTTTGGCGGCAATTCTTCTCGGATTCGGCGCGGCGAAATTGTTTCATCCGAGCTTGAGCATGACGCGCCGATTGGTGTGGATCATTCTGTTTATTGGATCAGGCGCGTGCTTGCTGCATGTGCAACCGTATCACTTGCGCGGTTGGCATGCGGCCTTCAACATTCAAGGGCCAGGCGGTTGGATTGGCTATCGCCTCGCCGATGAGCATCACGGCTTATTGCCCTATGCTCTGGGTCCGGTCGGTTCACTTGTCGTCTTCCTTGGAATTTATGTCACCACACTCATTCTCGTGACCGGATTCCGTCCGATTTATCTGGTTCGCGAAACTGTGGCCGCCGCGAGGCGGGCAAACTTAACGTTGCGTGAATGGCAATTGCGCCGGCGTCTCCGCAAATCCGACCTGAAAGAAAAACTCGAGATTAGCGAAAGGCAGCTCGCGAAGCAGCGGCGAGCGTTGGAAAAGCAGTTGAAGAAACGAGGCGTGCCCGTGCCTGAACCGAGTGGATCGATCGTTTCGCCGGATGAACTCATAGATCGGCCCAAACCAAAGGTCGTTGACACCACGGCGCTGCCGAGTGAGCAGGTTGTGGCTCGGCGCAGACCTTCCCTTGCCGAGTTGCGTGCCGCGGAAGAGAAGGCCAGACCCGCGCCGAGTCTATCGCACGTGGCATGGAAGTCAGAAAACTACGTGCTGCCCGGAGTCGATTTGCTGGATGAACATAATCTGGAAGGACGCGGGGCTGCGGATCCATCGGAACTCGAACATGTCCAGCAAATCTTAATCGATACGCTGGCGCAGTTTGGCATTGCCGTGGCGCCGGGCGACATCACCAAAGGACCCACCATCACGCGGTACGAAGTGTATCCGGCGAAAGGCGTGCGCGTCGATAAGATCGTGAGCCTCGAGCGGGATCTTGCCCGGGCAACGCGCGCCGAGCGAATCAACATCCTCGCGCCGATTCCGGGAAAAGACACAGTGGGAATCGAGCTGGCAAACACTCGGAAAGTTACGGTGAAATTGCGCGAACTTTTGCAATCGTCTGACTGGGAGGAGGCGAAAGGGCACGCAAAAATCCCGCTTTCGCTCGGCAAGGACGTTTACGGCAAAGCGATCATTGCCGACCTGGCGCAAATGCCGCATCTCCTGGTAGCCGGCACTACTGGAAGCGGCAAAAGCGTCTGCATCAACGGGCTGATTGCCAGCATGCTCTTTCGGTTTACACCCGATGAACTGCGTTTTGTGATCATCGATCCGAAAATGGTAGAACTGCAGGCGTACAATGCGTTGCCGCATCTCGCTTTTCCAATAGTTGTCGATCCGAAGAAGGTGCTGCTCGCCTTGCGGTGGTTGATCGATGAGATGGAGCGCCGTTACAAAATGTTTTCCCGCGCAGGTGTGCGTAATGTTGTCGGGTTTAACGCCAGGCCGATGAAGAAGAAAAATATCGATACGGAAGACGAGTCTGGAGCGGCCCCGAAAGCGTTCGGGGCAAAATCTGTGAGGGCAGCCGGCACAGCTGCCACTACAGAAGAGCAAATTCCCGATAAGCTTCCCTACATTGTGGTAATCATCGACGAGCTGGCCGATTTGATGCAGACTGCGCCCGCCGATGTGGAAACTGCGATCGCACGTATCACGCAAATGGCGCGCGCGGCTGGGATTCATTTGATCGTGGCGACGCAAACGCCGCGCGCAGATGTCATCACCGGCGTGATTAAAGCAAACATCCCCTGCCGAATCGCATTCCAGGTCGCGTCCAAGATCGACAGCCGAGTGATCCTCGATGAAAACGGCGCCGATCGTTTGCTCGGCCAGGGCGACATGCTTTATCTGCCACCGAGCGCTTCGCGCCTCATCCGCGCGCAAGGAGTGCTGGTAACCGACGATGAAATTCATCGCCTGGTTGAATTTGTTTCTGCACAAAGCCCGCCTGCTTTTGATGCAGCAATGCATGAAAAGCTCGAGTCTGCCCCGACGCCGGAAGAGGAAGTGACACCGGAAGACGAAGAGCTGGTGGAGAAATGTCTCGAAATTATCCGGCAGGAAAAACGCGCGTCCACTTCATTGCTTCAGCGTAGGTTGCGGCTCGGTTATACGCGTGCTGCGCGCATCGTTGATATTTTGGAGCAGCGCGGTATTTTGGGTCCCGGCGAAGGCGCCAAACCGCGCGAGATTCTCGTCGATCTCGATGCCGCCGTGTAGCCGGCATTCGCACTATGTCGATCGAAGGTCTCGGTAAAAAATTTCAAGAGGCGCGGCGCGCCCGCAATCTTACGCTCGATGAGGCGGCGCGGATGACTAAGATTCGCCCAGCTCGCCTCGCCGAGATTGAGGCCGAGGATTTTTCGCAGTTTCCGAGCCTGGCCTACGCAAAAGGATTCCTGCTCATCTACGGAAAATTTTTAGATGTCGATGTTACGCCATATCTGGACGCATTCGAAGATTCCGAACGGGTCACGATCGATGGCTACTCCTATCTTCAGGATAATCCTCCTGCAAAGCCGGTTAGAGCACCGGAGGTCCGTCGTTCGAGCCGTTCGAGCCGTTCGAGCCGTTTGAGCCGGTCAAGCCGATCCAGCAGCGATCGTGTATCACCGATGCCGCTGATCTTTGGAATTCTCGTGTTAGTGATCGGCTTTTCGGCAATGAAGTTAATCATGAATCTGCGGCGGATTGCGCCGCGGGCAGCCGAAACCGCCCAAGTTTCGCCCAGCGCTACGCCCAATCCAAGTTCGACGACTGCGCCAGCAACAACCGCGCAATCGCAAACCCCTAGTGTAGCCTCCGCTCCGACTGCCTCTGCTGCGCCGTCAATTGCGCCAACGGCTGTTCCACGCGTATCAACTGAGCCGGAAGTGCGTAAGGCCAAGTCGGTACGTCCAGAAGATCTCGCGAAGGCGCAGGCCGAAACGAGTCCATCACCCACGCAATCAAACGAACAGAATCGTGTCGCTATTCGTCCACTGAAAAGGACCTACCTCCGGGTCACCGTGGACAATGGGAGCGAGAATCCTCCTTTCGAGCACTGGATTTCCCCGTCCGATGGCACGGTGGAATTCCGCGGGAAACATGTTGCGATTCGGGTTCTTGATCCTGACGCCATTCAGATCAAGAAAAATGGCCAAGCCCTCGACGAAGACGACGAGGACGTGACGGTCAATTAACCCCGGCCATGAATTCGCCAGCTGCGGTGGCTGCAGGGTCCCATGCCCAACGCGAGGAGCAGGCGACACGCCCGCCACTGCAGCGCACCAGGGTCGGCATGATCAGCCTCGGTTGCGCAAAGAACCTGGTGGATGCCGAAATCATGATTGGAAGCGTGTTGCAACGCGGGATGGAGATCACGTCGCGCGCAGAGGATGCCGATGTCCTCGTGATTAACACGTGCGCATTCATCGATTCAGCCAAAGAAGAATCGATCGAAGCGATTCTGGAAGCGCACCAACAGCGCGGTTTAAACAAGCGGACAAACCAGAAATTAATCGTGAGCGGTTGCATGTCGCAACGATTCTCAAGCGAGTTGCGCGAGGCGCTTCCAGAGGTGGATGCGTTCATCGGCTTGGATCAAGTCAGTCAGCTTGGAGAAATCGTGGAGAAAATTGTGGCGCAAGATTGCATCTTGCACAGTGACGAAAACGCAAGTTACGAACTTGCGCCACTTTTCATTATCGCGCAGCCCAGGTACATTCCTGACTACGACACGCCGCGCTTCAGGCTCACGCCGTCGCACACTGCCTACGTTAAGATTGCCGAAGGCTGTAATCACCCCTGCAGTTTTTGCGTGATTCCGCAAATGCGCGGAAAACATCGCAGCCGGCAACCGGAATCGGTGCTTGCGGAAATTCGCGCACTGGTTGCCGAAGGAGTGCGCGAGATCAATTTGATCAGCCAGGATACCACATACTACGGAATGGATTTGTGGGCGGCGAAAGCGGGGCCACGCCAGCCAATCGACTCAAATCGCGGGCCAACTCTCGCGTCGTTGCTCCGCGAGATTCAACAGATCGAGGGCGAATTCTGGGTGCGCCTGCTTTACACGCACCCGGCCCATTGGAGCGATGAATTAATCGAGACGATCGCGGCATGCAACAAAGTTGCGCGCTACGTCGATATCCCCTTGCAACACATCGACGACTCGGTGTTATGGCGAATGCGGCGGGAAACGTCCCGGGCGCATATTGAAAGGTTGATCGACAAACTGCGTGCCGGGATTCCCGGCATTGCCTTGCGGACAACGTTCATCGTAGGATTTCCTGGCGAAACTGAAACGGAGTTTAAAGCGCTATTGAGTTTTATCCGCAACACTCGATTTGAACGGCTAGGCGTATTCAAATATTCACAGGAAGACGGCTCGCGCGCGGCGAAACTGCCGAATCGGGTCCCTCTGAAGATTAAGAATGCGCGTTACCGGCGTGCCATGTCGATCCAGCGAGAGATTGCGTACGAGATTGCCCGCGAAAAGGTTGGAAGCGAACTACAGTTATTGGTTGATCAGCCGCATGTTGCCCGGAGCGAAGCAGACGCGCCGGACGTCGATACGCGCGTTGTTTTATCGAAGGCGGCGTCAGTTGGGGAATTTGTTCGCCGCAAGATTAGTGGAACTCGTGGATACGACCTGTTGGCTTGAATCGAAAAATGCATTTAACAGGTGACAACGGCCTGTTTCGCAGAGTATTTTCTAAAATCTATCTTGCTTGATGGCTGACTCCAACCAACTGACGAAAGAGACCGTTTCTCTTGAGTTACCGCCTGATGTTATAACGAAGCCGGCTGCCGCGAATCCACAGCCGCGCGAAACGGTCCGAATTCAGTTGCCGCCCCGCCCGCCATCGCCGCCGCCGCCGACAGTCTCGACTGCGTCGCCATCGGAAACGCCGCCTGCACCTGCGCCGGTCATGACCGTCTCAGATCCGGTTTCTCCGGCACCAAACAATGAGACGGCACGTCTCGGGATTGCGCCGGAGCTGAAAAAAGAAACGGCCCGCATTCCGCTAACGCCGGAGCCGCCCTCCAAGCCGCTTCCCACCGTGCAGATGAAAAAGACTCAACCGCTAGTCGCCATGCCAGAGGCTGCAGCCCGAGGCGCTTCAATCTCAGTAGCCTCAGGAGAAAAAGGCACAACGATCCGGATGCCGCTATGCTGGACGTTGCTCGGCGTTTCGGCCATTATTTTGATTATTCAGATTTGGATATACTTTTCCTAAAGTTATGGACAATTCCGCTACAGTTAATCTCGATGAATCCAATTTCGACCGCGAAGTGATTCAAAGCGACAAGCCCGTGATTGTCGATTTTTGGGCGGAATGGTGCGGTCCGTGCAAAATGATTGCGCCGCTTCTCGATGAGGTAGCGCGGGAGAAAAACGGCGCGGTCAAGGTCGGCAAGGTTAATGTGGACGAAAATCAGAGCCTTTCGTTCAAGTACAACATTCGCGCTATTCCAGCCCTCCTTTTCTTCAAAAACGGGCAGCTGCGGGATCAAGTCACCGGCGTCACGAGCAAGAAAGATCTGCTGAACCGAATCGAGGCACTGGGGTAGGAATATTTTCGCGTTGCGGAGATTTCTAAGTGGCGAGTGACGTAGTGAAAAGTCGCTTGCCTCTCTGTTCCTAAGCACTCGTCACTTGTCACTGGGCAGTTCGCAGGGCGGTTTGCGCCCGGCGGGGGTCGAACCCACAACCTCTGGCTCCGGAGGCCAACGCTCTATCCAGTTGAGCTACGGGCGCGGACGAGAACAGGAATTAGCCACAGATTGGGCAGATTTTCACAGATAATTTATGCATGTCCTCGTGCTGGTAATCGTGCTCATGCTCGAATTATCGGCGATGATTAGGAGCACGAATTCAAGTTGCAAAATCGATGCCTCCGGATGAGAGTGTGCGCCCGCAGCGCACGGCGCGCTACGAGCTTATGAATCAGGTCATCGATGCCATCGAGAAAGAGCAACAAAAAGCCGACACCAACACATTCAAGGTGGGCGACAGCGTCCGTGTCCATACGCGAGTTGTGGAAGGAGACAAGGAACGCATCCAGATATTTACTGGAGTTGTGATTGGACGCAAAGGCCGTGGACTAAACGAAACATTTACCGTGCGCCGCATCTCGTACGGCGAAGGCGTGGAGAGGGTTTTTCCATTGCACTCACCGCGCATCGCAAAAATTGAAGTGGAGCAAGAAGGGCGCGCTCGCCGCGCCAGATTGAATTATCTTCGTACTCGCAAAGGCAAAGAAGCGAGCGCCGTCAGAGAGTAGGTGTAGTGGCAGCTGTCTTCAGCCGCAAACCTCAAAGACTGCGCATCAGGACACGCGCCTCTACAATTTTCGCAATTCATTTTTTCATCTGCGGAAATTTGTGTAATCTGCGGACGCATGTATCGGCGCTGTGGTTTTCGCTACGAGAAAAAACTCCGTGCTAATGGCGTGGTTCGTGTAGCCGGGATTGATGAAGCGGGCCGCGGCGCTCTGGCTGGTCCGGTCGTCGCCGCCGCTGTAGTGCTCCCGGAAAAATTTCGTCACTGCCGCTTAAACGATTCCAAACAGCTCGCGCCGGAATTGCGCGAGGAGATCTATGTCGAGCTTACCAGTAATTCGCAAATCAAATGGACCATTGGCGTCGTCGATTCAATTGAGATCGACCGGATTAACATTCTGCGGGCGAGCCATAACGCGATGCGCTTTGCGATCAGAGCACTGATCGAACAGCCTGATCATGTTTTAATCGACGGTCTGCCAGTTATCCCGTTTCCGTTTCCGCAGACGGCAATCATCGATGGTGATTGCATCAGCTTGAGCATCGCTGCTGCCAGCGTAATCGCGAAGGTCACACGCGACAGAATGATGCGTGACTTTTGCGCGCAGTTCCCACAATATTCTTTCAGCCAGCATAAAGGTTACGGCACCGAACTGCATCTCCTGAAGCTCAATGAATTCGGCCCTTGCCCGATCCATCGCCGATCTTTCGAACCGGTGGCGCAACCACTTCTGGCGTTGGAGGAGCTTGCCCAAATCCGGTCATCTCCGGCGCGGCGCGCGCGGCGAGAAGTTAGCGTGCCGCTACCTCAAGCGTAGCGGTTACAAAATCCTGTTGCGCAATTTCCGCGGTCGCAGCGGCGGTGAAATCGACGTTGTCTGTCGTGACAATGACACGCTGGTATTTGTTGAAGTGAAAACGCGCGGCGGCGAGGATTTTGGCCGGCCAGTGGAAGCAGTGGATCGTGAAAAGCAGAAGCGAATTTCGCGCGGCGCGCTGGCCTGGCTGCGAATGCTCGATAATCCCGACATTCTTTTCCGATTCGATGTTGTGGAAGTCATCGTTGCGGATGACGCGAAACCACGCCTTGAGTTAATCAAAAACGCATTCCCGCTCTCGAAGCCGTATCTCTACTGATCTGTATTGTGTAGCGCCAAAGGCGCAGGATTCGTGGAAGCCCACACGCCAGCGCTGAAAGCGCGATTCAGTTTCAGTTCGTTCTATTTATCGCAATCAGCCGCTGGCTGAATCGCGCCTTCAGCGCTCGTTGACGAGGGCTGATGGGATCCCTGGGGGCGGTCCCCAAGCTGGCATGAAAGAGCGCCTTTGGCGCAATCCAAATACGGTCTCCGAAGTGTCCCACGCACGGGACAAGCGCTGGAATCTCCTTGCAATCGGACTTCGGCCGCCTCGATAATCCGTCGGAGGTTTTGTGACCGCGAAGATCAACCATGTTGCAGTTTGGCTCCTGGTAATCGTGCATCAACTCATCGGCTGGGGTTGGTACGCCATCTTCGGCGAGAAATGGCTCAATCTGCACGCCCGCACCATGACCGACATCGAGCGCACGCATAACGTTGGTGCGTACGTGTTCGCAATTGTTACGGCAATCGTCGTGAATTACACGTTGGCTTGGCTGATCTCACATCTCAATGCTAGCAACGCAATCGCCGGATTGAAGATCGCGTTGGTTTGCTGGTTTGGCTTTCTCTTCGTCGAACACGCCACGATCGCCGTGTTCTCCGCTTTTGAAACAAATCCCTGGCCGCTAATCTTGATCGACATGGGCCGGCCATTGGTCGCTTTCTCGATCAGCGGCCTCGTCCTCGGTGCTTGGCGCAAACGCGCGTAATGGTAGCGCGCGACCCTGGGCGCGCCAACGAATTCTACGGCGTCGCCACGGGGCTCGACTCGGCCGCTGCCGCTTCGATTTTCGTGGCGCTCATTAGGTAAGTCACCGTCACGGTCGATCCGACTTTAAGCTCGGCTGAACCTTTGGTCGTGGCGGGATCGATATCGAATTCGAATCGCTCCGTTCCTTTTTCCACGGTAACTTTGCTACCCGTTCAGCGCGAGACTAAGCGCCGCCAGTATACAAACAATTTTCCAATTCATAGATTCGCCATAGAGCCGAGAGCGCGATGACGCAAGCACATGTCGGTCTTCGAGAAGGCGGTAGGGCGAGACATCTGTCGACCCGAGGAACTGTAGGGGAAGCCGTTGGCTTCCCGTCTTCCGATTTAACATTTTAGCGCTCTAACGATTCAACGTGACGGCACGTCACTGCTTCGGCGGCTCTGGCATCGTTCTCAGCCCGACCCGCGCGAGATATTCATCGGCTTGAAGCAGATCTGTCCCCGCGCGCTCGATGATTTTGAGCAAATTATCCATCGACGAAACTTCTTCGAGCTGCTCCGTCAGGAACCACTGCAGAAAATTAATCGTAATGTAGTCGTTCTGTTTTCGGGCGAGTTCGACTAGCCCGTTGATTTGCTGGGTGACATGAATTTCCTGGTCGAGCGAAAGTTTGACCGCATCGCGCGCCGTCTTGAATTTCGATTTAGGCGCGTCGATCGCCGGGATCACCACGCGACCTCCGGCATCGACAATATATTTGATGAAGCGCAGGGCGTGCCCTTTCTCTTCCTCCGCCTGTTGGAAAAAATGCTGCGACAACTGCGGCAACGCTTCGGACGCAAAATGCGCCCCGATCGCGTAATACTGCAACTCCGCGCTGAACTCGTACCCGATCTGTTCGTTAATGGCATCGATGACTTTCTGACTCGTTAACATAATGAGAGCTTAACGCGGCTTGCCCATATGCCAACATCTCGAATCGCGCTCGCCACGCCGTAGCTTCAGCGAAGGCGGGTCAATGACTTTCTGGCTCATAAGCATACCAAAACCTACCGCCGATTACACGGATGCAAACGGATCAATCGCACTGTGTCACGCCGGAGGCTTTGCGCAGGCGGATCGATAACTTTCTGACTTGTTAGCATGACACAAAACTAGCGCGAATCGCACGGATGCAAACGGATGATTTCCAGGGAACGCACCACCGGATGGTGACGGAAGATCGACGGTGTGGTAAAAACTCCGCGTGGCAAAAATTGAGGAGCTGGTCCGACAGATTTCAGACGCGAAACTGCGTGATGAAATCGCGACTGAGATTAAGGAACTAAAGAGGCAGAAGCGGTTCGGGCTCGTCTTCGAGGAGCACTTGCCGGAGATGCTCAGATTGCCGAAAGCGAAAATCCGTCTTGGAAATTTGGTCGCGCATCGTAATGCACCGGGCAATGAGGTCTGGCGCGTGATCGGAATTAACGGGAAGAAAGCGAAGTGTCGGCAACCGGTTACGCCAGGCAAATATGATCAGGAAATAATCAAAGAGTTTCCGTTAGAGGAATTGGTGCTCGTCGTAAGTTTCGGAGAACCAATTTATCCGATTCTCACACCGATTGATCGCATCCAGCGTGGTGGACCGGACAAGCCATGGCACATTCTAGTCAACGCGGACAATTATCATGCGCTTCAGCTGCTTCTCTATTCGCACGAGCGAAGAGTTGATCTGATCTACATCGATCCGCCGTACAATACCGGTGCGCGTGACTGGAAGTATAACAACGATTACGTCGATAGAACAGATGTATGGCGTCATTCGAAGTGGCTATCAATGATGAAGAAGCGGCTGCTGTTAGCAAAGAGGCTGCTAAAGACAGACGGCATCTTAATCGTCACGATTGACGACAATGAGGTTCATCACCTTCTCACATTGGCTGAGGAGCTCTTTCGCGAATACGAGCCGTTCATTGTTACGATTGAGCACAACAAAAGGGGCCGTCGAGGCAAGAACTTCGGTAAGAGCAATGAATTCGCGTTGTTCTTTGTGCTAGGAAATCGTGATTTGATCTCAGAGGATTTTTCTTCCGGCGCTCTGGGTGGCGAAGTGCGTAATTTGCGTCGAACGGGCAGTGGATCCCGAAGGCATGAGCGACCGCGAAAATTTTTCCCGATCTGGGTCAATTCGAAAACGCTCGAAGTGGTCAGAGCCGGAGAACCGATCGCAAAGACCGCGAGCTGGAAAATTGAAAAAGAAAACGATCTGATCACCGTTTGGCCGATCGACAAAGAAGGAGCCGAAAAGAATTGGCACTACGCGATGCCGCGAACTCGTGCCGCGATTGCAGAGGGAAAATTGGAGGCACGGCGCAAGGATTACGGAATTCAAGTATACTATCGGCTGCGAGCGAAGGAATCGAAGAAGTACAAGACGGTCTGGAGTGATCCGTCGCTCGACGCAAGTACGCACGGCACTGAGCTGCTGACCGAAATTCTCGGTAAGGCCAATGCTTTCGAATACCCCAGTCTCTTTACGCGACCTACAGGTGTCTTGAAGCGGTGACCCGCCTTAGACCGAACGCAGTGATAATCGACTTCTTCGCTGGTTCCGGAACAACAATGCATGCAACGGCGCTCCTCAACGAGGAAATTGGCGGGCGACGCCAATGTATTCTGGTTACAAACAACGAGGTATCAGAGCATGTTGCTGCCAATCTTCGCCAAAGAGGTCTATTCCCCGGTGGTTCAGAATATGAAAGGAATGGAATCGCCGAGAATGTCGCATGGCCTCGCTGTAAGTACGTAATTCAAGGTCATCGTGATGATGGTTCCGAGTTGGCTGGGGAATACCTAACTGGTCGCGAGATGAAGGAAGGATTCGAGGAAAACATAGAATATTTTCGCCTCGATTTTGTCGATCCAGCGGACGTTGAATGTGGTGACGCGTTTGAAGGAATTCTTCCAATCTTGTGGTTAATGGCTGGTGCAATCGGCGAGCGAGAATCACGGCGCGGCGCGACGGCCTGGTACATCGCGAAATATTCGCCGTTCGCTGTTCTTATTCAGGAAACGAAGTTTCGCGGCTTCCAGAAAGAAATCCGGGATCGAAAGGATGTGAGGACAATTTTCCTGGTTACTGATTCCGATGACAATTTTGCCTCGATGCGTCGAGATTTGGGCCGGCGATATCGCTGTGTTCAGCTTTACAAAAGCTACCTAGAGAACTTCCGCATTAACACCGTAGATCGACATGCCGCAGGGCATGATGAGGAACTAGAGTGAAGTTCGAGCTTAAGACCTTCCAGGAAGAGAAGCGGCGCGAGTTACAGAACAAACTCAATGCTGCGCGACTTGAATTTTCGAGAAGCGGCGAACTCCAGGCAATCGTCCTCAGTTCTCCGACTGGTTCCGGCAAAACCATTACGATTGGAGCATTGCTAGAGTCCCTATTTGAAGGCGATGACGAGTATCCGGCGCAGCCGCAGGCCCGCGTGCTTTGGATTTCCGATTCGCCGGAATTAAACATCCAAAGCAGGGACAAACTGCTCAAGGCATGTGATACGCCCGACTACGACCATCTGGAAGTGATCAGCAGTGACACGTTTGATGAGGAGTTTCTTCACGCCGGCGTCGTTTATTTCATCAACACGCAGCTCCTCGGCAAAGACAAACTGCTGACGCAAGAGGGCGGAGATCGGCGCACATTCACGTTTTGGCGGACGATTGCAAATACGGTCCGCGATTACGGCAACGATTTGCTTCTAATCATTGACGAAGCGCATCGCGGCATGGGTGTGAGCGCGCGCGAGCGACAAGCACGGACGACAACAGTTCAAAAGTTCATCAAAGGTTCGAGTGAAGATGGACTCCCGCCCGTGCCACTTATCCTAGGCATGAGCGCGACGACCCAACGGTTCGATGCGGTATTAGGCGAAACGCAACGCACTGTTCGGAAGACAACCATCAGCGCTGAAGAGGTTCGCAGCAGCGGATTGTTGAAAGATGAAATGATCGTAATTGTGCCGGCCGCCGAAGTGAACACCGACATGACATTGCTCGAAACAGCCGTGCGCCGTTGGCGCGATTTCGAAAGTGTTTGGACCGAATACACGCGCAAACAAGGAGAGGGGGATGTGCGCCCTGTCCTGGTGATTCAAGTCCAAGACGGAATTCCAGAGCGAAACATTCTCAGTCGAACGCCGTTGGATGAGGTTGTGGAAGTTCTAAAACGAGAACTTCGTCAGATTAAACAAGGCGCGCTTGTCCATTGTTTCGACGCGTGGGGGGACATCTCTTTTGGTGGCGAAAATATCCGGCGCATCGATGCCTCGCGAATTCAAGATGATGACAGCGCCCGCATTGTCTTATTCAAGACGGCGTTGAGCACCGGGTGGGATTGTCCACGCGCCGAGGTAATGATGAGCTTCCGAAAGGCAGTCGATAAGACCTCGATTGCCCAACTTATTGGACGAATGATACGGACCCCGCTGGCGCGGCGGATCGATAGTTATGAGATGTTGAATGCTGTCGAATTGTATTTGCCGCACTATGATCGGGACAGTCTCGAAGCAATTCTGGCGGAGCTAAGGAATCCCGATGCTGAAGATCGAGTGCCAACGGACGTCACCACTGTTCCGCAAATTAATTACGCTCGGAGTCCAGAGCTCACTGATGCGTTCACAGTGCTGGAGCAGATGAAGATCGCTTCGTTTTCAAATCCCTGCCGTTTGCCTCCGGTTCGGAGACTGATGCGGTTAGCCTGGCTTCTGACCGATGACGATATCGACGGTAAAGCTTATGAACGTGAACGCGCAGCCTTGGTAAGCATTTTGATCAAACATCGTGAGCAGCGCTGGAAGGACGCTCAAGATTGGGCGAGTCTGGTTCGCGAGACAGGGCAGGTGGAGTTGGAGCAATTCATTATCGGATTGGGCAAAATGGAAATGCCAGCCGCTGCGATAAAGGTTCGTGCGGAGCTCGCTTCGGAAAACGTCGAAGCATTATTTCGAGAAGCACATCGGCGCATCGGACCGGGTACGGACATTCATGCTGCATTTCGAGGAGAAGCAGAAAAGAAAACAGATCCGGCCTTAGCGAAATTGGAATTATTCGCGCTGTCGAGTGATCCGGCCGTGCTGAAGGAAATCAATGATCATGCCGAAAAACGGTTCGCAACGCTTGAGGCAGAACATCGCGGATCGATTCGACGAACCAAGGCGAAACGAAAGGAGCAGTATCGGAAGTTGCAACAAGCAGGACGCGATCCGCTTTATGTTGAGTGGGACTTACCCGAGCAGATTTCCGAAAAGGCTGAAGGCGAAGCGTACGAGCAACATTTGTTTTGCGACGATGGCGGGAAATTTCAAACAAAGCTAAACAACTGGGAAACAGTCGTGTTGAAGGAGTGGATGAAGCGCGATGATTTCGTGGGTTGGCTCCGAAATCCTCCGCGAAAACCGTGGTCATTTTGCGTTGCATATGAACATGGGGGAACAAAAGGCTTTCATCCGGATCTACTGCTAGTTCGCAGAAATCGCGATCGTTTGGTTGTCGATGTAGTAGAGCCGCACCGGACAAATCAGGATGATACGTACGCGAAAGCGAAAGGCCTGGCTAAGTATGCAGAGGCGTATGGCCGCGACTTCGGGCAATTGATGATGGTGAAGATCGAAGGTTCGGGAGATAACGCTCTGTTATTCGGATTCGATGTAAACGAGCGTGAAACGCGCAAAAAGGCCCTTGCACTCCGCAGTAACGAAGACGTGCAGGGACTGTTTCGCCCATTGTGATTTGTAGTCCTGAAAAAAGTTCGTGAACGCGCGAGGGCGCGTTAACCAGCACGCGGGTCGCGTGCGCTCCCCCAAGAGACGAAAACAAAAACCCCGCTGGGACTAGCGCAGTGGGTTTTTATTCTGGCGACGTCCCGTTCGACTTCGCTCCTGACCTTCGCCGAGGCTTCGACATGGCAAGCAGGGCAAGCTCTACTGACTCAATCGCTCCCGCCTTCACCGAAGTTACGGCGTGGCAGGCCCGCTCATCTTGGCCTCGCGGCCGAAGAAAGTTGATGGTTGAGAGTTGAGAATGTCAAAGTCATCAAAACCGGAAACGATTGTATTCTTCATGCGTTCCGATCCAGAACCAAACGATTATGTCGCCTTCGCGTGAGCCGATCGCCCGATAGCCCGTTCCGATACGCACGACGCAAATGCCGTTGCGGCGTTCTTCGAAACGGAGCGACGGATGAAAAGGATCGCGCTTCCAAAGCGCATATTTCTCGCGTGCAGGATTTTGAATTGGCACCGGAAGTTTTTCGAACGCTTTCCAAAAGCGCCGGTGCGTTTTGCCGATCACGGAAGTTCTTCCAGACGGCCGGCACGCGCGTCGTCGCGAACTTCGTCCAGCACGCGGCGCAGCCGGCCGGTCTCCGAGAAATCTTCATCGATCTCGCGGTCCCAGGCAGCACTATCCCGTTCACGGATAAATGCAGCGAGCTCCGCTAATTCCTTGGGCGAAAGCTGATCGACCGCAGTTTTGATTTCGGCCAGGCTCATGTTCAGAAAAATAATCGATTCACGCGGCGCATGCAATCGTCTGACCAAGTCCGTGAACGCGAGGGCGCGTTCACCCGCACGCGAAGACGCGTGCGCTCCCTGAAAAGAAAAGCCCAGCTACTTGTCTCCAAGTAGCTGGGTTCTGGCGACGTCCTACTCTCGCACGGCCTGTCGCCGTACTACCATCGGGGCTGCAGTGTTTCACTTCCGTGTTCGGAATGGGAACGGGTGGAGCCACTGCGCTATTGTCACCAGAGTGCGGAGCCGCACAGGCATTTCGCTACTATCGCAGTGACGCAAACGCGAAGCCGAATCTCTGGTGACGGGGCGTCTGACACAGACGCCCTACAGTTTGATTTTTCAAAGAACAATCAAGCATTAGCTATTCACCATCAGCTGACCTGCTGATTCGCTGGCATCTACATACAGGTTTTCATTTCGGCTGAGGACAGCCGACGCTACAACTTCGTCTGAGTTTTGTTTTGAGATCTTTTGTCTCTTCTGTTTGCCATCCCGCAAAGCGCGGGATGGGTTAACAGAAAAGTAAAAGATCAAGCCGAACGGGTTATTAGTACTCCTGAGCTGAACATGTTACCATGCTTACACCCGGAGCCTATCAACGTGGTGGTCTACCACGACCCTTCAGGGAGAACTCATCTTGGGATAGGCTTG
>WNGK01001029.1_pt1 | contig 29821 bp, 30 predicted proteins | sample 5400601 | NCBI WGS metagenome assembly WNGK01 (sample SAMN13153376, study PRJNA577476) | soil metagenome | isolation source: 60 cm soil or saprolite under Garry oak tree replicate 1 | place: USA:California | collected 2016-06-15 | reverse complement strand
GTCCCCGACCGCGGCATTATCCTCGCGCTCACCGCCGACGAAGAGGGCGGTCAAGCCAATGGCGTGGACTGGCTGCTTAAAAACCATCGCGACTGGATCGACGCCGAGTTCGTTCTCAATCACGACGGTGGAGGCATTCTCGCTCAACACGGCAGGCCACTCATGATGACCGTCGATGCCTCAGAAAAACTCTATGCCGACTACACGCTGAATCTGACCAATCCCGGCGGCCACAGCTCTCTTCCAGTTCCCGACAACGCGATTTATCACCTAGCCGAAGGGCTCACCCGTCTCGAGCACTACAGATTTCCATTCGAACTGAACAATGTTACCCGCACCTACTTTGAACGCATGTCCAAAGTCGAAACCGGTCAGCGCGCGGCTGACATGAAAGCCATCCTCAACAATCCACCCGACCTGCAAGCGGTCGCTCGTCTGTCGCAGGACCCAATCGACAACTCAACTCTCCACACCACCTGCGTTGCCACCCGCCTGAACGCCGGTCACGCAAACAATGCGCTGCCGCAGAGCGCGCAGGCAAATGTTAATTGCCGCATTGAGCCCGGCCACACTCCCGAAGAGATCAGGCAGGAATTGGAGAAGGTCCTCGCGGACCCCAAGATTTCCGTCAGCTATGTGGGCGCAATCGGCGGAGGCGCGAATTCGAAATCCTATCCACCGCCGCCGTTGCGCCCTGACGTGTTCACTCCGCTCGAGAAGACCGTCGCCGAAATGTGGCCAGGACTGCCAGTGATTCCGGACATGGCGAATGGCGCTTCCGACGGCGTTTACACCAACGCCGAAGGCCTGCCCACTTATGGAATCTCCGGAGAGGCCGTCGATCGCGACGATATTCGCGCCCACGGCAAAGACGAGCGCATAAAACAAGACTCGTTCTACCAGGCTGTCGATTTTTATTACCGCTTCTTGAAGCTGCTTACGAGCAGTGGACAGTAGGCACAACCGTGCGGGGCGGACACTCACTTTGACGACGCTGAGGACAGGTGGTCCGCCGCTTTTAATTTAACTCAGATAAGGAGAGCCCATGGCCGAAGGCATACGCCAATTCATCAACTTGCCGGGCCGTCCCCCATCGCTTCCTTTCAGCGACGGTGTTCTGGTAAACAACGCGCTCTATCTTGCCGGAAGAATCGGGATCAATCCCGAGACCGGAACTGTTCCCGCCGACGTCAATGCTGAACTGAAGTTTCTATTCGACGGCATAGAATCCGTGCTCCAGCAAGCAGGTATGAGCATGGACGATCTGGTGTATGTGCAAATTTTCTCGCCGGATCTGTCGCTCTGGGAAGATTTCAATCGCGCCTACGTCAAGCGATTCTCCCGCGAACTACCGGCGCGGGCCTTCATCGGCTCAGGCCAGCTCCTTCTGGGAGGACGATTCGAGATGATAGGGATCGCTATAAAGTCCTAGCAAGCTGCGCGAAAAACCGCTAAATGGACAGGTCGGAAAGCGAAGACAGATCGGGAGCGGGACAGAATCGGGAGGGCACGAGTTCACTCGTGCCGCCAAATTCGTCAAAAGGTATGCGCTTTAGCGCCTGAGGTCAGCGAAAGAGATCAATTGGCCCATCTCTCCGCGCAACTCACTCCGCCCCAGAGACCCGATACAACAAACTAGCATGCGGCCGCAATTCCACCCGCACGCCTGATTTTTTTCCCAACGCTCGCTTAGCCCACAAATCCCTAACCTGAGCGGAGTTTACGTTAAGGCCAACTTTGCCCCAACTCAGATCGACCCGTTCCAAGCCCTCGCCCAAGTTGAATACCGCAGCGTAATGATCTTTCCCGCCCGGAGCATCAGCAATCCACACGCGCAAATTTCGACCTTCCAATGACTCATGATTCCCCCTGCTGTGCTGGTCGACCGCAATCACTTCGTCATTGGTAATCAAAGCCATCGTCGCCGCATCATTGCAAGACAGATCGCCTCCGAAAATAAGCGGCGACCGGAACATGCTCCACAGGGTCATCAGCGTTTGCTGCTCGTCGGCTGTCAACTTTGTCGGCGATCCTCCGCCTTCTTTCGCTGTAATGCGTAATCGTCCCAGCGGAAGCATGTCCGCGTCTGGCCAAGTACTGTTCTCTCCCACAAACTGCGCCCAGTCGCGCGTGTAATCGAATTGCTTCTTGAGCAATTTCCAATCGTCCCAGAAGTCATCCGAGATGCGCCACATTTGCGCATACTTTTCGAAGAACTGGGCTTCCGAAAGCGGCGCTGGCCCCGGAGAAATGCTCAACACCATCAGCCGGTCAGTCTTGCGAATTGCCAAACCCAGAGCTTTGATCTCCGCCGGCTGATAAAGATGGCTGCCCATGTCATCGGCCTTGATGAAATCCACACCCCACGACGCGTACAACTCCGCAAGCGAATCGTAGTAGGCCTGCGCGCCAGGTTTGGTCGTGTCCACACCCCACATATCCGGATTCCACCGGCACGGATTATCTTTATCGGCGACCTCAGCCGCGTGATATTGCGTTCCCTTGATTGCAAGATTCTCTTCCACAGCCTGCCGCGGGATGCCACGCATGATGTGAATCCCGAACTTCAAGCCTTTACTGTGTACATAATCTGCAAGCGGTTTAAATCCGCGTCCGCCTGCAGAAGAAGGAAAGCGATTCACCGCCGGCTGAAGGCGCCCGTACTCGTCCATGACAAGCTTTGCCCCAGGCGCATAATCGTGCCCCTGCGCATTCGGGTCGTACCACTGAATGTCAACAACGATGTACTGCCATCCGTGGCGAGCCAGATCGCGCGCCATAGCATCAGCATTAGCTTTAACCTGCTCTTCCCGGACGGTGGTTCCGTAAGAGTCCCAGCTATTCCACCCCATAGGAGGAGCAGGAGAATTGGCAGGCTGCGCAAGTGCAATGCCTGACAAGCAAAGCAGCGTACCCAGAGCACTAACTTGCAGAATCAATTTCGTCATTGTTTAGGATCTGCTTTGCGAACTTTGCACTTTGCGACCTTTTGCGGTTAAAATCTTTAAGTACTTAACCGCCACGCGCGCCAAGGACCGCAAAGTTCGCAAAGAAACAACTACGAATGGCGAGCTTCTGAAAGCCGAATGAGGCTCGCCAGCACATCGCCCATTTCCATCCGTTTGTCGCCAAATCCAAAATACAAGCGACTAAACAAGCGATAAAGTTCGTCATACACCCGCCGCTCCGAGAGGTCTGGTTCGAAAACGCGGTGCGGCGGACACATCTTGTCCTGCGCTTCCTCAATGCTCTTAAACGTCCCCGCCGCCATGAATGCAAAAATCGCCGACCCCAGGCTGGTCACGCTCTTGGTCGGCACCAGCACCGGCCGCCCGAGCACGTTCGCGTAAACCCGGTTCAGAACTTCATTCTTCTGCGGAATCCCCCCGGCATTGATCACGCGCTGAATGCGCACTCCGTTATTTCCCATGCGGTCAAGGATCACGCGAGTGTGAAATGCTGTTCCCTCGATCGCGGCAACCAGTTCATCCTGCGCTGTGCTCTGCAAGTTCCATCCCAGCGTGATGCCCCGCAGGTTCGGATTCACCAGAACTGTGCGGTCCCCGTTGTCCCAGGTCATCCGCAGCAATCCCGTTTGTCCTGCACGATACTTCTCCAACCCTTGGCTGAGGGTCGCAACATCAGTACCCGCGCGAGCAGCAATGGCATTGAAGATGTCCCCTACAGCGGACAAACCCGCTTCGATCCCGGTGCGCAGAGGATGAACACTTCCCTGCACCACTCCGCAAACTCCGGGCACGAGATTCGGCGAAGGCGTGATTCCGATAATGCAAGTGGAAGTCCCGACAACATTGACCATGTCATCAGTGCGGCATCCCGCGCCGATTGCATCCCAGTGTGCGTCGAACGCGCCAACCGGAATCGGAATGCCCGGCTTCAGCCCCAGCTTCTCAGCCCACTCTGGCGCCAACCTTCCCGCGATCTGGTCCGAGGTCGCATACTCACCCTGCAACTTTTCGCGCACACCCGCCAGCAGCGGGTCAACCTTGACCAGGAAAGCTTCCGGCGGCAGGCCGCCGAGCTTAGCGTTCCACAACCACTTGTGGCCCATCGCGCAAATGCTGCGCTTAACATTTTTCGGATCGGTAATGCCACACAGAGTAGCGGCAACCATGTCGCAGTGTTCAAAGGCGGATGCGAAGTCCGCTCGCTTTTCGGGATTATGCCGCAGCCAGTGCAGCAATTTCGAGAAGCCCCACTCAGAGGAATACACGCCACCGCACCACTCAATCGCCTCGAGCTTTTCTCTATGCGCCGCTGCGGTGATCTCTCCCGCTTCGCCCTTAGCGCGGTGGTCGCACCACAGGTAGTACTCACCTAATGGCCGAAGATCTTTATCAACCGGAATGACGGAAGACCCAGTCGTGTCGAGCGCGACCGCCTCAACCTGATCGCCGGAGATTCGCGCCTGCTTTATGGCCGCACGAGTGGCCTCGGCCAGCGCACGCATGTGGTCATCATGCGACTGCGTGGCATACTCGGGATCTTCGCGCTTGCGATGCAGGGGATATTCAGAGACCGCAGAGGCCAGCATCCCACGCTCGCTGTCCACGATCGAGACACGGACGCTCAGGGTGCCGAAATCGACTCCAGCGACAACCGCCATTCCCATTTCCCCCTCAGTGATTCCGGTTGTTTCGCGAACTTTGCGCTGTCTTAGCAATCTTTGCGGTTAAAGGTTTTTACCTTCTCCACAGGAAACGAAATCTTAAACCGCAAAGGACGCAAAGGCGTCGCAAAGTTCGCAAAGAAAACCGATGCACTTCTGAAAAGACGGAGCTTGCCTCTGTGAACCTCTGTGTCCTCTGTGGTTAATGCTCTTGAACTTGTGCGCACAGAGGAGATGCCGATCGGATCAGCAACCCGCGTCAGGCCTGCCATGCCAATGCGTTTCCCAGCCGAGATAGCGCGTCGCGGCTTCGTGCACCGCTCCAGCAACGGAAGAAAGATTTGCGGCAACATGGTGCTCGAACCCGTTTTCGCAAATGTAATGCAGCAACTTCTGCATCTTCGGAATCTCCACAACTCCCGCCCCGCCGAACGTATTCAGCGGATCATCGGTGAACCGCCCTTCGCCAACGTAGCCGCGCATCTTGCCCGCAGTATCGTCAGTTGAAAACCGCGCGAAGCTCATCTTCTCCGGCTTGATCAAACCAACAACCGTGCCGTAGGTATTCTCCTTGCCTACAGTGCCAGCGATAATTTCCTGGAAATCCATTTTGAAGGAACGGAAGAAGTGCTTCGGAAGATTGGCGCAATGGAAGCAAACAGCCTTGTCGGGATTCGTGCCGTAGTTATTGTTCCAGTCAAGCAGGGCCGAAGGCGTCCCCGATGCCAGCTGCAGCGCATGCATCCCGAGTACTCCAGCAATATCCACTTCGCAGGCGCTGGAAAACAGTTGCTCGCTCATCATGCTCATCACGGTGCAAGGTACAACTCCAAAGTTTTCTTCGAGCGACGTCCAGCACTGCACCGCGCTGATGGCTACTTCCGTCGCCGCCATCCACTGGTCAATAACCGCTCCAAGCTTTGCCATCTTCATCAGCGCGGTGGCTGGAACGTCTTTCGTCTCCACATATTTTTTGATGGACGCCAGCTTCGCCTGGGCCAGATCATCCGTATCTTTCATGCGTTCGATGCGGCCAAGGACTTCGGAGAGATCAAGGGTGTCGATGGAGATCCCATTGGCCTCAAGAATTTTTTCGCTGTAACGGACCGTGTTGAATGCCGCCGGACGCGCTCCGATGGCTCCAATACGCAGATTGCGGAACCCGTTGACGACGCGGCAAACGGCGGCGAACCACTGTAGGTCTCTTACAAACTCTGGAGAATCGGGTGCCTCGGTATGAAGTGTAGTAATCGAATAAGGAATGCCGTACTGCTTCAGGTTGTTGCACGCCGACATCTTCCCGCAAAAGCTGTCGCGGCGGAAAGCAATCGTCATCTTCTTCGGATCGTCCGGCGTCGCTTGAATCAGTACAGGAAGGCGCAGCCCAGCCAGGCGCAGAGTGTCGGCAATCGCACGCTCTTCGCCAAAGTTCGGCAGCGTGACGATAATCCCGTCAATCCGGTCAGCATTCTTCTTGAACAGGTCGGCGCAGCGCCGGGATTCTTCGCGAGTCTCAACCGCGCCGTATTTGCTCTCCTGGGGCGTGAGCGCAACCACATCCATGCCTGCGGTTTCCAGCGCACGGATGATTTCTTCACGGCCACTCTTGGCCAGGTGGTCCGGAAAAAATCCCCGGTTCCCCACAATGATCCCCATCGTCATTTTCTTCGCTGCCATAATGCCCCTGAAATAAAGGATTCAATCACTGAATTATTGGTTGATTGAACCGTTGAGGATGACCCTTGGGTTTTTTCAATGATTCAATGATCCGATGATTCAATGAAAATTCCTCAGCTCTTTCCCCGGGCGAAACAAATAGCAATACGTCCCCCCCAGCACAACCAACACCCCGCCCCACCACACCGGAGCATGCAACTCAGCCAAAACTGTATCCGGTGGATGCGACCATTCCGCCAGTCCACTCCCAAATATCAGGACTCCGTACACCAACAACAGGACACCGACGAAGAACCAGACCGGAATGATGTGATGTTTTTCGCTCATGCGCCTCACCAGAAAATAATTTGAAGCACTACCAAAATCACCAGCGCCGCGATCCCCCAGACGATCGGCTTGTGCAGCCACCTTGCATGCTCTTCGTGCGCGATTGGCGTCAAGCTGTAAACCAAGCCGACCAGTTCGCTATCCGGTCGCGGCTTTGTCACCAATGTCACCAGCACTGTGACCCCCACGCATGTCACGCACGACCACAACGCCTGATACATATCCTGCGCGAGTCCTGTGGCCAGCGGAGACAACGCAAATACTTTGACCCAGCGTTCGGGATCCAGTTTCATCAGCGTGAACATTCCCACGGAGGACAGCGTCCCAGCCAGAAGCCCCAGGAAACCGGCGGCTCGGCTCACTCGTTTCCACATCATGCCGAGCAAGACAGTTCCGAACAGCGGCGCGATGAAGAATCCGAACAGCGCCTGCACGTAGTCCATGATGCTGGCCGCTCTCATCACAAGATAGGCTGTCCCTATGCTTATGAATAGGCCGATTAACGTGCACCACCGCCCCATGGAGACGTAATGCTTGTCCGGCGCATCCTTGCGCAGAAAAGGACGATAGATGTCATAGGTCCAAACCGTTGCGAAAGCGCTCACATTGCCCGCCATGCCAGCCATGAATCCCGCAACCAGCGCGGTGATTCCGAGGCCCAGCAATCCCGGTCCGCAATAACGGGCCAGCATCAGCGGCAGCACCTCGTTATAGCTGTGTTGCCCTGCTTGCATGCCATTCGCGGGCACCAGGTGCATTGGCAGCACCGCAAGTCCGAGCAGGCCCGGCAGGATTACGATCAGTGGTACTGCCATCTTAAAAAACGATCCGATAATCGGCGCCATTTTGGCCGAGCGAATGTCTTTGGCCGAAAGCACGCGCTGCACCACAAGAAAATCTGTCGTCCAGTAGCCCATGGATTGCACGGCCCCCAGGCCAAACACAATGCCGGTCCAGTGAATGCCCATGGGATTATTCGCGAACGAGCCCATCGGCGCCCACATATGCGTGAAATCCTGCCCGGGAAAATTCTGATGAATGCGTGCCACCATTCCGTTCCATCCCCCGGTTTCAATCATGCCCAGGATGGGGATAAGCAGCGCTCCGAACCAGATCAGAAAAAATTGCAGCACCTCGTTGAAGATCGCCGAAAACAGTCCGCCCGCAGCAACATAGACGCCCACTGTCAGCGATGAAACCCAGATGCTGAAGTTGATGTCCCACCCGAGGACGACCTTCATCACCACCGCCATGGCATACATGTTCACGCCAGACATCAGGACGGTCATGACCGCGAACGTGGCAGCGCTGAGCCCGCTTGCCTCCGAACCGTAGCGCAATTTCAGGTATCCCGGAACCGAATGTGTCTTGGAAATGTAGTAGAAGGGCATCATTACGATGCCGAGAAACACCATGGCCGGAATAGCGCCGATCCAATACCAGTGTGCTGCCATGATGCCGTACTGGTAAGCCGATCCCGCCCAGCCCAGCAGTTCGAGTGAACCCAGGTTCGCAGAAACAAATGCCAGCCCAGCCACCCATGCTGTCATCTCGCGTCCGGCCAGAAAGAAGTCTTCGCCCGTCTTGGCGAAGCGCTTCAAATAAAACCCAATCGCCAGCACCAGTCCAAAGTAGAAAACGATGATTGCCAGGTCCACTGGCGCAAGACGCACCAGCCGTTCTGTGACGAACATCGCAAAGAGTGGGCTCATTTGCCTTCCTTTGTCTGACCGTAGTAGGCGCCACTGCCGTGCTTGCGAAGATAATGCCTGTCGTGAAGCGGCTTGCCGATCGCCCCTGCCTCGCCGTTAATCGTAACTGTAAAAAAGGCCATTCGCGCGATCGACTCCAGCACCACCGCATTGTGCGCTGCTGTCGTGGCATCCGGGCCCCAGGTAAACGGCCCGTGGTTCGCCACCAACACGCCCGGAATCGCAGGAGCTTTTCTGTCCTGAAACGCGCGCACGATCGCGGTCCCCGTGTTCTCTTCGTATTCTCCCGCGATCTCATCCTCGCCGAGCGGTACAGTCACCGGAACTGGTCCGTGGAAATAATCGGCGTGGGTGGTGCCGAAGCACGGAATCTCCCGCCGCGCCTGCGCCCACGCCGTGGCGTACTCAGAATGCGTGTGGACCACGCCCCCGATTTCAGGAAACGCCTTGTACAAAACCAGGTGCGTGGGAAGGTCCGATGAGGGCCGCAAATCGCCTTCTGCGACGTTCCCGTCCAAATCCGTCAACACCAGGTGCTCAGGCTTCATCTTCTCGTAAGGCACGCCGCTCGGCTTGATCACGACCAGCCCGTCTTCACGGGAGATTCCACTGGCATTCCCAAACGTGTACAACACCAGCCCGCGCCGGACCAGCTCAAGATTGGCCTCAAGCACTTCTTCGCGCAAATGTTGGAATGATGATTTTGACAAAGCAGTATGACGGTTCGGCAACGCGCGCGGTTCTCCGGAAATTGCAATCGTGTTCAACGGTCCTCAGCCTCAGCCGCTGCTAGCGGGCTGAGAATCGAAAGATTGTAACTGTATGGTACTTCTGTCCAGGCTTCAGCTCGGTTGACGGAAACTTCGGATGATTTGGCGAATCCGGAAAATGCTGCGTCTCCAGGCAGAGCCCTGAGCGATGGCCATAAACCTTCCCGTCCTTGCCAGTGATCGTGCCATCCAGGAAATTGCCGGTGTAGAACTGCACGCCCGGCTGATCCGTCAGCACCTGCAGCACGCGCCCGCTGGAAGGTTCATAAACCTCCGCCGCCTCGGCCAACTTGCCGCCACTGCTGTCGAGCACCCAATTGTGATCGTAGCCGTGGCCCTTCTTCAGCTGATCGTTGTCCGCATCGATTCTTGCGCCAACGGTCGTGAGTTTCAGGAAGTCAAACGGCGTGCCCTCGACCGGCGCTAGTTCCCCAGTCGGAATCAGCTTGTCGTCAACCGGAGTGTAATGGCTCGCATTGATTTTCACCTGGTCTTGCAGGATGTCCCCATTACCCTGCCCTGCCAGATTGAAATAGGTGTGATTGGTCAGATTCAGAACTGTCTTCTTGTCGCTAGTCGCCGAATACTCAATCTTCAAGTCTTTCCCGATAAGCGTGTAACGCACCACAGTGGTCAGCGTTCCCGGAAATCCCTGATCTCCATCGGGACTGACATGCGTAAGCTCAACCCCATGCGGAATTTCCTTTGCCTTCCAAACCGCCTTGTCGAATCCCTTTAGGCCACCGTGCAGCGCGTTAGTGCCGTCATTCTGAGGAACCTGGTAAGTCTTCCCGTCGAGCGCAAACTTCCCGCCCGCGATCCGGTTGCCATAACGTCCAATCAGCACGCCAAAGAATGCGGAATTCGGCTTGGGCCCGCCGGTATATCCATCGATCGAGTCAAAGCCAAGCGCTACATCCGCCACCTTGCCATTCTTGCCCGGTACTTTCAGCGCCTGGACAATGCCGCCGTAAGTAATAATGTGGGCTTCAACTTCGCTGCTTTTCAGAACGTAAAGATCGACCGCCGTGCCGTCAGGAGTCTTCCCGAACGACTGTTTTGTAACCTGGCTTTGCACGTCCGCCACAATAGTCATAAGCGCAAGCACGAGAGCTATTACCCTCATTCGCGCAACCTCCATTTAAGATGTTCGCCTCTGCCCAGGCGAGTGCCACGATGTGCGCAGGAACGGGTGCATTATCTCTGATCGCAAGATATTTGTAAACGTTTACCTTCCGGGATCAACGTTCATCTAACTCGTTTTAGATTTGCGGAAGAAATCGAATTTCGAAAAATAAAGATCATGAGCGGTTCCGGGCAGTCGCCGTGCCCGACTCCGCCCCGGCGCCATTCGCGGGCGCGCAAACATAAATTTCAGGCGTCACTCCGGTCTGCCCCCGATAACGCTCGGCAATCATTCCCCCAAAAGATTGAGCGTCAGTGGAATCCACCAGGTTCACTGTGCAACCACCAAACCCGCCGCCTGTCATGCGGCCTCCAAAATAACCGGGCAGGCCTGCCGCCGATTCCACCATGATGTCCAGCTCCCTGCAGCTGACTTCATACAAGTCTCGTAAGCTGCGGTGCGACTCTCCCATCAATTGCCCGGCGGCCTGCAAGTCCCCTGACCGGAAGCAGCGCACGGCATCCAGAACGCGGCGGTTCTCCTGGATGATGTGGAGGCATCGCTTGTAGATGACATTAGGCAGGTTCCCGTTCTGTGATGTGAGCTGATCGAGGGAAACATCGCGGAGCGCCTTAATATCTGGATAAGATCGAGAAAGGATCCGCACGCCTTGCTCACATTGCTCGCGGCGAACGTTGTATTCCCCGCCCGAGAGTTCGTGCTTCACCATGGTATTGCAAATCACAAGCTTCACTTGCGTGGGCAGAGGCACGGATTCAAATTCGAGCGACCGGCAATCCAGCAACAGCGCATGCCCCTCTTTTCCCAAACAGGACACAAACTGGTCCATGATGCCGACGCGTGCGCCAACGAATTCGTTCTCCGCCTTCTGGCACAGCTTCGCGACTTCTCTCAACGGCAACTGGACATTGCTCAAGCTGAGCAGGGCCAATGCCGTACTAACTTCAATCGCCGCCGAGGAACTGAGCCCCGCCCCGATTGGGATATCACCACTCACGAACAAATTAGCGCCAGAAACCAAATGTCCCGCTTGACGCAGAATGGTCGCGACCCCGAGCACATAATCGCACCAGGCCCCGAGCGGTTTCTGCGGCAGGTTGCTAATATCAAACTCGAACGGCTGCTCATATTCCGCGGAGCGCAATACCAGTTTTCCGTCCGAGCGTGGGGAAATGGCAACCCGGGTGAAGAACCCGATCGCGCAGGGCAGAACAAATCCGTCGTTGTAATCGGTGTGCTCGCCGATCAGGTTTACGCGCCCCGGAGCGCTGAAAATCTGCGGCTGGACACGAAATTCCTTCCGGAAACGCTCGGCTAAGTCGGCGGCAGTCATGCAGTAACGGTATTGTAATTAACTTGCGACTTGTGAGAGAACCATAAAGCCCGGCTCGGTAAAACGTCAATCCGTCTTCCGGCGGAGCGCTTCCGGCGTCGGCCCTGACGATTTCAGCCCCAAGAATAAAGGTGAACCAGAAAATTGCAGCTCGAGCAACAATCGCACCGGCGGTTTAATCCTCTCACGAATGAGTGGGTGCTGGTTTCCCCTCATCGAACGCAACGTCCCTGGCAGGGCGCGATTGAGGCGCTCCCCCCGTCCAACCGCCCTCAATATGACCCGACTTGCTACCTCTGTCCCGGCAACGAACGGGCGGGCGGCGTCCGCAATCCGCAGTACAAGTCCACGTTCGTCTTTGAAAACGACTTCGCCGCCTTAAGAAAGGATGCTCCCTTGGCACGGCTGGATGTGCAAGATAAAGGCCTTCTGGTCGCCGAAGGCGAACCGGGGACCTGCCGGGTAATGTGCTTCTCGCCACGCCACGATTTAACTCTTTCCAGCATGAGCGTCGGCGAAATCGAAGAAGTGGTCCGCACCTGGACGAATCAATTCACCGAACTGGCTTCCCTGGACGGAATCAAGCACGTGCAGATTTTCGAAAACCGCGGCGAAATGATGGGCGCCAGCAATCCCCACCCGCACTGCCAGATCTGGGCCACCAGTTCCATTCCTCAAGCGCCTGCGCGCGAGCTTGCGTCCCAACACGCTTACCTGCAGTCACGCCAAAGCTGTCTGCTATGCGACTACGTCAAGCTCGAACAAAGCGAGCAAGCCCGGATCGTTTTCTCGAATGAGAGCTTCATCGCCCTGGTCCCTTTCTGGGCGATCTGGCCCTTCGAAGTGCTACTCTGCAGCCGCCGCCATCTCGGCACACTACCCGAGTTCAACCCGCGCGAGGTTACACAGCTGAGCGAAATTCTGAAGCAAATCGTTTCCACCTACGACCGCGTTTTCAATGTCCCATTCCCTTACTCAATGGGGTTCCACCAGTCTCCCATCGACAAGAGCCAGCACCCGGAGTGGCATTTCCACGCACATTTTTATCCTCCACTGCTGCGCTCAGCCACGGTGCGAAAATTCATGGTGGGATTCGAAATGCTGGGCACGTCCCAGCGTGACATCACTCCCGAGTCGGCCGCCGAAAAATTGCGCTCGCTGGTAAAGCCAATTGCGTAACCTGGCGGCGATTTTCTTTGCGACCTTCTTACCTTTGCGACCTTTGCGTTTAAAGTCTTTTGAAGTCTGATCAACAATGCACGAATCGAACTATTGGCTAACAACAGCATCCATGCCGCCACTCACCGCGGGTGATCTTCCCGCGCGCGTAGATGTCGCGGTAATCGGCGCCGGCTTCACCGGCCTCTCCGCCGCTCGCACACTAGCAAAACGCGGCGCCCAAGTTGCAGTACTAGAAGCCCACGGCATCGGCTGGGGAGCCAGCTCCCGCAACGGCGGCATGGTCTTAACGGGAATGAAACTAAGCCCGGAAGCCCTTGCCAAGCGCTACGGCATGGAAATAACGCGCCAGATGTACGTCGACTCCCTGGCGTCCATCGACCTGGTTGAGCAAATCGTTAGTGAAGAAAACATTGACTGCAACTTCTCCCGCTGCGGACACCTTGAAGTCGCCTGCAAACAATCGCACTTCGACGCCTACGCTCGCTCCGCCGAGCTCATCGCCAAAGAATTCCATCACGAGCTGCAGATCATTCCCCGCAACGAGCTGCCAAGCGAACTCGGCTCTGCCATTTATTTCGGTGGCATGATTGACCAAACCAGCGCAGGACTAAATCCCGCTCGTTTCGTTTCCGGCCTAGCCCGCGCCACAATCAACGCCGGCGCTCGGGTTTACGAGAACGCGCGTGTGCAGCAGATCACGCAAGGCTCACAAGACACCGCCAGCGGATTCCTCATCGCCACGTCGCCAGGAAATATTGTCGCGCGTGATGTCGTAATCGCAACTAGTGGCTACACCAGCGCGGCGACTCCCACTTTGCAGAAGAAAATAATTCCCATCGGCTCTTTCATCATCACTACTGAACAATTGCCCGAAGCTCTTGCCAGAGAACTGAGCCCGCGCAATCGCATGATCTACGACTCCAAACACTATCTTCATTATTACCGGCTCACACCTGATAATCGCATGCTGTTCGGAGGCCGCGCCGCATTCTTCCCGGAGACCCAAAACACCATCCGTCGCAGTGCAGAAATCCTGCGCCGCGATATGGTGCAAGTCTTCCCGCAATTGCGCAACACAAAGATCGACCACGCCTGGGGCGGCACTCTCGACTTCTGTTTCGACACTATGCCCCACGCCGGCCAGCTCGAGGGCATGTACTACGCCCTCGGTTACGCCGGCCACGGCGTCGCGATGGCTACTTACCTGGGAGCAAAAGTGGCAGAGAAGATTTGCGGTGCAAAAGACGAGGTCCCGTACGCGGGCATTCCCTTTCCAGGCGCGCCGCTGGGTCTGTACAACGGCAAGCCATGGTTTCTGCCCTTCGCCGGAGCCTATTACAAAGTTCTGGACTGGATCAGCTGATCATCTTTCTTTCGCCGGAAGACGAAATAGGCAAGTGGCCCCAGCAAGAGCGCAACTGGTCCCCACTCGAGCGCGAACTTATCGCTGGCAATCATCGCCGCTCCGCTCATCAGCAACGGAGCGATAACTGCGTACGCCAACCCCGCGCGTCCCCAGGGAATTCGAAATGACCGATGAACCTCCGGACGCGTCCGCCGCAATTGCCACGCCGAGAGCACGGTCAGCACCGACGTTGCAATCCGCAGCCACACGTAAAGCGTAATCAATTGCGTAACGCTATGCCACGCCAGCAGGCAATAAATCGTCGCCGAAAGCATGATGGCAAGCCACGGCGTTCCAAACTTTGGATGAATTCGCGCCAAGAATGGCGATAGATATCCATCCTCGGCCATCGATGACGGCATTCGAGTCGTAGTCAGAATTGTGCTGTTGAGAATCGATAAATTCATCACCGCTGCCGCAGCCGTAATCGCAAAGCCCAGCACCGGACCGCCGATGAGTGTTGCAGCCTGAGAAAAATACCCAGTATTCCAGTTCTCCCAATGTCCCAGCGCAGCCAGTGCACACGCTGTCGGCAACAAGTAAGTCGCCATCGACAGCGGCACTACCCAGGCCAGTGCCAACGGATAATTTCTTTGCGGGTTCTCAACCTCCTCCGCAACCGACGAAACCTGTTCGTATCCCGCATACAGCCAGAGCCCAAGTGCCAGGCCAACCCCGAAAACCTGGAACACTGGTTTGTGCGGCGGCACCACCGGCAAAAAAGGATTGAAGTGCCACATCCTCACGCTCATTGCGCACATGACCAGAACGACAGCAAGGATGCCCAGTTCAAGAATCGTCGCGACTCTCCCCACCAATCGAATCCCGCGCACATTGATGTAGCCGATGACCGCGATCACCAAAAGTGCGACCAGAAAGTGCCGCCATCCCCTAAGCTGCGGAAAATAAAATGAAAGGTAATCGGTGAACAGAACCGCATAGAGCGCCCCCAGCAAAAACGATGCGCACCAGTTCCACCACCCCGCGAGAAATCCCCAGAAATCTCCAAAAGCCGCGCGCGTCCAGCGGTAGAAGCCACCTTCGACCGGCATCGCCGTCGTCAGTTCCGCCGCCACCAGCGAAATCGGAATACACCAGAAGAACGGGATTACTAACTGATAAATAAGCGCCATTCCCGGCCCCGAAGTGCGCACCTGGTCCTCGAGTCCGAAAGGCCCGGCGGTGTTGTAGGAATACATCACGAAGACAAAGGAAAAGAGGCCGACTTTCTTGAGGGCATGACTCATCTCCCCCCTGGAGGCCGCCGCAGCCTGTCCTTTTGTACCTACGCTCACGAAGACACTCTGGAGTAAGAGGCTTTCATCCTTTGCCGATAGCGCTTCGCGGCAGCCATGAGTCGTTTGCCCGGAGCAGGCGGATTCAGTAATGCACGAACAAAAACTTCGCTGGCGCGTTTATTTAGCTTTAGCCGCTCCGTGTCACGGTTTTTCTTAGCCATAGTGATCCGATTCTGTAAACGGCATAAAATCCGTCTAGACCCGCTCCACAATCATTGCGATTCCCTGCCCCACGCCGATGCACATAGTGCAGAGTGCATATCGCCCGCCGATTCTCTTCAACTGATTCACCGCAGTCGTAGCCAGGCGCGCTCCGCTGGCGCCCAACGGATGTCCAATAGCGATCGCGCCACCGTTCGGGTTGACGTGCTGCGCATCGTCCGCCAGACCCAAATCTCGGAGCACCGCAAGCGATTGCGCCGCAAACGCTTCATTGAGTTCGATTACATCCATATCGGCAAGCTTGAGATTCGCTTTTGATAACACCTTGCGCATCGCCGGTACTGGCCCGATTCCCATCACCCGCGGGAAGACTCCGGCTGCAGCCGAAACCACAACCCGCGCCAGCGGAGTCAGGCCATGTTGCTGGGCGGCCGCTTCCGAAGCCAGCAGCAACGCGCAAGCCCCATCATTTACACCTGACGCATTTCCCGCCGTCACCGTTCCGTCCGGCTTAACAATCGGCTTCAGTTTCGCAAGCCCTTCAAGAGATGTATCCGAACGCGGCTGCTCATCCTGCGCCACCACAACCGGTTCGCCTTTCTTCGCGACAACCGTCACCGGCACAATCTCTTCCGCCAGAATGCCTCTAGATACAGCCTCCGCAGCGCGCCGCTGGCTCCTAAACGCAAACGCGTCCTGGTCGACGCGCGAAATGTGCCACTCCTCCGCCACATTCTCGGCGGTCTCCGGCATCGAGTCAGTCCCGTACTTCGCCTTCATCACTGGATTCACAAAACGCCAGCCAATCGTCGTGTCTTCAATTTTCGCCGAGCGTGAAAACGCCGCCTCAGCTTTGCCCATGACAAAAGGGGCACGCGACATGTTCTCCACCCCGCCGGCAACAACCACCGAAGCTTCTCCGCATTTAATTGCTCGTGCCGCAACTGAAACCGCCTCCAGACTAGATCCGCACAACCGGTTCACGGTCACGCCCGCAACCTCTTTCGGCAAACCAGCCAGCAGCAGCGCCATCCGCGCCACGTTCTGATTGTCCTCACCAGCTTGATTTGCGCACCCGTAGATCACATCGTCAAGCCCGCCCCAATCCACTTTGGGATTGCGGTCCATCAGCGCCTTGATAGGAATTGCAGCCAGATCATCAGCACGAACCGACGAAAGCGCGCCGCTATACTTGCCGAATGGCGTTCGAAGAGCATCGCAAATGTAGGCGTCGGCCATCGGGGCTACTCGAATAGACTATCGCGAAATTGGCGGTGGTTCGGCTTTTCTTTGCGTACTTCGCGCAACTTAGCGACCTTTGCAGTCAAAAGCTTTTGACCGTAATTCCGCAAATCACATTATGAGCGAGAACCGCACCCCGACCGCTATTTCCCGGAAGTTCCACGATCCATCAACTTCAAGTTCTCCGCTTTCCAAGCCATGGCATCATGAATTCGTCTGCGCCCGCTGGGATGGTCGTAGAAGATCCATTCTTCAGCCGTCCCGGGCTCATCTCGCGATATTCACCAAGATGGATCGCCGCCTGAGCAAAGCCGTCAGGCTGGCGCGAAGCATTGATGCCATACATGTCGGCCGCGTGTTCCTGAGTACGAGTAAAGGTATTCAAGATCGGGGTCAGCACGAAAAAGAAATTGATCCCAGCAGCACAACCAATGGCAAAACCGCCGTCTCGCCAATGCCGCGAATCTGCCACTTGTCCCCCTATCGCGCCAGCGTCCCGTCAAGCGACCAGCGCAGGAGACCGAATCCAACAAAAATCACCACGGTAAAGAACAGAATGCCCAATAAACATGGTTCAACCCATAGTGGCCCATCTCATGCCCCATCACTGACTGGATCTCCTCCGGCGAACCGCGGCGCAGCAGGTTATCGTTCATCGTGATGCGCATGGTCTTTCCGAATCCGCTCACATTCGCGCTTATCCGCGTCTGGCGCGAGGCGTCGACCTCATACACCTCGCGAGCAGGAATGCCATTCGCACTCGCCAGGCTAACAACAGGCACGGTGACTTTGGGATCATCAAGCTTAGTGATCTTGTTGAAAATGGGAAAAATGAAAACCGGAGCAATCATCGCCACGAATGCCACAAACACGCTCATCACCACCCCGCCCCACAACCGCCATGTCTTCTGCAACCGCCGCACCACGCCAAACAGCAGCACGGTAATGATGGCCCCGAGGACCATGTTTACCAGCAGCCCTTTGAACTGGTCACCCAACCACGGAACAAAACGTCTGCGCGGCCATTCCATATTTGTGCTCGCGAACGTATCCCTCGTAATAAGCAAGTGGAAAGGTGAGAATCGTAGTCAATACGACGTACTGGAACCAATAAACCATCGTGCGCACGAATTTGAAACGCGTGACCGGCTCAGCGAAATCACGCCTCTTCGCCGACCAGCGAAGGTTCAGCAACAGCAGAGCAACAACAACTCCATAGACGAATTCCCAAAGCGTCAACCAATACCCGCCTTCGAAATATGCGTCCGAGCGCGCCCGAGCCGCGGCCGAATCTGCGCCAGATAGGCGTCTGTCGCGGCATCAACATTGAAGTTAGGCGACGGCTGCGCCTCAGGCGGAACCACGATCCCCGACGACATCTGCGAATTCGCACAGAGAATTCGGATTCTGCCCCGCACCTTGAGCCCCCGCACCTTGAGCAAAAGCCAAGCTCGAAAAGAGCAAGCAACCAACAATGGCACTCCATACGCGAAGAATCATCTACTCCCCCTTTACCTACGGCGGCGAAAGTATACACGCGCGGAGAACCGATCGTGTCTCGCCGGGAAGCAGACGCACCAGGCGAATCGACCTTGCCGGGCATCGCGTGAAGTCGTATATTAGTCCGGCTTGAGAAAGCGTTTACTCAAGCGCGCACTTTTTTGCAGCGCGACTCATTTCACAGGAGATTGCGAATCCATGTCATCGCGACGCCGTTTTTTGCAAACTGCCTCCACCGCTGGGCTGGCTTGGTCCGCCAGTTCCGTCTTCGGCCGTCTGCTGTCGGCACAAACATCCTCCACCAGCGGCCAGTCAGCCCGCATCTTCGTGGACTCCCGCCGCACCATCGCCCCCATCGACCGCAATCTCTTCGGCTCCTTCCTCGAGCACCTCGGTCGCGCCATCTACGAAGGTATCTACGACCCAGGCTCGAGGCTTTCCGACTCGAACGGCTTCCGCAAAGACGTGATGGAAGAAATTCGCAAGCTCGGCGTCCCCATCATCCGCTATCCCGGCGGCAACTTCGTCTCCGGATACAACTGGCTCGACGGTGTCGGCCCCAAGCAAGACCGCCCGCGCGTGCTCGACAAAGCCTGGAATTCCATGAACTCCAACCAGTTCGGCACCAACGAATTCATGACCTGGTGCAAAGCCGCAGGCACCGAACCGCTCATGGGACTGAATCTCGGCACTGGAACGTCCGAGCAAGCCGCCGCCCTGGTCGAATATTGCAACGTCGACAAAGGCACGAAATGGAGCGACCTGCGCCGCAAGCACGGCTATTCCGATCCTTACAATGTGCGCCGCTGGTGTCTCGGCAATGAAATGGACGGCCCCTGGCAAATCGGCCACATGACCGCCACAGAGTACGGCATCAAAGCTCAGGACACCGCCCGCCAAATGCGTTACGTCGATCACTCTCTCCAACTAATCGCCTGCGGATCCAGCGGCCCTCTCATGCCCACCTATCTCGAATGGGACCGCGAAGTCCTCGAGCAATGTTACGAATACGTTGACGCCCTCTCTCTCCACCGCTATTTTGGAAACACTCCTCAGGAAACCGGTGGCGACAGCTCCAAGTTCCTAGCCCTCAACTTAACCATGGATCGCCAAATCGCCGAGACGCTAGCCGTCTGCGACTTAGTTCGCGGCCACAAGCGCTCGCCCAAGAAACTCTGGTTGTCGTTCGATGAATGGAACGTCTGGTATCGCGAGCGCAACGGAGACGCCGTCGACGGCCATCGCCATGACGCTCCGCACTTACTAGAAGAAATCTACAACCTGGAAGACGCCCTGTTAGTAGGAGGCCTAATCATTACGCTGCTTCGCAACGCCGACCGCGTCCGCCTGGCCTGCCTCGCGCAGTTAGTAAATGTTATCGCCCCCATCATGACTAACTCCAGCGGCCTGTTCCGCCAGACAATCTATCATCCATATAACTGGGCTCTGCAATACGCTCGCGGAAATGTTCTGAATGTGTTAGTAGAGTCACCCACTTACGAAGTTACTGGCATGGATCAAGTCCCTTACCTAGACGCCGCCGCCACCCTCACCGCCGACGGCCAGACTTCCCTCTTCATCCTGAACCGCGACTTATCCAACTCCCACGAAGTCGAGGTAGTCTGGGAAGACAAACCAACAACTCGCGCAGTAGCTTCTCAAGTACTAACAGGAACCGACCTAAAAGCAGTAAACAGCTTCGAATCTCCCCACAAAGTAGAACCCCAACCCTTCGACAAACCAACAACAAGTAACGGAAGCACAAAGTTCGAAGTCCCCGCCCGCTCCTACACACTAATTCAATGGCAAACATAAGACCCATATCCATCTCATAATTGTCATTCCGACCGCGCAGCAGGATCACTCGCGAAGCGAGTGATCCTTCGGAGTGGAGGAACCTGCTTTTGCCCGTGGGGGTCGGACATTCCTGTCCGACGCTATCTTCGAGACACCCGCCCGCGATGACTCGCACGCATTACGCCGTAGTAAACTGCCTCTTCCCCAATGTCGTCGAGTCTCAAGCCGAACCACGCCTCGGTTAAGGCCTACTACGAGACCCTCCACGAACATGGACAGCTGCACTTCGATCACGAAGGCGCGGTCCGCAGGGCCTTTCAGGACCTGCTGGCAAAGTGCGGAAGGCGAACGAAGCCACAGCTAACCCTCATTACAGAATATGTAATCGAACGGGCCCGCAGCTCCATCCGGGTCGATGGCGCGCTCGTCGATTTGTACCACCTGCCTCACGGCTACTGGGAAGCCAAGGATGAAAAAGACGACCTCGCGCGCGAAGTTCAACGCAAGCTGGAAAAAGCTATCCTCACGACAACATCATCCCGCTCCATCATCAATTGGGCCATCTTCCATTACATCTACGCCGTCCTTCACCACCCCGAGTACCGCCAGCGCCTCGCCGAAATCCACGTCACTACGAACAACAACCCGAATACCCGCACACCAAGCGAGATAAAGGGGGGAGAAAAACTCGACTACCGCGTCACCAAAATGCGCTTAAGCAACGACAAGACGACCCTAACCTACAACCGATTTCTTACCCTCTCCGGCATCTCGCCCGAAACTTACGAATACCGCCTAGGCAATCGCTCGGCGCTCCGAATGGGTGATAGACCAATATCAGGTCTCAACTGACAAGCGCAGCGGCATCACCGACGATCCAAATCGGGACGAGGATAGAGAATATATCCTGCGATTGATCGGCCAAATGGTGAATGTAAGCCTGGAGACTGTTAGGATCGTGAACGCACTACTGGGTATCTAGAAGTCGTGCCCTCCCGGCTCGCGTGTTTCAATTCACATTGACCATAGTCATTGACCATGGTATAAAAAAAAACATGAAACAAGTCGCCATCTCGGAGTTCAAGGCCAAGTGCCTCAGCATCCTCGAACAGGTGCGCAAAACCCGCAAGCCGATCCGCGTGACCCGCTTCGGAGAGCCCGTCGCGGAGGTCATTCCCCCGTCGGCGGGAAAAGCTTCCGGAAGGCGGCTGGGAAGCATGGCTGGCACTGCCGAGATCCTTGGCGATATTGTTGGCCCGATTGGTAGTGAGGAAGACTGGGAAGCCTTTCGAGAATGAAGCTTCTGCTGGATACGCACATCTGGCTGTGGAGCGCATTGCAGCCCGATCGTCTTACCCGCCGCGTGGCCAGGGCACTAATGGATCCAGGAAATGAACTGTGGCTATCCGCGATTAGTGTCTGGGAATTAACCATTCTCCAGCGCAAGCGCCGATTCAGGATCCCGGACGAACTGACCGCTTGGGTAGCGAAATCCATGCAAGACTTGGAACTGGTTGAAGCTCCCATGACCGTGGAAGTAGCCCTGGCCGTCTCGTCACTAAGCTTTTCTCACGCAGATCCAGCCGATCACTTCCTCGCAGCTTCAGCAAAGGTCTTCGATCTGACGTTGGTCACAGGGGACGAGCACCTGATGCAGCTGCCAGGGATCCGAGTCATCCCTAACCGGTAGCTTCTAAATCCGCTCCATCACCACCGACTGCAGCACCACATCCTTAACTGGCCGATCCTGCCGGCCGCGGGGGACGTTGACGATCTTCTCCACCACATCCTGGCCTTCGACTACTTCGCCGAAGATGGTGTGTTTGCCGGTGAGCCAGTCTGTTGGCGCGACGGTGATGAAAAACTGTGAGCCGTTTGTGTTAGGACCGGCGTTGGCCATCGCCAGCTTGCCCTTCTTGTCAAACTTGTGGGGTGAGCCTTTGGTCTCGTCTTCGAATTGATATCCGGGGCCGCCCATGCCTGTGCCTTGCGGGTCTCCACCCTGGATCATGAAATTTGGGATCACGCGATGGAAGATCGTGCCGTCATAGAGGCGGTCAGAGCTCTTCTTGCCAGTGCTCGCATGTTTCCACTCGCGTTTGCCCTCGGCGAGGTCGGTAAAGTTCTGGACGGTTTTGGGCGCGTCCTTTTCAAACAGACGGCAAACGATGGTGCCCTCGGATGTATTGAATGTTGCGTATGTGCCTGGCTGGCGTGCCATTAGTAGTCCTCCAGAAAGTTTGAATCATTGAATCATCGGATCATTGATTCATTGAACCAACGGCTCACTGCTAACTGAATCACCGAAAGACCGCCGTTGCCTTTCAATGAGTCAATCGCCCAATGATCCAATGATTCAATTCTTGTTATTGTTGTTTCGTAGTCTGAGGCGTCGTGGGCTTCGGCGCAGGCTTGTGTGCCGGCGCTGGCCGCGTCGTCCCGCCTCCTGCACGCAGAATCGTAATCTTGCTGATCTTCACTGGATCATCCGGCCGATCGTTGCCGTTGCGCGGCATGCGAGCGATCTTCTTAACCAGTTCCACGCTGGCATCGTCGCACTGGCCAAAAATCGTGTAGCCGCCATTCAGGCTTGAATACGCCACCTCAGTGATGAAGAATTGCGAGCCATTCGTGTCCGGACCGGCATTCGCATAGGCGAGCCGTCCGGGTCGGTCAAATCGCAGGTCGGGAGTGGTTTCGTTCTTGAATTTATAGCCAGGATCGCCGGTCCCCGTACCCAGCGGATCGCCGCCCTGAATCATGAACTCAGGAATGACGCGATGAAAAATGGTGCCGTTGTAAAGCGGAACGCCGTGCATCTTGCGTCCAGTAGAGGGATTCGTCCAATCTTTAGTGCCCTTCGCCAACCCAATGAAGTTTGCAACTCCGATAGGCGCCTGCTTCGGATAAAGGACGCAGGTCAGCTTGCCGGCCGTAGCGTCAATAATGGCAGTCGGCGGGCTTGGAGGCGCGACAGCAGTGCCCGTCTTCGTGGCCGTTTTCGCTGGTGCCGCGGTTTGAGAAAAAAGCTGTAACGAGGAAAGCACGAGAAAGACGATCAGATGTTTACGCATGTAGGCTCCCAAACATGAAAAGAAGATGAAAAACGGAAAGAGCATTGTACGACAGAATGGTGTGAACCATAGAGCGCTGCGTCGGACTAAGTACTTCGAAAAGCGCGCCCGCAAACCCGGTGGCGTAACCGGATTCGCAACTGGATACTAACCGGATCCGCAACCCGATCCTCTATTGCGCCGTGAGACGACCCACGCACCAGTCGCGAAGCGACGGTACGTGAAAGCCCGGCATGGCAATGCCCGGATGCCTGCGCGAAGGAAACCGAGCCCCGCCAGGGACACCTGACTACAGAAGAAGCGCCTTCGCGCTCTGGACGTATGCCGCGAGCGGCTGGTCCGTGTCGATCACAATCTTGGGGAGAGTGATTTCTTCAAAACGCGCTTTAACTTCCAGATACAACCTGAAATCCCGATTCGCTGCCAGATGCCCCGCATCATCCGCCAGCCGCTCCCGCGCAGTCTCCTCGCTGCAAACGCACTCGACGATCCGCCAAGGCTGGCTGATTGCCTCCGCAAATCCCGTTGCACGATCCAGTTGGTAGCCCCGCGAGAAGGTCCGGCCATCGAGAAATATCCGCCTCGAGGGATCCTTCCTGAAAATATATCCGGCAACTTTCAGCATGATTGCCATGCAGAAGTCATCCTGCTCGATCGAATATTCAATATCAGAGGAAGGGAAGAGCGCGGCGCGAATCTGGTCTTTGTCGAGAACTGTGCCACCCAGTTCCGCAGCCAGCGCACGGCTGAGCGTGCTTTTGCCGGTACCAGGAAGTCCGGCCATGAGGATCAGCATTGTAGTTGATTGAGACTCAGCGGTTTTCTTTGCGACCTTTGCGCGAACTTAGCGTATTTCGCGGTTAAAGGGCTTTAGAAGCTCTTAACCGCAAGGTACGCTAAGGATTCGCAAAGCCCGCAAAGAAGGGCAGGACTACTGACTCCTGCCGGGAAGCCCTACCGTCGTGATTTCAAGAAGGGTAGCGCTCATGTCTTGCTGCGCCGCCAGCATCTTCGTCGCACGATATTCGCTGTAGCTGCCCCCGACCATGATGTGGAAGCACCAGTGATGACGTTCTTCTTCGGGCTCGATCAGCCCCATTTCCTTCAGCGGGCGCATGTACTCTTCCATCCACTTTACTTGTGCTTTGTTCATGCCGCGGCGCTGCAGGTCAACGGTGAGTCCAGCCAAGTGCGATGACGCCGTTTCCCCACTTTCTGGGGCGGCATTGCGATTGTGACGGCGAAGCTTCTTCTGGACTAAAACTGTGCGGACCGCGGAGTTCACCTGAATCTGTTCATGAAATTCTTTGTAATAGGCCTCACTGATGTCCTGCACAAAGTCCAGCGTCCATGGACGGCAGAAACGGCGCTCCGGGTCGAGCGACGGCTGAATGCGGAGCGATTCGTTCGGCATGATTGCAACCAGTTCGCCATTCGCGATCAGTTTCTGAAGCTGTTTGTCATCGCGAATGCGCGGCAGATTCAGGCGGTCAATCTCCGCATTTTGCAACAGCAACGACTCGTGCGACGGCTTAAAAACCGGGTTCCAGGCAATGCGATGAAAACGGTGCATCCGATGATAACGAGGCGAAACCATAGGCCGCACGGCAAATGCGTGACAGCTCAGGGCCAGAGTGACGAGAAAAAGTGTGGCGTTCTTCTGAATGCTCATCGATGTACTTGGCAGCAGGCCTATATCAGAGGTTCATTCCTGGGGTCATTTTAAGACAGTTCCGAAAAAATCCAAGCCCAAAATTGAACCCTAAAGTATTACTTTGGATTTGACCCCGCAACTCCTGCTGATTACCTCCAGTTACTAAGCGTTGCTTACGCCTATTCACATTGCAGCTAAGATGCCGTTTCGATTGTGCAGGCTGTCGAAGAACATCTTCTTTGGATTCAGTGCGCGATTGTAAAGCACGACCGGCAAAAAGTGGCAAATTTTTGCGGTCACCTGCGGAAATTGGCAGTTGGCGTTCTTTGCGATCTGCGCGGCCTTTCTTTGCGTACTTTGCGGTTAAAGTCTTGAAAGCCCTTTATCGCAGATTAATCACTCGCAAAGTACGGCCAAGACATCATCGCCGGAAGAGATCCCCAACCGCCTGTTTCATCACTGCCCCGCCTACTTCGGAAATCGACCGAGTCAACGGAATGTCCTTAGGGCAAGCCTCGACGCAATTCTGCGCATACCCGCATTCCTGAATCCCGCCATCGCCCATCAGCGCTGCCAACCGCTCGCGTTTGAGCGCCGCACCGGTCGGATGCGTATTGAACAACCGCACCTGCGAAATAGTCGCCGCGCCCACAAACCCGGTGTGCTCGTTGAATTGCGGACAAACTTCCATGCAGATGCAGCAAGAAATACAACGCGACAGCGGATAAGCCTCTTCCTGAGCTTCCATAGTCACGCGTGGCCCAGAGCCGAGATCGTAAGTGCCATCCACCGGCACCCAAGCCTTCACACGCTTGAGATTTTCAAACAGCACGCTGCGATCAACGGCCAGATCGCGAATCACCGGAAATTTCGAAAGCGGCTCCAGCCGGATCGGCTTCTCAAGTTTATCCACCAGCCCCGAGCACGCCATGCGCGCCTTGCCATTGATGAGCATGGCGCACGAGCCGCACACTTCTTCCAGACAATTCGAGTCATAAGTGATCGGCGTAGTCGGCTTGCCGTCGCGCGTGACGGGATTGCGCGCAATCTCCATCATCGATGAGATCACATTCATCCCCGCATGCCGGGCAAGCTCAAACTCCTCCCAGCGCGGCTTCGAGTTGGGAGAATCTTGGCGACGAATTTTGAAAAGAACAGATTTGTCAGGCATGAGGGTTTAGCTAATGTTCCTAGATTAAATCAGAATCGGAATTCAAGGGAGTCGAGCTAATCCCGTTCGTGGCGTCGCACGTAATACGAGCGAGGCGCGAATAGGCTTGTACGCATTGGCAAAACACCTGACGAAGCCTAAACTACTTGCGGTTCGCGAAGGGGAGAGCCAACGTAAGACCACTCACTCCTGCACAAATCAATCTGAAGGAGACAACCATGATGTTGCGAAATATGTTTGCGGGGCTCTGCGTGCTTTCGCTCGTTACATTGGCGGCGGCTCAAAACAAAGTCTCGGGTAGTGCACAATGCACCAAGCCGGATATTCAGCAGAAGGTGGATATCCCGGACCATCCCGGACACGCGCTTTCGCTCAGTCAGTTCAAATGTAGCTGGACCAAGCCCATGGAAGTTGAAGGCGTACAGGATAAGGATGGCATTGACAGCGGCGCGGGAGAGGTTCACGGCAGTAACGGCACCAGCCACGGCTATTACGTGGACAACATGGCAAACGGCGACAAGACCTATGTTCACTGGCAGGGCACTGATGCGATGAAGGACGGGACTTCAGAAGGAAAATGGACGTACACGGCAGGCACAGGAAAGTTCAAAGGTATCAAAGGCGGCGGGACCTACAAGGGCAAATATGCCCAGGACGGAAGCGTTAGCTTCGATGTTGAAGGTGGGTACACGATGCCGAAATAGTTTGTTCGTGGTCAGGACTCGATCTCTGTTCCCACCCTTCGAAAAACGCGAAGGGTGGGGCAGTCTGCGATGTTGTCCTATACGACCGACAGTCTCTTCATTGATCCAGTGCTTTGTCGTACGCGATGCCAGTCCGTTTTCTGATCTTCGAACGAACGCGCTAACGTGCCGTAATTACCGGTATGGTACACCGGAACGAGCCAAGTGCCGGCTCGTAACCTGAGCTGTCCTAGTCTCAACTTGATCTGACATTCTCCTTCCGCGCCCATCGCGCGTCTATCAAATGTCAGATCAAGTTGAGACTAGGACAGTTCAGCCCTGAGCTTCACCGTCATGCTGTCGTCCGGCCAAAAACCCATACTGCTCGTCTGTAAGAGGAACCACGCTCAACCTCCCCTGTCGCACCAGAGGCGAATCCGCGAACCGCTTGTCGGCCTTGATTTCCGCCAACGTAACTGCCCTAGGCAGCGCCCTACCCGCTTTGATCTTAACCCGAGGATTCTTGGCATCAGAGACATCCACTGAAACTACCGCCGCCAGTCCGACGGCACTCTTATGATCCCCAGTTTCATAGATGATCAGCCGGTCCCCAGGCTTCATCGCGCGCAGATGCTTCAGCGCAACAGGATTCGATACTCCATCCCAGATCGTCTCTTTCTCACGCTGAACGTCCGCGAAGGAGTATTCCGAAGGTTCTGTTTTCAATAGATACATGGACTCGCCTGTATGGGAATTTCAAATGGTAATTCCAAGCTCCTTGGCCTTCTTTCTCGCTTCGTTAACCGCAGCCATTTTCGGAGCAACGCTATCGGCCAACTCTGACTCCAAGCTCTGCGAATCGCCCCTTTCATCGTCAACCCGTACCGATCACCGGCAGGACTCAGTTTATAACCCCCAATTTGACCTGCTCCACTGGTGAACCTCCTCCGCCTTGCGCGCGAACTCGAAAAGCTCACCCTTGTCCTCGGCAATTACTGCCCGTCTTGAGCTGGAGAACTGTTCCTTGAGTTTCGAGTGAACCCGATACAAGTCAGCCGTCGAGCCTAGCTGCGGAAAGTTAAAATGCCGGGAACTGCGGCCCGCCTGAGATGCAATGAGGAACATTAGGGGAGTTCCCGGTGTCGAAAACGAGACCATCGTCAAACCTGGATTTGAAAACCACCAGCTCAAATGGACTGTTAGCACGAGCACCGCCGATGACCTCTGCCGAATCCTTGTTCGTCGGGTGCACGAAGTATGCAATTTGCCCGCGCGTTGGCCGCGCCAAATATCCTGCAAACACAAATCCCAAACTTTCAGTTCAGACGAAGTAACGCCAATAGGTTCGACTGTGCTATCGAGAACCGTCCAACCCACGCGCAACGAACTTGAGTTCGTACGGTAGAGAAGAATTGGGTTTAACAGGTATGGAAGCAAAAGCATGCCAATGAGCACCCGTATGACGATCGATCCGTTCGCCGCAAGATATACGGAGATCACTCTTCACTCCAAGGGGTCATTCTGGACGAGTTCGATCTGATGCACTCCAAAATAGTTCCGGCGGTCTGGAGCTTGAGCTCGCGTTCATTGCTGCCGCCTACTACTGCGGCTTCTTCTCCGCATCCGGCGTCTTCTCATCCTTCTTCTCCACCGGATGCTCCTCATAAATCGAATACTGCTTCCCCGGACGCTTCATTTTGATCGTAAGATCGATGCTCGGCTGGCTGATTTCGTAATCGTCTCCATAAGTCTGGAACCCCGGCGCAAGCACCTGGACTCGCATCTTGCCGTAGGGCACCCCGTCATAGTTAGCCTTGCCCTCAGGATCAGTCTTCAGCTCAATCCCTCCACGCTGCTGCCTGCCATCGTCATTGACCGGATGCATGACCACAGCCGCATTCCGTATGGGTTTTCCGTTTTCATCACGCAGCACGACGAAATTAACGGTCGCCAAAGGCTCATGCTTTTTCTTGGCTGCTACCGGAAAGGCAAGAACCATCGCGAACACTAAGAGAATGTAGAAACGAATCAGCTTCATGAGTTCCCTTTGGTGACGTATTCTAAACATCCAGCAAACAGTCTGTCACGCCAACTCTCAAAAATCGCTTATGCCTTGTAAGTAGCTCTGCTAAAATAGCTTACGAAACTCCTGGAAAGGCTCGCCGACCTTCGGAGACTGATTGAGACTGATTGACGCGACTTGACAGCCCGGCACTCACCTCCTTATAATTAGCACTCGTAAACATTGAGTGCTAACAATCAGCTATTCCGATAACCGCAATCAACCAAACGAATTCACCAAATTCATGAAAGGAGTCTGAAAATGGCTACGAAGTTTACCCCGTTGCACGACCGTATCCTGATTCGCCGAATTGAAGAGGGCGAGTCGACCCGTGGCGGAATCATCATCCCCGACACCGCCAAAGACAAGCCGCAGGAGGGCGAAGTCGTCTCCGTCGGCAAAGGCAAGATCAACGAAGAGGGCAAGGTCCGTCCGCTCGATGTAAAAGAAGGCGACCGCATCCTGTTCGGCAAGTATGCCGGCACCGAAATTAAGCTGGATGGCGAAGAGTTCGTCATCATGCGCGAAGAGGAAGTTCTGGGCGTAATCAGCGGCGCCGCAAAGCGCGAAACCGTAGGCTCAAAGCGGTAAGAAAACATAGGAGCGACGGGCGTCTCGCCCGTCCAGCAAGGCCAAGGCCGAAGCAAGCTAGAAGCTAGTAGCTAGTAGCGAGAAGCTAATCAGCAACGGCCCAAACAGGAATCTGCAGCCAGTCTGCAAAAACGCTTAGGAGAAAAAGCAATGGCAAAACAAATTGTTCACGGAGAAGAATCCCGGCAGGCGATTCTTCGCGGCGTCAACGTACTCGCTGACGCCGTCAAAGTCACGCTTGGCCCCAAGGGCCGCAACGTCGTGATCGACAAAAAATTCGGTTCGCCGACCATCACCAAGGACGGCGTCACCGTAGCGAAAGAAATCGAGCTGAAAGACAACCTAGAAAACATGGGCGCGCAAATGGTGAAGGAAGTCGCCTCCAAGACTTCCGATGTAGCCGG
>WNGK01002946.1_pt1 | contig 29828 bp, 25 predicted proteins | sample 5400601 | NCBI WGS metagenome assembly WNGK01 (sample SAMN13153376, study PRJNA577476) | soil metagenome | isolation source: 60 cm soil or saprolite under Garry oak tree replicate 1 | place: USA:California | collected 2016-06-15 | reverse complement strand
TGAACATCAGGGCGTGATGTCGCCGCGCAGCCCGGCCGCGGCCGTGGTGCCGCCGAACGCCTGGCTCTCGCCCGAGTCCACGCCCGAGACCTTCAGCGCGAACTCGCTCGGATTCGTGGCGTAGAAGATCGCGCTCTCGTAGCTGACGGTCCCTTGCTGGTACCAATACATCAGCGACTGGTCGAAGCTCTGCATGCCGTATTGCACCGACCCCTGCGCGATGAGGTCGGGGATGCTGAGCGACTTCGTGAGATCGCGCATGTTCTCCTGCACCGCCGCGGTATTGATCAGCACCTCGGATGCGGGCACCCGCCCCTTGCCGTCCTTGCGCGGCACGAGGCGCAAGGAGACGATCGCCTGCAGCGCGGTCGACAAGAGGTGGCGCACCTCCTCGTGCTGATGCGGCGGGAAGAAGGAGATCACGCGGTTGATCGTTTGCGTCGCATCCGTGGTGTGCAGCGTCGAGAACACGAGGTGCCCCGTATCCGCCGCCTTCAGCGCGGTGTCCAGCGTCTCCATGTCGCGGATCTCGCCGATCAGGATCACGTCGGGCGCCTGCCGCAGCACGTGGCGCAGCGCCGCGTTGAACGACAGGGTGTCCGTCCCCACCTCGCGCTGCGAGATGTTGGAGAGGTTGTCGCGGTGCAAGAACTCGATCGGATCCTCGATCGTGATGATGTTCACCCGCCGGTTGGTGTTGATGTGGTTGATCATCGCCGCCAGCGCCGTCGACTTCCCGGACCCCGTCACGCCGGTGATCAGCACCAGCCCCCGCGGCCGCAGCCCGATCTCCTCCAGCACCGTCGGCAGGTTCAGTTCGCGGATGGTCTTCACTTCGTAGGGAATCGCCCGGAAGGCGAACGCGACCGTCCCGCGCTGCTGGTACACGTTGGTCCGGAAGCGGCCCACCCCCGGCACGCCGATCGCGAAGTCCGCCTCCTTGTGCTCGGCGAACTCCTTCACCTGGCGGGGGGTCATGATCTGCTCGGCGAGGGACTTCAGCTCCTCCGGCTTGAGCGGGGACGAGTCGAGCCCCACCATCTCGCCGTTCACCCGGATCGTCGCCGGCCGACCCACCTTGAGTAGCAGGTCCGACGCATTGCGCTGGACCATCTGCGTAATGGCCGCCTTGAAGTTGAACGTCGCGTGTCCGGCTTGAGGCGCTTCAGGCATGAGGGTCCACCCGGAAAAGGAGCTGTCCGAACTCGACGGGTTGGGCGTTCTCCACGAGCACCTCCCGCACCACGCCCGCGACCTCGGACTCGATTTCGTTCATGATCTTCATCGCTTCGATGATGCAGACGACCTGGCCCGGCGCGACCCGGCTCCCGGCCTTGACGTACGGGTCGGCGCCGGGCTCGGGAGCCGAGTAGAACGTCCCGACCATGGGAGATTTGATCTCGACCAGATGAGACGGCGGCGCCGCCACCGGCGCCGGGGAGCCGGGAGCCGCCGCCGCTGCGTGCGGCGGCGCCACCACCACGTGGTGGCCGCCCTCGTTGATCGAGTGCCCCGCCCTACTCACCCGCACCGACGACCAGGCCCCGAACAAACCCCGGCGGAGCTCGATCGCCCCGAGCTCGGGCGCCTCCCGCAGGATCTGCACCAGCTGGGCGATGATGTCGAGGTTCATGGCTCCCAAAGTTACACGAGCTCCAACAGGTCCGTCAGGCCGTCGCTGAGGAGCTCCGGCCCCGCCGGCGCGAGATGCAGGTCGTCCTCGATCCGCACGCCGCCGTCGCCCGCCAGGTATACGCCCGGCTCGATGGTCACCACCGCGCCCACCGGTAGGGGATCGGGGTTGGTCTTCGAGAGCCGGGGCGCTTCGTGCACCTCGAGCCCGAGCCCGTGCCCGAGCGAGTGGCCGAACGCTTCGCCGAACCCGCGCGCCGCGATCGGGTCGCGCGCCAGCGCGTCCGCATCCCGTCCGCTCATGCCGGCGCGCACGCCGGCACGCGCGCGCTGCTGCGCCTCGCGCACCAATCCGTACAACACCCGCTGGCGCTCCGTCGCCCGCGCCCCCACCACGACCGTGCGGGTGATGTCCGCGCAGTAGCCGTCCACCTGAGCCCCGAAGTCCAGCAGCAGCCACTCTCCGACCGAGACCGCTCGACGGCTCGAGCGCGCGTGCGGCAGCGCGCTGCGCGGGCCGGACGCCACGATGGTCGCGAACGGATGGCCCTCACTCCCCAGCCGGCGCAGCGCCCCCTCGAGCATTCCCGCGATGGCCAGCTCGGTCATCCCCGGCCGCACCTGCGCGAGGGTCTCACCCAGCGCCTCGCCGGCCAGCAGGGCGGCGCTGCGGATGGCCGCCACCTCGGCGCCGTCCTTCGCCGCACGCAGCCGCTCCACCAGCTCCGTTGTGGGCATCCAGCGCCAGGCCTTCCCTGCCTGCGCGAACCGCTCCGCGTCGTGCACCGACAGCGCGTGGGCCTCGTAGCCCAGCGTGCTGAGCGGCCCCAGCGTGGCGAGTTCCTTGAAGAAGCGGTCCCACACGCTGGTGCTGTCGACTTCGATCCGCGCAACCGCGCCGGCCTCCCCCCGCGCCTGCTCGGCGTAGCGGAAGTCCGTCACGAGCAGCACATCGGCTCGCGTGACCGCGACGACCGCCGCCGAGCCCGAGAACCCGGTCAGGTAGCGGATGTTGGCGTGCGACGTGACCACCAGCCCGTCCAGCGCATCCGTTTCCAGCGCCCGGACCAGCGCGTCCTGCCGGACGCGCCGCCGATCAGCCGCCATGGCGGGCCTGGAGAACGCCGACCAGACCCTCGAGTCCCAGCCGATAGCTCTCGGCGCCGAACCCGGTCACCACCCCCACGGCGGCGTCCGCCAGCACGGAGCGGCGCCGCTCCGGCTCGCGCGCGAAGATGTTCGAGAGATGCACTTCCACGAACGGCACGCGCACCGCGAGCAACGCGTCGCGCACCGCGAGACTCGTGTGCGTGAACGCCGCGGCATTGACCATCACGCCATCCGCCTTCCCCTTGAGCCGCTGAATCGCATCGACCAGCTCGCCCTCGTGGTTCGTCTGCGTCCACGACACCTCGACGCCGAGCGCGCGCGCCTGCTCGCGCGTGCGCGCCTCGATCTCCGCGAGGGTGGTTCGCCCATACAGCTCTGGCTCCCGCTCCCCCAGCAGATTCAGGTTCGGGCCGTTCAAGACGGCGATGTGCACTAGGACTTGAGGCCCCTGAGCCAGGCCTGGAACTGATCGAGGTCGCCCTCATCCTCCAGCGGCGGCCGGAGCCTCCCGCCGGAGCCCCGCGCCGGCGGCTGGGGCGTCGCGGGTGCGCCTTCTCCGGCACCCGCCGGTTGTTCGGTCGGGCGGAAGAACTGGTCGAACGAGAACCCGCCGGTCTGCTGCGGAGCCGGAGCGGGAGGGGGAGGGGGGGAGGTGGCCTCCGGTGCCGTGCCCGAGCTCCGCGAGCCTTCGTCCCCGAAGACCTGGTCGAGCGAGAGACTATCCGTCGCCGGTCGGGTCGCCTCGCCCGGGGAGATCACGCTAGGAACGGAGCCCGGGTCGGGATCGGAGTGCGCGTGAGCGAACGCATCGTCGAGCGGCGACCTGGCCGGTGGACCCGATGGCGCGGGCGCGCGTGTCCCGGGTCGGCCGGCGAGAATGCGCTTCAGGAACACCTGGACCGACTCACCCGTCCCTCGTCCCTCTTTCCCGCTCCCGCCGCCGGCCAGGGCTTCGACCCGTCCCCGCAGGCGCCCGTCCGCCGGCCGCGTCGCCAGGAGCGCCCGGTACACGCGGAGGGCGTCCTCCTGGTGACCCTGTCGCAAATACAACTCGGCCATCGTTTCGGTGAGCACCGGCTCGGCGCGCGACAGTGCGGCGGCATCCGCTGCGCCATCGTCGTCCGACAGCGCGACCGCCGCCGGCGGCTCCGGGGGCGCGGGGGGCGCCGGGGGCGCCTCTTCTGAGATGTCGGGCGGCGCAAAGATGGACATTGCCTGCGACACATCGTCGGGCATGATCAGCGGCAGATCGATGGTCGGCTCGTCTTCCGCGGTTTCAGAGGGAGTACCGAACATCCCGCTCTCGTACTGCGTATGCGCCAGTCCCTCGACCACCAAGTCCTGGGGCTTGAGCTCCACCTCCTCCTGCACCTCGATCCCATCCGCTTTGGCCGCACTGTGCGCCACCGCGTTGAAGTCGAGCGTCCCGTCAAACGTCTCGATGTCGGCGGGCGCGCCCTTCACGTCCAGGGTCGGGGAGGTTGGCTCTTCCGGCGCGTGCTCGATCACCAAGTCGTGGTGGGGCGGGGGGAGGGGCGGCGCTGCTTCGGGTACGAGCCGGGCCACGGGCTCGGGGGCCAGCTTCGCCGTCGCTTGAACCGCCTTGCCCCTGGCCCGAGCCAGCGCCTCCGCCGCGTCGCCGTTCATCGGATCAGCCGAGAGCAGGCGGCCGAGCCATTCGGCCGCCTCGTCGTACCGGCTCCCCCGCTCGGCGATGTCCGCCAGGATCTTGAGCGCCAGGACGTTTTCGGGGTCGAGCGCCAGGACTTTGCGAAACACATCGGCGGCGCCGGCATCGTTCTTCTGATCGATCAGGCAGCGCCCGAAGACGATGTGCGCGCTGACGTAGTCGGGGTGCCGCTCGAGGCCGGCGGTACACAGCTCGACAGCCCTATCTAGTTCTCCCGCCTTACGATAGGCGTCGGCCAGGGGGGCGAAGTTACGTCCCTTGGGGTTCTCCGCCCACCGCTTCTCCAGCTTTTCGATTTCGCTAGTGTAGGTCACGTCCTAAGTGCTTGGGGGAGTTGGACAAAGATAGTGTTTGCTCAGGCGCGCTGTCAATCGGAATCGCACCCGCTCGCTTGAGTTTTCGTGTTGTCGTTTTTAGACTTATCCCCCTTCTCACCTGCTCTCGTAGGAGTTTGGCCGCCTATGATGCGCGCGATGCGCGAGATCACGAAGCCTGTCTTCTGGGTGGTAGCGATCAGCTTCATTGGTTGGATGGCGTACGGACAGATCACCGATATCGTAGGCGGCGGAAAAGACGTCGTCCTCAAGGTCGACGGCACCGTCGTGCGCTCCCAGCCGTTCCAACAGCAGTACCAGGCGACCCTCGAGCAGTACCGGCGGCAGCAGGGCGGCGGGCGGTTGACGCGGGAGGACGAGCGGCAGCTGCAGGATCGAGTTGCCGACCAATTCATCCAGAAGATCTTGCTCGACCGGGCGTACCGCCGCTTCGGTATCACGGTCTCGGACGACGAGATCATCCAGGCCGCCCGCAGCTCGCCGCCGCCCCAAATCATGCAGCAAGTGCTTCAGGACCCCACCTTCCAGACCAACGGTCAGTTCGACATCACCAAGTGGCAGCGCTACATCTCGAGCGCCGGTTCGGAGTTCGCGTCTCAGGTCGAGCAGCTGTACCGCGAGTACCTGCCGCAGCGCAAGCTGGAGGAGTACCTGACGGCCGACGTCTACGTTCCCGACGCGAAGCTGTGGCGCAACTGGCGCGACCAACACGAATCGGTGACGGTGGCGCTGCTCGCCGTGCACCCAGAAGACGTGCCGGACTCGCTCGCGCCCGTATCGGACGCAGAGCTCGCGCGCTACTACGGCGCGCACCAGGCCGATTTCAAGCGACCCGCGGCCGCCTGGCTCAGTTACGTCGAGCTGCCTCGCGTCCCCAACGCCGCCGACAGCGCGGCGGCCCTGGCGCACGCCCGCGCGTTGCGGGCCGAGATAGCGGGAGGCAAGGCCAAGTTCGAGGACCTAGCGAAACGGGAGTCCGCCGATTCGGGGAGTGGCTCGCGCGGGGGTGATCTCGGATGGGTCAAGCGCACGGGCGCCGGTTTCGTCGCCCCGTTCGCCGCCGCGGTGCGCCGCCTCGCGCCGGGCATCCTCAGCGAGCCCGTGCTCACCGAGTTCGGGGTTCACCTCATCCGCATCGACGCTGCCAAGGGCGATTCGGTACGCGTCCGGCACATCCTCGTTCCGATCCTGCTCCAGGGCGCGCATCTGGATGCGGTGGATACCCGCACCGACACCCTGGACCGGCAGGCCGCGGACCAAACCGACGGCAGCCGGCTGGACAGCGCCGCCCACCGGCTGAGCCTCCCGCTCGCCCGCACGCCGAAGCTCATCGAGGGGGAGCGGCTGACGCTCGGTAGGTCCACGGTACCGGACATCGGCGTCTGGGCGTTCGAGGCCCGACCGGGCGAGACGAGTCCGGTGATCGACGTTGCGCGGGCGAGCTACGTCTTCCGGCTCGATTCGCTCGAGGCGGCGGGTGTGCCGCCGCTGGCGAGCATCCGGAGCCGAGTGCTCGACGCGGCGCGCTACGAGAAGAAGAAGGTCGTGGCGCGCGAGCGAGGCGCGCAGGCGGCGGCAGCACTGCGCGAGGCCGGCGATCTGGTCTCGGCCGGGCGGGCGCGGGGGTACCGTGTCGAGAAGCTGGGACCGTTCACTCGTGTGACCGCGCCCGCGCAGTTCGCGCGGAATCCGATCCTGCTGGGAGCGGCCTTCGGCCTGCGGCGGGGCGAGCGCAGCGACGTGGTCGCGGACGAAACCGGTTGGTTCGTGGTGCAGACCCTCGCCCGCGTCGCCGCCGACTCCGCCGTATGGCTGAAGCAGCGCGACCAGCAGCGCGAATCGCTGGTCCGGCCCGTCGAGCAGGCCCGGTTACAGCAATTCATCGCCGCCCTGCGCGCGGATGCCACGATCGTAGACCGCCGCGCGGAGATCTTGCGACCCGCGGCGGCCGGTCAGAGTTAGTCGCTCAGGCGCTTCGGGTCGCCCGAGGAGAGGGGGCTCGAGGTCGGCGGCTGGACGCCGCGCGGGGGCGCGCTGGGCGGATCGTCGCTGGTGGCGTCCTTGAGGCTGCGCTTGAACTCCTTGATCCCCTGCCCCAATGACGATCCGATCTCCGGGATCCGCTTCGCACCGAAGACCAGCACCAGCACGAGCAGCAGAATCAGAATGTGGCTGAACGACAGGTCCCCGAACATGATGCGCCTCGCTTCAGAAGATCGATCGGGCGACGTAGTAGGCAATCGCCACTCCCACGAGCGCGAGCAAGGACACGTCGAGTCCGATCGGCCCGAGAGTGATCGACACCACCAGCAGGTCCATGTGGACCGGCCCCAGCGTGGGGGTCACCGACCAGGTGAAGATGTCCTTCGCCGGTCCCTGCGGCAGGAAGCGCCGCAACAGCGAATGCACGAAGCCACCCAGCACGAAGCCGGTCGCCAGCACGCCGAAGTAAAATAACGGCCTGCGCGGGCCTTGCGCCACGGGCTAGCTGCGCCGCTCCACGGCGTACGCGATGCTGTCGCGCAGCGCATCGCGCGCCGGCGAGGAGGGCAAAATGTCGAGCTCCGCGTCCGCCTGCTGGGCCAGCTCGAGCGCGCGGCGCCGGGCGTAGTCCAGGCCGCCGGCGGCCGCCACGCACCGCACCACCTCCGCCACCAGCGCGTCCCCCGGCTCGGCCGCCCCCATCAGCTCGGCGACGAGCCGGCGGTCGCCCGGGGGCATCGCGCCGAGCGCCGCAATGAGCGGCAAGGTCACCTTGTGCTCTCGCAGGTCGAGCCCTGACGGTTTCCCCGTCACCGCCTCCGCCTCGGTGTAGTCGAGCAGGTCATCGGCGATCTGGAAGGCCATGCCGAGTCGCATCCCGAACCGAGCCAGCGCCTCGCGATAGGCGGCCGGCGCCTGGAGCGCGCCGACCTCGCACGCCCCCGACAGGAGCGAGGCCGTCTTCGCGCGAATGAGCTGGTCGTACTGGCCTTCACTGTATGCGAGCTTGTCGTGCGCCTCGAGTTGGCGCATCTCACCGATCGTCATCTCGTTCGTCACCCGGGCGAACACGCGCAACGGCTCGCGATCGTCGAAGCGGACCAGCTCGATGATGGCCCGCGAGTACAGGTAGTCGCCCATGATCACGGCGACCTGGTGCGAGAAGCGCGCGTTGAGCGTCGGCATGCCACGCCGCAGCACGGAGTGGTCGACCGAGTCGTCGTGTACCAGGGTGGCCAGGTGGATCAACTCGACGACGGCGGCGAGCGTCACGGCCCGTGGGTCGACGGAGCCCGCCGCTTGGCTCGAGAGCAGGAGCAGCGTAGGGCGGAACAGCTTCCCCTTCATGCGCACCAGGTGCCCGTTCACTGCGGCGATCATCGGGAAGTCGGCCGCAATGATACGCCCGAGCTCGTCCGCCACGCGCTCGAGCTCTCCGGCCACCGGTCGTTGGAGATCTCGCAGAGCGACCGGGACTACTTGCTGGGTCACGCTACTTCGCCTTGGCGAGCGCCTTGGAGCGCGCGCCCACGTCCCGGAATCGAATGTCCACGGCGAACACTCGGCCGTACAACTCGCGCGCCTCGACCCGCTTGCCCTGCTCCTCGAGAGCGCGCCCCAGCCAGTATAGGACGCCGAGGCGCTCCTGGTCGCCCCCGGCGGCCGGCAGGTCGAGCGCGCGTCGCAGGATCGACTCCGCCACGACGTAGGCGCCCTTGTCGACGAAGCATACGCCCAGCGCTTCCGAGCTTCTCAGCTTCCCGTCGGGCGCCCGTAGCGCCTTCTGCAGCTCCGCAATCGCCTCGTCCAAGAGCCCCATCTCCTTGAAGGCCACACCCAGGTCGTAGTGCGACTGGAAGTCGCCCTCATCGATGTTCTCGTCGATCCCTTGTTTGAAGCGCGCCAGCATCTCCTGAAAGTCCCGCTCCTCGTCCCCGGTCGGCTCTTCGTCGGCGACTTTCATGCGCGTGTCGCGCGCCGGGAGATCCTCTTCGAGAATCATCGCGCTCAAGTCCACGAAGTCCCCCGCCTCCACCGCCTCGTCCCGCACCTTCATCTTCGCGTCCCGAGCGGGGGTCTTTCCCTCCGAGTCCCGGACGTTCGCTTTCGGCTTGGGCGGCGGCTCGGGCGGCGGCGTCGCCACCGGCGCGAGCATCGCGAGCGCAGCCTTGGCACGCTCGTTGGTGGAATCGTGCTCGGCGACGCGCTTGTAGACCGCCCGCGCCTTGTCGGGAAGGTCGCTCCGCAACAGCGTGTCGGCCAACTCGAGGTATGCGTCGATCAGCTTCGCCTTGTCGCCCGACTTGAACGCGAACTCGACCTGTTTCTGCCGGTGCCGCACGCTGTTGGGATCGAGCCGCAGGATCTCGTCCACGAGATCCTGTGCCTGCGGCAGGTTCCCCCGGGTCTCGAAGCCCGTCGTCGCCAGGTCCAGCTCCTCGACGCCCCGCTCCCGCTCCCCCGCTTCGATCAGCGCCTCGCCGAGCGCCTGGTGCCCTTCGGGATCATCCGGGTCATCGGCGACCCGCCCCTCGAGCTCCTCGATCGTCGGCTTCGCCGGCGTCGCGTCGCGGTCGGCGAACACCGGCGATCCGGCTTCCTCCTCCTGACTTACCAGGCCGTCCAGACTCAAGTCGATCGCTCCCGAACGGCGCCCGCCCCCGCCCCCGCCCCCGCCCCCGCGCCGCGCGCGCGCGTCGTCGATCGCCAGGGGTTGATCGTCGATCTCGTGCCCCCGGTCGGTCGCTCCGGTGTCGAAGTCCGGCTCGAGCTCGAGCGGCGGCACTTCGACCATCGTCTTCCGCGAGGGTGGGACCGGTCGCTTGGGGATGACCGGTTTGACCTTCGGCGGCTCGGGTGCCTGCGGACGCGTCCCGCCCGACCAAGGCACTGCCCCCCCCGCGACGCCGGGGCGCTTCGGCACAACGGGCGCCACCGGCGCTGGAGCTTTGGCCTTCGGCGTCTCGATCTCGATCTCGGTTTCCAACAGCGGCTCGAGCTCGACCGCGGAGTCGGGAGGGTTCTCGTCCTCGGCCACAGTCGGCTCGAATTCCGCAGGGGGAGGGATGTCATCGGGGGAGACTTCGTCCCGCAACGATGGCACCTCCGGCCCGTCGAGTTGGATGTCGCCGAACTCCGCGCTGGTCGTCTCCAATCCGTCGAGCATGCCTCCCGCCGTCGTGGGCTCGAGCCCTTCGACGAGGCTCGTGGCCTCGATGTCGAGGGACGTGTCCGGCTCCGCCGTCACCGTCTCGAGCAGGCTGTCGGCGACCGCCTCCGGCTCGAGCGCCGGCTCGGGCTCCGGCTCGGGCGCGGGCGCCGGCTTGGGTGGGGCGGGGGGCGCGACCCGCCCCATCGCGGGCGCCCGGCCAACCGGTGGGGCATCCACATCGAGGAACACCAGGCTCGACGTCTTCCGCTTGCCCGACTTCGACGGGTCGTCAGGCGGCTTCTTCGGCGGCGCCGCCGGCGCGGTCGCGGCCGGCGGGCGCCGCTCCGGATCGCCGTACATGCGCAGATGCTCTTCCAGCGTCTCGCGCAGGTGTGCACTCTCCGCCGAGATGTCGGCCAACTCCTTCAGGGCGGCGAAAGCGTGCTGAATCTTCCCGACCTTGTGCATCCGCTCGGCGTATTCCACGAAGTGCTGCTTGGCCTCGGCCATGAAGCCCTTCGAGGCGTACAGCTTGGCGAGCTTGAGGTAGGTGTTCTGCCGCCCGGGCGCGTTGCGCAGCACCTTGTTGCACATCGCGATGGCGTTGTTGTGGAAGCCGAGCTCGGCGTACTTGTCGACGGCCTGATCGTAATAGTCGGCCGCCTGAGCGGGCTCTCGGAGCTTGAGATACAGGTCGCCGATGCGATTGAAGATGGCGAGGTCGGGGTTCGGATCCCCGTCCTCCTCCAGGCCCTTGAGGATCTGGACCCACGTCTCGATGGCCCCCTTCGGGTCTTTGCCCTCGAGGCCGCGCGCCTTCTCCTTCAGCTTCTCAAGCTTTGACATGGAACCCTAAAGATACCGGCCCCGCCGGGAGCGGACAAGCGGAACCTCCTGTCCAGACGGCGGTTACGAGCTGCTCCGCCATCCAGTACGCGACTTCCCGCCAATCCGACACGCCAAAGGACACGAGGTCCGCGCGAAATCCCGGCGCGATCTGGCCCCGCTCGGTCGCCAGGCCAAGCGCCGCCGCCGCGTTGACCGTGACGGCGCTCACGACTTCGGCGTAGCGCAGTCCCAACTGCGAGACGCCGAGCGTCATCACGAGCGGGAGCCCGACGGTCGGGGACGATCCGGGGTTGAAATCGGTCGCGAGCGCGACTGCCACTCCCGCTTCGACCAGGCGCCGCGCCGGCGCCTGCGTGCGCTTCCCGAGGAACATCATGGTGGCGGGCAGGAGGACCGCGACCGTTTCGCTCGCCGCGAGCGCCCGAATCCCGGCATCGGAGATGGCGGCGAGGTGATCCGCTGAAACCGCGCCCAGGGCTGCGGCGAGCTCGGCTCCCCCCGACCCCTGCAGCTCGTCGGCGTGCAGTTTCAGCGCCAGCCCGTGCCGCCGGGCGGCGGTGAGGATCGTGCGCGTCTCCGCGACGTCGAACACGCCGGGCTCGCAGAATACATCGCATGCCGCCGCCAAGTGCTCACGGGTGACGGCGGGAATCATCTCATCGCATACCAGGCGGACGTAATCGGCTCGGGCGTCGCGGAACTCGGGCGGGACTTCGTGGGCGCCGAGGAAGGTCGGCACGAGCGCGGCCCGCTCGGCGGCGGCAGTGGCGCGGATGGCGCGGAGCTGCTTGAGCTCGTTCGCGGGGTCGAGCCCGTAGCCCGATTTCACTTCGATGGTCGTACTGCCGTGGGCGAGCAGGGCGCGCACCCGCGCCCGCATGAGCGCTACGAGCTCGCTCTCGCTCCGCGCCCGCACATCGCGCACCGACTGCAGGATACCTCCGCCCCGGGCAGCGACGGTCTGGTAGTCTTCGCCCAGCGCCCGGCGCTCGTGATCGTCGAGCCGCGGTGCGCCGAACACGGCGTGCGTGTGGCAGTCGACGAAGCCGGGGAACAGGACCCCCGTCACCTCCACCACGTCGATTGCCGATTGCGGAATGCGGAATGCGGAATGGAGGTCGCGAGCTTCGGAGCGCGCACCGACCCAGGCGATTCGCTCGCCGTCGATCAGCACGGCGGCGTCCTGGAGCACCTCGAGGTCCGCCATTTCACCACCACGGCGGGCACGGGCCGGTCCGCGGCACGTCACGATCTGCCTGGCGCCGACGAGGAGGGTCTTCAGTCGTGCGCCTCCCCCTCGCGCATCGGCAGGCGAATCCCGTGGCGGCGGGCCGTCTCGATGGCTTGGGGATATCCGGCGTCCGCGTGGCGCGCCACGCCGAGGCCCGGATCGTTGGTGAGCACCCGCTCGAGCCGCCGCCCCGCCGACGGCGACCCATCCGCGACGCTCACCTGCCCCGCGTGCAGCGAGTTCCCGATGCCGACACCCCCGCCGTGATGGAAAGACACCCACGCCGCCCCCGACGCGGTATTGAGGAGCGCGTTGAGGATCGGCCAGTCGGCGATCGCGTCCGAGCCGTCTTGCATTGCCTCCGTCTCGCGGAACGGTGACGCTACGGAGCCGGTGTCCAGGTGGTCGCGCCCGATGACCACGGGCGCGCCAATCTCGCCCCGCTTCACCAGCTCGTTCAGCGCGCAACCGAATTGCGCCCGTTCCCCCTGACCCAGCCAGCAGATGCGCGCGGGCAGCCCCTGGAACGCCACGCGCTCCTGCGCGAGCCGGATCCAGCGGCGCAGGTGCTCGTGCTCGGGGAAGAGCTCGAGCACCAGCCGGTCGGTGCGATGCAGGTCGGCGGCGTCGCCCGACAGTGCCACCCACCGGAACGGCCCCTTGCCCTCGCAGAACAGAGGCCGGATGTACTCGGGAACGAAGCCCGGGATTTCGAATGCATCGGCGACCCCCGCGTCCCGCGCCTGAGTCCGGATGTTGTTGCCGTAATCGAAGGCGACCGCTCCGCGACGTTTGAGGGCGAGCATGGCTTCCACGTGCACCGCGATGCTCGCAACCGACCGTTGCAGATACTCCGCCGGCGCGCTCCGCCGCAGCGACGCCGCCTGCTCCACGCTGAGCCCCGCCGGGATGTACCCGTTCAGCGGATCGTGGGCCGACGTCTGGTCCGTCACCGCATCCGGAACGAACCCCCGGCGCACGAGCTCCGGCAGCACGTCGGCACAGTTGCCGATCAGGCCCACCGAGACCGGTCGCGCCGTGCGCTTCGCCTCCTCGCACCAGCCCACCGCCTCGTCCAGGGAGGCGGTGGAGCGATCCAGGTAGCGGCTCTCGAGGCGGCGCTGCACGCGCGCCGGGTCCACCTCCACGGCGAGGCACACACCGTCGTTCATCGTGGCCGCGAGCGGTTGCGCGCCGCCCATGCCGCCCAGGCCGCCGGTCAGGACGATGCGCCCGCCCAGCGATCCACCGAAGTGCCGCCGCGCCATGGCGCCGAACGTCTCGTAGGTCCCTTGCAGGATCCCCTGGGTGCCGATGTAGATCCACGACCCGGCGGTCATTTGGCCGTACATGATCAGGCCCTGGCGCTCGAGCTCGCGGAACACCTCCCACGTCGCCCACCGCCCGACCAGATTCGCATTCGCGATGAGCACCCGGGGAGCGTCCGGGTGAGTCGTGAAGACGCCGACCGGCTTTCCCGATTGCACCAGCAGCGTCTCGTCGTCGGCCAGCGTGAGCAGGGTGCGGCAGATCGCGTCGAACGCGGGCCAGTCGCGGGCCGCCTTCCCGGTGCCGCCGTACACCACCAGGTCCTGGGGTCGCTCCGCCACGTCCGGATCGAGATTGTTCATTAGCATCCGGAGCGCCGCTTCCTGAATCCAGCCCTTGCACGTACGAGCGGGGCCCCGCGGCGCCCGAACGATTCTGGGGCCGGTCACGTGCCCCGCCCCTCCGGATCGAACTTGCCCTCGCGGATCCCGGCGGTGATCCCTTCGATGTCCTGCGTGAACGGCCGGTCGCCGTCGAGTGCCGCGGCCGCCGTGCGCACCGCCGCGTACGTGCGCCCTACGCCCTGCCCGGGCTTGAGCGGTTTCAGGAATTCCAGCCCCTGAGCCGCCGCGAGCAGCTCCACCGCGACGATCCGCGCCGCGTTTCCGAGGATCCGATCAGCCTTCCACGCAGCGGCCATGCCCATCGGGACGACGTCCTCCTGGTTTCCCTCGGTGGGCACGGACTGAACGCTCGCCGGCGTCGCCAGCACCCGGCACTCCGCGACCAGCGCCGCGGCCGCGATCTGGGGAGTCATGAACCCGGATTCGACGCCCGGATCGCGGGCGAGGAAGGCCGGCAGTCCGGAGGACAGGTCCGGGTTGACGATGCGCTCGATCCGCCGCTCCGCGAGACCCGCGAGCGTGGCGAGCGCGATGCCGATCACGTCCAGCGCCAGCGCGATCGGCTGCCCATGAAAGTTGCCGCCGGAGAGCACGTCATCGTCGAACACGAGCGGGTTGTCGGTCGCCGCGTTCAGCTCGGTCGTGACCAGCCGCTCGGCGAACGCCAGCGCCTCTCCCACAGCGCCCAGCACCTGGGGCGTGCAGCGCAGCGAGTAGGCGTCCTGAACGCGTGGGTCGTTCTCACGGTGCGACTCGCGGATCTCCGAGCCGGCGAGTAGCTCGCGCAACAGGGCCGCCGAGCGCTGCTGGAGCGGGTGGGGGCGCGCATCGTGGATCCGCGGATCGAACGGCTCGGGGGTGCCCCGCACCGCCTCGAGGCTCATCGCCGCCGCCGCGTGCGCGGTGCGCCACAGCACCCAGGCGTCGTGCACGAGCAGGGCCGCGATCCCCGTCTGCGCCTGGGTCCCATTGACGAACGCCAGCCCCTCTTTCGCTTCGAGCGTGATGGGTCGCAGCCGACCGGCGCGGAGCGCCGCGCCGTCCGCGCCCTCGCCGATCATCGCGAGGGCCAGGTGCGCGAGCGGCGCCAGATCACCCGACGCCCCGACGCTGCCCTGCGAGGGCACGCGCGGGTGCACCCGGGCATTCAGCATCTCGACGATGAGCTCCGGCAGCGCCGGCCGCACCCCGCTCGTCCCCCGCACCAGCACGTTGGCGCGCAACAGCATCATCGCCCGCACGGCGTCCACGGCCAGCGGGTCGCCCACGCCCGAGGCGTGGCTGCGGATCAGGTTCAACTGCAGCTGCCGCGTCTGCTCCGGCTTGATTCGCACGTGGGCGAGCTTCCCGAACCCGGTGTTGACACCGTAGATCGTGTCACCCCGAGCGGCGGCGGCCTCCACGGTGCGGCGCGATGCGATCACGGCCGCCAGAGAGTGCGCGCCGATGGCGACGGGAACACCGTGGCGGGCGACCGCGACGACGTCCGCGATCGAGAGGGAGCGACCGTCTATGGTGACAGAGGCGGGCATGCGGGACGAAAGCTACGTGCACGAGTGGCGAGACGCCAAGTCGCGAAGGGCGTCACGCAGAAGCGTCACGAGAAAGCGTCACGAAACGACGCCGTTCCGTGACGCTCCCTCGTGACGCCGTTTCGTGACGCCGCCGTCTACTTCGAGGCTACCGCCTTCCCGGTCGGCGCCGGCCGCCTCGATGGCGCGAGCTCCGGGTTCCCTGGATCCGTCTGCACACTCCAGTCAAAGATGACGTACTGGCGGCTGACGGCGGTGACGCGCAGCGCGGCGTAATGATAGGAGCCAGCCTCGTTGCGCTGGAACACGTAGCCGTAACCGGGCACCGCCTGGATCATCGCGCGGTCATAGCCCGTCGCCGGGGCGAAGTCGATGGACGTCAGATCGGCCACCGGCGAGTTCTGATAGAGCCGCATGGAGTCCCCCGCGAATTCCGGCACGAGCCACAGGGACGAATCGCTCGGCTGCACGTAGACCGAGAAATCGATGTCGGTGCGGTTGCCGTCTTGCACCAGGCCCAGCTCGCCCGCGTCGCCGTAGCTGTTGGCGTTCCCGTCCAACCAGAACCGGAAGCCCGATTGCGGCGTGTTCACGCCGAACGCCCACACCAGCACGTTGCGCGCGTCAGGCCGCGGCGTGTCCTGCCAGAACGGCGACCAATCGCTCTCGAGTCCTTCTACGCTGATAGCCGACGTCGCGAAGCACCGGGGCACGCCATTCCGGAGCTGGGCCGCGAGGAATATGTGCGCGACCGTGCTGCCCTCCATGACCCAGTCGGTGCCGCACAGCCCGGCGTTGAGGTCGTAGCTCGCGCTGTACACGTGATAGACGGAAAAGCGCGTCGAATCGCTGTGATACGCATTGTCCGCCCAGTCGAGGTAGATGGCACTGTCGAGCGAGATCGAGCTGAGGCTGGCCGGGGCCTCGAGCGGGCCCGCAGAGCTGGGCGCCGTGTTGTCCTGGCACGCCACGGCGCCGACGGTGGCGGCGAGCAACAGATATCGAGTCGAGAACCGCATGGAATCCTCAGGGTCTTCGGGTCGGTCCGGGACGAAGCACGCAACGTGCCGAAACGTAACTCGCGGGCAGCGCGGCAGTTGGCCGGCGGAGCCGCGCCCGGTGTGTCATCTAGAGGGGACGTCTAGCGAGCGAACGACTGCTGCTCGTAGTCGAACTTGATGTCGGGCTGGTCGAGCAGAGCGACGTAGAAACTGAAGGCGAAGTTGCCGTTCGGGGCCTTCAGGAACGAGAAGCTCGCGTGCCAGCGATGTAGGTCGCGCTCGAGGTGAATGGCGTGCGCGCCGAACTGCCGGGTGTCGAAATTGTAGTTCGAATCCCAGGTCGCCGACCAATGCGGTGTCGGCTGGAACGAAAGTCGCAGCCCCATCTGCTGGCTTCCAGCCCTGCCGCCGACAAGTGCCGTGTCCGCCTGTGGCCGCGTGCGGCTCTGCGTGTACGTGATCGACAGGTTGAACCCCCTGCCCCCCCCGCCGATCGGTACCGCCCCCGGCCCCGCAAACGCCGTCTGACCGACGCCACCGACGGCGCCACCTATTGGGCCCTCGGGTCCGGAGGGCGGCGGGGCGGCGGGCGGGCTCGTGGCGGAGCGCTTCCCCAGCCCGAACAGGGCGGCGATGCCGCGGATCGTCGCGGGGGTGATGGCGAACCCGGCCGAGACGTTCGTCAGGAACGGATCGAACTTGGCACTGTCGGTGCCCACCTGACCCTTCCACAAGTCGTGCGTCATGGTCAGCGTGAAGCCGGGGATCAACTCCGACGCGAACGAGTTGTTGATCGACGGGGTCTGCCAGCCGGTGTGACCCGGCTGCTTCGCTTGCTCGAAGTTATAGGACAGAGCGCTCGTGTTGATGCTCAGGATCCGGAGCTTGCGCGGCGCATGGGTCGTGTCCCCCGGCGGCGCTTTGAGCTTGGCCTCTAAGTTCTGCGACAGGCCGAGGCTGATCGTTTGCTGGGGATCGCTGCGCGCGGTGAAGGTCCGGCGCGTCGGATCGACGGCGTAGGCGAAGGCCGAGTCGACGGTGGACCCCGGCGCGTAGGCGTAGCTGATCTGCGGCGAGATCGCGTGACGGATGCGGGCGATGGGCCCGATCCCCGGGAAGAACCCGAAGAAGGTCGGACTGAGGCCGGCGCTGAACTGGAGTCGCTTGCCCTGCCTGAGGAATTGTCCGTTCGTGAACTGATTGCGGATCATGAACGGCCCCGCCGACGTCTGGTTCACGATCGCGATGCCCGGCTGCAGCTTCCAGGTTCCCGTGAAGAGAGACGGCAGGTTGATGCCCGTCTGCCAGTTGACCATCGTGCTGAAGGTCTGGTCGAACAGCACCCGGCGGCGCCCGCCCGGGACGGTCGTGTCCACAATGTCGATCTGCTGCCGCGCGTTGCTGATGACGTCGCTCACGGAAAAGCTGTTGCTCCAATTCCACGGCCCAATGCGGAGCGGCGTCTCCAAGTCCAAGTTGGATTCGCGGTGGTCGGCAAACAGCGTGTCCAGGGCGCCGCCCGGGAGGACCACCGACGGCTGGATCTGGTGAAACGTCTGCTTATTGCTGAACGAGAAGCCGGGCGACCATGTGATGGACCGCGTGAGGTTGATCGGGGACGGCGTGAGGCTCACCGACGGTATGGTCTGCGACACGAGACCGCTTCCCACCTCCTGCTGCCGGTCGCCGCCGAGGCTCAAGGTCCCCCAGTCGAACTGCTTGGTGAAGCTCAACTGCGACACCAGGGTCGCGGTCGCGAGGAACGGGTTCACCGTGTTGGTCTGAATGACACTGGTGTTGCTCGAATAGTCGACCCGCGCGCTGAACCGTGTCCGTGAAGAAAAACGCTGCTGGTGGTCCCAGCCGAGGCGGATGGAGGAGCCGGGGGTGTCGAGCTGACCGTACCGCTCGAACGAGATGTCGCCGTCGATGAACCGGTCGAGCCACTTATAGCTGCTCTTGGCGCGGAGCGACAGGTACCGCTCCGCGTACCAGTCCGCCGAGACCAGAAAATCGAGGTAGTCGTTGATGGCCAGGTAGTACCCGACGTTCAGCACGTGGCGCTGGTAGCTGCGGACCGGGCGGACGATGTCGTTCAGTCCGAAGCGCGGCACCAGGATGCCGCTGCGGCGCCCCTTCCGAACGTCCTGAACTTCCGAACGTCCTGAAAGATGAACGGTAGCCACAGGATGGGGACGTCGTGGATGTACAGCACGGCCGGGCGCGCGACCATCACGTTCTTGTTCAGCCACTTCATCTCGCCCGTGGCGAAATGGTAATCGGGAACGGGGCTCTCGTCGGATGTGACCTGGCTGTTCGAGCCGTACAGGCGCGTGGAGCCCGAATCGACCGCGAGGTCGCCGCGCACGATCCACTTGGCGGAGCCCTGCTGGAAGTTGGTGAGCGCGTTGTGGACGGTGCCACGCTTGAGGCACGTATCGTACCGCATCCCTTCCCCGACCATCACCGTCGCCTTCGACCTTCGTCCCTTCGCGCTCCACGTACGCCTCGCCGCGGAGGTGAATGGTCTCGGTATCACCGCCTTGGACGATCAGCGTGTCGGACATATAGTGCGTGATGCGGTACGCCGGCAGTTTGAGGAGCGAGTCGATCACCGCATCGGACGCTGGGAAGCTCCGGGTCGGGCCGGTCGGCAAGCCGAGCCGGCGGGCGGTCGCAGTGTCGAGGCGGCCCTGGGCGGCGGAGTCCGCGGCGGTGCGCGGCGGAGTGGTATCGGGCCGGGCGGGAGGGGGAGGGGGAGGCGGCCGCCGCGGTATCTGGGCGTCGAGTGCGCCTGCGGCAATCAGCAACAGGGCCGCCAGCCCGGCGGCGCTCGCGGCGCCGGCGCGGGCTCGTCGCGCGCGCCGCTTCTCCACGACCCACGCACACCAGATCCCGACCTCGTAGAGCAGCCACAACGGCGCCATCATCATCACCATGGAGACAGCGTCGGGCGGCGCGAGCAGCGCGGCGGCCACCGCCGAGATCACGATCGCGTAGCGGCGGTTGCGCGCCAGAAACTGCGGTGTGACGAGCCCCAGCGCGGCCAGGATTACGATCACGAGCGGCAGCTCGGTCACGACGCCAAAGGCGATGATCAACTGCGCCGCGAACGCGAAGTATTTGTCCGCCGTGATGAGGGGGTCGAACACCCCCTGTTGGAAGCTCAAGAGCACGGCCAACGCCCGCGGCAGCACCCAGAAGTACGCCGCGGCGGCCCCTGCCAGGAAGAGTAGGGCGCCGATCGTCAGCGCCGGCACGATGAGTCGTCGCTCCCGCGGGTACAGCGCCGGCACGAGGAAGGCCCACACATGGTACCCGACCACGGGCGACGCGAGGACCAGCCCCAGCACGAACGCGAACTTCAGGGTGATGAAAAACGGCTCTGTGGGACCGGTGACGCGGAGCTTGCCGCCAGGGATGAGGGGGGCGATCGGCCGGATGAGCAGACCGATGATGTCCACATGCTCGACGATGAGCCAGCCCGCCAGCGTCCCGACCACGACCGCGAGCAGGCTGTAGAGGATGCGCCAGCGTAGCTCCTCGACGTGGTCGAGGAAGGGCATCTCGGCCCGGTTGTCACGCGGCTCCGACACGCCGGCCCCCCAAACCCCGGCCCCAGACCCCGGAGAGGCTACCGCCCCAGGCGCTGGAGCTTGTCGCGCGCGAGGTTAGCCTCTGGAGAGCGGGGGTAGCCGGAGATGACCCGGGCGTAATAGGTGCGGGCCGCCGCCTTGTCGCCCCGCTGCTCGGCGAGGAAGCCCAGCTTGTAGAGCGCCGACGGGGCCCGCGGCGAAGTCGGATAGGTCTTCACGACCTGTTGATACACTGCGACCGCCGAATCCGCGTTCTCCCCCGCAAACGACTCACCGATGAAATAGAGCGCGTCGGGCGCGCGCTCGTGGGTGGGGAACACCCGGAGGAATTCCCGAAAGGCCTGTCGCGCCGTCCCGTAGCGGCTCGCCCGGTACTGCTGATACGCGACGTCGTACATCTGCTCCGGCCCAGGGCCCGCCGGATTGCCCGACGGCCCGACCGGGACGGGCGCCCCGCCCCGGCTGGTATCCGGGGCCGGCACGGGCTGGCGGGCTTGCTCTTCCAGGCGCCCGCGCAGCTCCGTCAGTCGCTGCTGGCTCTGTCCTGTCAACTCCTGCACGCTCACGAGCTGTTGCTGCACGGCAAGCAGATCGGTCTTCATGTCGCCGCGCAGCTGCACCAGGTACGCCTGCTGGGTGACCAGTCGCTCCTGGATGGCGGCCAGTAGGGTGCGCACCGAATCGACCGCGGCCCGATGCTGGCTGTCCGCCCGGGCGCGCTCGACGCGCAGCGCGTCGACCTGGAGCTCGACCCGCCGGACGTCGCCTTTCAGCGCGCATCCGCCGGTGAGCCCCAGGGCGAGCACGAACGGCCGGGCGTGCTTCAACCGTCGATCCGGCTCACGGCTGCTTCAGGTGCTCGCCGCCGCCGAGAATCTCGAACTCGTCCCGGCGATTCTGCGCCCACGCGTCCTCGTCGTGTCCCTGGGCGAGCGGCCGTTCCTCGCCGTACGACACCGTCTCGATGCGGCTGCCATCGATGCCGTGACTGACGACGTACTGCTTGGCCGCCGTCGCGCGCCGGTTACCGAGCGCCAGGTTGTATTCGTCCGACCCACGCTCGTCGCAATGGCCGCTGATGCGAATACGCAGCTCCGGGTTCGTCTGGAGGATCGACACCTTCTGGTCCAGCACCGCGGCGTCCCCACCCCGGATGAGCGCCTTGTCGTAGTCAAAGTGAATCAGCGTCGCGAGCAGGGTCTTCACGGCATTGGTCGTCTGGCCGATCCCCGCCAGCGAGTCAGCGATACGCCGCTGGCGCTCTGCGTCCTCCCGGGCCTTACGGTCTGCCTCCTCCTGCGCCCTCCGCATCGAATCCTCGTGGGCCTGCTGGGCCGCGCGGAGCGAGTCGGCGTTGGGACCGGACACCGGGGTCACCGGCTCCGGCTTCTTGCCGCCGCACGCGGCCATGGCCGCCACGGCGAGACCGCTCAGCAGGAGCAAGGGTAGGCGTTTCATCGGTTGAAGTCCTCTCCGAATTCAAGGGGTCGACGATGCGGTCTCCGGCAACCGCGGAGACCAGGCCGGCAGGCGCGCGCCGCTTTTCTGCAGCAGCGGGCGGATGCGGCCGGTTTCCACATCGATGATCCAGAGCTGCCGATACCCCGAACGATCCGACACAAAGGCCATATGGCGGCTGTCGGGTGCGAAAGTTGGATCTTCGTTCCGCCCGACCGAGGTGAGCTGCCGCACCGCACGCGTCCGCACGTCGAGGACAAACACCTGCAAGGTGCCGCCCACGTCGCGGTGGAACGCGACCGTCTGACCGTCGGGCGACCACTCCGGGGCGTTGGACGAACCCGTGGCACCGTAGTCGAACGGCGCGAAGAGCTGTTGGTCCGTCCCGTCCGCCGCCATCGCGTAGATCTGCGGCAGCCCGGCTCGCGTCGACACGAACGCGATCCGCTGGCCGTCGGGACTGTAGGTCGGTGACAAGTTGTCGTAAAAGCGCCCCACGGTCAAGCGCTGTAAGCAGCAGCCGTCCTTGAAGTTCACCGTGTAGAGATCGGTGCCTTCCTCAGTCGCGCGGCTGAAGGCGAGCGTCTTGCCATCGGGCGAGAACGCCGGTGTGAAGTCGAGCGCCTGACCGGTCGTGGCGACGGGCGCACGCTTGCCGCTCCCGACGTCCTGGACGAACAGTCGCCCGTGGCCCTCCCAGAATTCCATGTACGAGAAGCGACTCCCGTCCCTGGCCCACGCCGGCGACATCGCCTGGTGATCGCTCGACGACACCAGCTTCTGGTCGGCGCCGTCCTGATCGATCGTGTACACCTTGCCATCCATCACGAACAGCACACGTGTGGCCGCGGTCCCGCCCACGCCGAGGGCCGCCTCGAGCACGCGGTCGGCCAGCTGATGCACCGCCAGCCGAAACCCGGCGTCCCTGAGCGCCGGCAGGCGGGCGCGGAGCTCGCGCCGCACGCCGCCCGCCGCCACGTCGTGCACGGTGACGATCGTGGTATCGCCCGGCGCGGGCAGCACGGCGACGGCGAAGTCCGCGCCGAGTGCCTGATACAACGGATAGTTCAGCGTGGTGGCGGCCGCCGCGCCCCCTCCCCCGGTCCCCCGCCCCGTGCCGCCCGCCGCCGGGGGGCGGGCGCCGGGGGCTGCGGCCGTGACCCGGATCGAGTCGCCGCCGGGCAGCGTGATCAGCTCGAACCGGTCGCTATAGTCGAGATCGCGCGTCATGATGGCGCGCATCGAATCGAGCGTGGGCGTGTGAACCGGCAACAGGACCATGCCCGGGCGTACCCCGGGCCGGTAAATGATGCCGACGCGGACTCCCCGGTCGATGGCAGAGGTATCTTGGGCGGTCAGGCGGACCGGCCGACCGGCTGTCAGAACGGCCAGGCCGAAGAGCAGCCGCCTCACTGGCGCTTTCCGGAGAAGTAGAAGCGCACGAACAGCACGTCGGCAGTCCAGCCGTCCGGCAGCGGCCGGAACGCCTTGACGCGCCCCACTTGCTCGACCGCTCCCTGCGCTTCGAGGTCGAACGCATAATCGCCCGAGCGCCTTATGAGCTGGAGATCGCTCACCGACCCGTCGCGATGCACCAGGAACGAGACCTCCGCCTCGAGAGGACTGCTTTGGCGCGGACGCTGCCAGACCCGCAGCACCTGCGCGACGATATTCTGCAAGTACTCGGGGAACGGGAACTCCACACCCTCCGTGCTCACCGTCGCAACGTCGGAGCCGGTCGACGGCTTCTCTCCGGGGAGCGGCGTCACGTTGGGCGTGGTGCGTGGCGCCGCCTCCCGCTTGGTGTTGTCCGCCACCGGCGGCGGTGGCGCCGGGGACACCGTGCTCTTCGGCGACTTGACCTTGGGTACCGGCGCCGGCTTTTCCTCGGCCGGGCGATCCACCGCTTCGGGCGCCTTGCGCGCGTCCTCGGTCGGCTGGGGCGCCGCCACGAGGTGCACCCGATACGTCGGCGGCAGGGGTTTTCGCGCGGCCGCCGCCCCGACCACGAGAAACAGTCCCGCGAGCGCGTGCACCGCGACGGTGCCGACCAGACCGACGCTCGCGCTTTCGGAGCTCTCGGGCCCCCGTCTCACGGCGCGGCGGCCTCCGGCTCCGCGACGAGCCCGACGTCGTTCACGCCGGCCCCGCGGATCACCGCCAGCACCTGTACCACGTCCGCATACGGGACCCGTCCGTCGGCTCGGAGGTACACCCCAGTGGGACGTTTGGTTCGCACGAAGGCCGGAAACGTGGCCCGGAAATCGGCGTACGAGAGCGCCGCCTGATCCATGAAGATGCGCCCCTCGCGGTCGAGGGTCACCACGAGGCCCGACTTCGGCTCGAGCGGTCGCGCTTCGGCGCGCGGCAATCGAACGTCCACACCGCCCTGCATGATCGGCGCGGTGATCATGAAGATGATCAGCAGCACGAACGCCACATCCACGAGCGACGTGACGTTGATGTCGGCGTTCAAGGGCAGCTCGCCGTGCCCGCGCAGCCCTCCCCCACCGCCCAGGAGCCCGGCCATTAGAGCCTCCCTTCGCGCGCCATCGTGCCGATGATCTCCTGAGCGAACCCTTCCAGCTCGCCGGCGAACAGGCCGAGGCGGTTCACGAACAGGTTGTAGGCCATGACGGACGGTACTGCGACCGCGAGTCCGGCGACAGTCGTGACCAGTGCTTCGGCCACTCCCGGCGCCACGGCCGCGATGTTGCCGGAGCCGCCGACCGCAATCCCGATGAATGCGTCCATCACGCCCAGCACCGTCCCGAGCAGCCCGAGAAGGGGGCTGACCGAGCCGAATGTCGCAAGCCACGGTAGGAAGCGCGCCGCGGCGTCGCGCTCCGCCGCGACCTCCTTCGCGAGCACCATGCGCAGCGCCTCGAGCTGGGTCGTGGTCAGCGCACTCTGGGTCGCCACCGCCGGCCCGTTTTCCTTCAACCCGCCCGGCTTCAACTCGGAGAAGAAATGAATCCCCTCGCGCAGGACACGGTTGTAGGGCGAGGCGGGCAACCGCATGGCGGCGTGGTAGGCGTCGTCGAGCCGCGTCGTGCGCTCGATCTCGGCCATGAAACGGTCGGCCTGCCGACGCATCCGGCGGAACTGCCACCACTTGAGGAAGATGAGATACCAGGAGACGATGGAAAACACGACGAGGATGGCGAGGACGAACTTGGTCTCGCGGCTCGACGTGAGGACCAGCTCCCAGGGCGTTGTGGGGACCGCCCGGCCCACCTGAAAGAGCACGCTGTCAGCCCTCCCTGAACGATTGCAGCGTCCGTCGCAGACCCTCATCGATGGCGACCCGCGCGCGCCACCCGAGCCCGCGCGCCGCCTTGTCCACCGCCAGGGCGTTGCGCCGCAGCTCGCCGGGACGCTCCGGCGCATGCTGGATGGTCAGCCGGCGCCCCGCGAGGGCGACGAGCGTCGCGGCAAGCTCGTTGACCGACGTCTCGACGCCGGTGCCGATGTTGAACGCGCGCCCGTCCAACCCGTCGGCGGGTGGGAGCGCGACATGGCCCGCGACCAGGTTGGCCTCCACGACGTCCTGGACGAACACCATGTCCCGCGTCTGGTCGCCGTCGCCGAACACGGTCAACGGCTGACCCGCGAGCACCCGATGCGCGAAGATGGCGACGACGCCTGCCTCGCCGTGGGGGTTCTGGCGCGGGCCATAGACGTTGCTGTAGCGCAGCGCCACGGTCTCGAGGCCGTACAACTGCGAAAACGTCGCGAGGTAATACTCCGAGGCGAGCTTGGCGGTGCCATACGGCGAGGCCGGCAGCTTCGGGGCCGATTCCACGACCGGGAGGCGGTCGGTCTCGCCGTACACCGTGCCCCCCGACGACGCGAAGACTACGCGTTGCACTCCGCCGAGCCGGGCACCCTCGAGCAGGTTGAGGAAACCCAACACGTTCACGTCGGCGTCGAACAGCGGATCCGCCACCGAGCGTCGCACGTCCATCTGCGCCGCATGATGATTGAGCAGGGCGAAGCCGCCCTTGGCGAGGAGCTCCCGCGCGGCGGGCGACCGCACGTCGGCCTGCACGAACGTCGCGCTGGCCGGCACGTGCTCTCGTTTCCCGGTGGAGAGGTCGTCGAGCGCCGTCACCTCGTCTCCCGCCGCCAGGTAAGCGTCCACCACGTGTGAGCCGATGAACCCTGCCCCACCCGTCACGAGGACCTTACGCGTCATCGCGGCGCTCCAAGCCGAAAAGCCGCTTGAGGGCCTCGAGCAAACCGTAGCCCCGCCCGGCCTGCGCGGCTTCCTTGAGGGCGATGGTCGGCTGGTGCAGAAACTTGTTCAGCAGCGTGTGGCTGAAATGCTCGATCTCCCCGCGGTCGTCGGGGCTCAGATGCGCGAGGCGGCGCAGCGCGCGCTCCAGCTCGGCGGCGCGCACCTGGTCCAGCCGCTCGCGGAACTCTTTCAGGACGGGCACCACCACCAGCCCGCCATACCATGCCCAGAAGCGCTCGACCTCCTCGCTCACGATGCTCTCCGCCGCCGGGATGTCGCGGCGGCGCTCCGCCGCGCCCTGGGCCGCCACCGCCTGGAGATCGTCAATGTCGTACAGGAACACGTTCTCGAGCTGGGCGACGGCGGGCTCCACGTCGCGCGGCATGCCGAGGTCGAGGATGCAGAGGGGACGCCCCCGGCGTCGTGCGACGGCCGGCGCCACGCGGTCCCAGGTGACGACGGCGTGCGGCGCCGCGGTCGAGCTGAGCACGATGTCGGCGTGGGCGAAGTGCTCCCACGCCTCGTCCAGCGAGAGCGCCCGGGCGCCCAGTTGCTCGGCGATCGCCCGGGCGCGCTCGTACGTGCGGTTGGCCACCAGGGTGACCCGCACGCCCTCGGACGCGAGGCAGGTCGCGGCGAGCTCCGCCATGTCTCCCGCCCCGAGAATGAGCGCCGACCGGCCGGCGAGCCGCGTGAAGATGCGGGCCGCCACGGCGACCGCAGCGGAGGCCGCCGATGCGGCACCGGTCGCGAGCCCCGTTTCACTGCGCACCCGGGCGCCGACCAGCAAGGCTGATTGGAACAGCCGGTGCAAGACGGGGCCCGCCTGCGCCTTCGACGTCTCCCACGCGTCCCGCACCTGCCCCTGGATCTGCGATTCGCCGAGGATCATGGCGTCGAGCCCCGCGGAAACGCGGTACAGGTGACGCACCGCATCGCGATCGCGCTGGATGTAGCCGTACTCGCTGGCGCTGCGACCGCCGCCCAGACGCTCGGAGAGGATCGCCCACACGGCCTCCGGCACGGCCTCGTCCGGCTCAGCGAGGTAGAATTCCGTTCGATTGCAGGTGGACAGCAGTACGCCGCCGCGCGCGCCGGCCGCCAGCACGCGCTCGAGTGATGCCGGTACTTCGCGCCGCTCGTGCGCGAAGCGCTCGCGCACCTCGAGCGGCGCCGTGCGGTGGTTCACGCCCAGAACGGTGATGCTCATCGTCGCCCCACTCAGAGAAACCGCTGGGTTCCCGGCGCCGCAAGCTTCAGCGCGACGTATACGAGCAGCACCGCCGTGAAGCTCGCGATGCTCGCGAACGCGGCCCGCCGGCCGGCCCAGTGGCGTACCACCCGTACTCCCACGGCCCATCCCAGGACCGCCCACGTGAGCATACCCCACACGACCTGGGCGGCATCGACCGACGCGCCGCCCGCGTATCGCACGCCGAACCCGAGCAGCACGCCGAGCGTCACGGTGGGGAATCCCAACACGAGCGACAGATGATTCAACTGGTCCAGCCGCTCCAGGGGCGGAAACAACCGGAACACGGCCCCGAAGCGCTTCGCCTTGAGCTCGCGGAACTGGAGCAGGTAGAGGGCGGCGGCGATGAACGCCAGCGCCAGCATGGCGAGGCCGAGCACGCTCACCGTGATATGGAGGATCGACCAGGCGCCGCGCGCCGCCGCGGGTGGGCCTTCCGGCGCGAGCCCGATGAGCAACGCAAGCCCGAGCAGTCCCGTCGCGAGCGGCCCGGTGAACACGCCCACGGCCGACGCCCGAAACAGGCCCTCGCTCGCCGCCTGCAACGCGACGAGGAACAGAGCCAGCATGGAGAGCGTCGGGGCGACGCCGAGGAAGGAAGGGAGTCGCGCGACACCGATCACGTGCGCCGCTAGCCCTAGCAGCGGAACGCCCAACCCCAGCACCCGCGGCGCCTGCCGGAGCCCGGCGAATGGCGCCAACGCGAGCGCGGCGGCCAGTGCATAGAGGCCCAGCGCGAGCACATGCGGAACGAGAACCACGAGACGGAAAGCGCCGGCGCCGGGTGAACGCGGTCGCCGGCGGCCGATCAGGACGGCATCTTCCGGATGAGCCGCACCGGCATGCCCGGAACGAGTTTGGGGTGGCCGATATTCAGGATCAACCCCGAGGCCGAGTGATCGCGCGTGTGCACGATCTGGAGCACCACCTGCATCTGCTCGGACGCCGTGCCCGGCACCCCCGCCGCCGGTCGGTACACTTCAAACACGTCGCCCGAGCTCACGCCTTCCGCACGTCCCCGATTGATGAAGACGATCTGCTGCGGACCGGCCAGCACGTGGAGATCCCGCTCGGCGATCACCACACCTTCGAGTCCGCCCTCCACCGCGGTCGGGTGCACCTCCCCCGGGTCCTTGAACGGCTCGAGCGGCAGGGCCAGATGCCCGTCGTGGATGCGCCCGAACTGCATGATCACGTCGGCGAGCACTTGCCGCCGCTGCAGCTCGGTCACGCGCGCGACACCGAGCGGAACCACCACCCCGCCCCAGCCGGCGATGTCGCGGTCGATCCGGACGACGAGCACCGAGTCTCCCACGTGATACGATGCGCTGCGCGGCGGCTGGATCGAAATCTGATCGAACGTGATCGCGGTCGAGCGATCCGTGAGCCGCGGGATGGCGGGGATGGACGTGTTGCCGAGCACGCGCCCGTACGGAAGCCGCTGTTGCTCGGTCAGAAAGCCCGCCGCGTAGAACTCACCCCGGCGCAACGGCCGATACGGCTGATTCGCGTAGGCCCGCAGCACGTCCCGGACTTCCTGCGTGGCCGTGCGGCGCCGATCGAAGATCGTCTGGTAGCCCTCGGTGGGCTCAGCGGGAGGCGGAGGCGCCTCCACCGTCGCGGTATCGGCCAGCGGGGTCGTGTCCGGCGCGACCGCCACGACGGTGTCGGGCGTGGCCGCGCCGTGCACCGTATCCCCGGGGATCACCTGGGGGGGCGCCTGCGCCACGCTCGCCCCCGCCGCCAAGCTCAACTCCTCCCCCGGATAAATCCAGTGGGGATCGTCGATCAGCGAGGTGTTGAGCCGGTAGATCTCAGGCCAGAGGAGCGGGTCGCTGTAATAAAGCTGAGAGATGGACCAGAGGGTCTCACCCGTCGCCACGACGTGCGTGGCGGGCAACTGGCCCAACGGGGCCGGCGCCGGCGCTGCTTGAGACGTGTCCTGCGCCGGCCTCGAAGTATCCGGTCGAGCCTGCGTCGTGTCCTGCGCCGCGAGCGCGGGCGCCAGCCCCGCGAGCAGCCCTGCTACAAGGGCGAGCAGGGCTGCTCGTTCAAAACGGCAGATCGTCGTCCTCCTCATCCAGGGCCTCCGGGAACGCGTCGAGCGATTCCGCCTTGCCCCCGCCCTCGGGCGCCGCCTTGGCGGCGGCCTTGGCCCGCGCGAAATCGCCGGACGCTTCGCCGCCTCCCCGAGACGACAAGAGGATCACCTCCCGCGCGATGATCTCGGTGGTGTACCGGGTCTGCTTCTCACGATCTTCCCAGGTCCGGTACTCGACGCGCCCCTCGACGTAGATCCGGTCCCCCTTCTTCATGTACTTCTCGGCCAGATCCGCCAGCTGGGCGCCTTTGTTGTTCCAGCAGATCACCCGATGCCATTCGGTTTTTTCCTGCTTCTCCCCACCCTGCCCCGTCCACTGCCGACTGGTCGCTAGGGACAACGTGGCGACGCGGGAGCCATTGGTGGTGCTCCGCACCTCGGGATCGGCCCCCAAGTTCCCGATTAGCATGACTTTATTGAGACTCCGGCTCACAACGGACCTCCAGACGCTGGGCGGGTCTGGACCAAGGGCGACAACAGTATATGACCCGCAAGTTATTCTGTCAATCAAAGATACGCCACTTGTGCTATAATTTTGCAGACAAGACCACGGCGTCCTCGACGGGCCGCCGGTAGTAACGCCGCCGGCGCGCGACCTCACCGAAGCCGAGCGCCTCGTACAGATGGCGGGCCGCCGCGTTCGACGCCCGCACCTCGAGGTACACCGTGCCGACGCCGCGCTCGGCGAGCTCCTGGAGCGCGCGCTCGACCAGCGCGCGACCAATCCCCTGGCGTCGGTGTGCGCCGGCGACGCCCAGGTTCAAGATTTCTCCTTCGTCGGCGGCGCAGTGCGCCACGACGTAGCCCGCGACGACGCCACGCTGTTCGGCCACCAGGAACGGTACCCCCGAACTGATGCACTCCGTGAAGTCATTCGCCGACCACGGATCGGAGAACACCGCTCGTTCGATCGCGCCGACGTCGCCGACGTCAGCCAGCCGGGCGGGGCGAATCGGGTAACGGGCGGCCGTGGCGCGCCTCCCATCTGGCCTGC